>Ga0172375_10012910_pt1 | contig 10432 bp, 6 predicted proteins | sample LakKiv1m_FD_114537 | JGI IMG/M metagenome (GOLD analysis project Ga0172375, IMG submission 114537) | Freshwater microbial communities from Kabuno Bay, South-Kivu, Congo - kab_092012_11.1m | ecosystem: Environmental > Aquatic > Freshwater > Lake | place: Democratic Republic of the Congo...
AAGTTCAAGCAAATTTAAATTTTTTAGCTGTTGTGTGACATTATTAAATGTGATTTTAATAGATGTTATGAAATCTGATATTTGCTGTTCTAATGGATCTGAATTTTTTACGCCAAAATGTTCCATTCTTTTTATAAGTTCAAGTGAATGATAATTTTTAACATTATGATTTGAATAAATGATTTTATCAACTTTGTTATTATCTATAAGAATATTTTTAAATGGAACAAGTTTTTTAAATGTTTTACCTATTGTTACTTCTGAAATTTTAAAATGTTCTGATATTTTTTTTTTATTAATTGTTTTTAATTTGTTAATTTCTGCCATTAACATAATACTAGCGGATGCTATTGACAATGGAGTATGAACAGAAGCAATATTGAGCCGCTCAATATTTTTTGTTATTGTAACAGCTTGTTCAGTGAATATTGATTTTATTTGTAATTCATTACAAAAACGTTGTACAAAATGATCACTTGTTATGATTCCCATATTCATTCCAAATTTTTTTCTTTTAAGAAATTTTAAGAAATTTTTACATCCTCTGTTCATAACAATATGACTAATGTTAAATAACATTGCAATTTCATTAGGTGTACGTGACATGTTTTTACGTCTGCATGCAAAAAACACACATGCAGCTATGATGCTAGTCCTGTTTAGCCCACGTGTAATAACAAATTTTCCAATATTTTTTCCTTTATCATGTTTACATTCGCTTATTGTTTTATACATAATCTTAGCATCATCTTCAATACATTTGTAAATATTGTTTTTCAAACATTTATCATGAATAATTTTAAAAACATTGTTTAAACTTCTTTCTTTATAAGGCATAGAATCCCAATTATGTATCATTTTTAATCTGTTTCTTTTTGAACCCGACATTGTTGTTGATAATGTTGATTGAGGTAAAAGAGGATCAGATGGTGCACCACATCGTCCATTGTTTCTTTCTTCGTCATCATATTGTTTCCATTCTGCTTTTTGATCTAAAATACAATCAACAACCTGTCCACAATCAGTACAAACTGTTTTTCCATTTGTAAAATCATCAATAATGTTTTCTCCACTACACGATGGACAACTTTCTTTTTTTTCTATTTTTTCTATTTTTTCTGTTTTTTCTGTTTCTGTTCTAAGTTCATTTAATGAGTTTTCAAAATCAATTCCCACCAAATATTTATTTAAAATATGTTCAGTTATGTTGTCAAAGTTTATTATCTCATCCATATAATTTACAATATAATTATATATTCTTATATTTAACTCACTTAAAAATTTGTTTTTTCAATTTTATTTTATCAAAAATAAAATTGAAAAAACAAATTTTTGTATATAAAAGAAATAAATAATAAGTATAAATATGGCATTGACAAAACAAAGATATTCACATATTAAAGATTGGGATACTGTATATGAAAATGATAACATTAAATTAGGGAAATATTGGAAAAAAACAGAATGGAAAGAATTGATTTCAAAAGACGAAATAAAAAAAATTGATGAAAAATTAACAGAAATGCGAAATGGAGTGCGAAAAAAAATATTTCCATATCCATCATTAGTATTTAATGCTTTTGAAAAAACAAAACCAGAAGAAGTAAAAGTAGTATTTTTAGGGCAAGATCCATATCCAAGTTATGAATTGTATAAGGAAAGAGTTGTTCCTCAAGCAATGGGATTATGTTTTTCTGTTGCAGATGGAATGAGACAGCCAGCATCATTGAAAAATATATTTGAAAATATGAAGAAATATGGGCATGTTGAAAATATACCAGAAAGTGGAAACTTAGAAAAAATGGCAGAATATGGATGTTTAATGTTAAACACAAGTTTAACTGTTACAGAAGGAGAAATAAATTCACATCAAAATATTTGGAACAATTTTTCGAATGAAATAATAAAATATATTTCAGATAAAACAGAACATACTGTTTTTGTTATATGGGGTGCTTATGCATTTGGTAAATTGAAGTTAGTTGATTTGGATAAACATGAAGTTGTTGTTACATCTCATCCATCTCCTTTATCAGTATCTAAGCCCATGAAATCATATCCAGCATTTTGTGAATATGATATTTTTAACGAAATAAATAAGTTACTTCATAAATATGAAAATGACACAATTGATTGGAAGAAAATATTAAGCTAAATAAAAATATATCAAATATATATTTTTATTTATCTTTTTTAATAAAAATAAATAAAAATTGAAAAAAAGATATAATACATAAAAATATATATATTGTAATTATATTAATAAATGGTTAAGAAATCAAAAAACGAGGTTGTTATTGCAAATAAAAAGAAAGGAAAAGAAAAAAAAAATGAAAAAGAAGAAGATGATGAATTAACAACAGAAGATATATTTAAATTAGTTGATTTGTATTTTAATCGGAGAAACTATATTTATAATCATTTATATAATTCATATAATAAATTTGTGGAAGAAGATATTGTTAAATGGTTAGAAACAAGCAATCATGTTGTATCAGAATCAATTGTAGGTAACAAGAGTTATCGTTATAGATTTCAATATAAAAATATTAGAGTGTTAGAGCCAGTTATGGAAAATGGTGTAGAACCATTGTATCCAATTGATGCTATAAGAAATAATTTAACATATGAAATTAAAATAACAGCAGATGTTACACAATTTCAAGATATTATTGATATAACATCAGAAAATATAGAAACAAAACAAATGGGAAATACAGAAAGTAATATTGTAATTGCCAACATTCCATTAATGCTTCGTTCTAAATGGTGTACATTAACAACACATCATGATGTAAACAAAGAATGTATTTACAATCCAGGTGGATATTTTATTGTTAATGGTCAAGAAAAGGTTATAATATCACAAGATAGAATTGTTGAAAATAAAGCATTAGTATTATCAAAGAAAGATTCAGGAATTGTGACATATATGGCTCAAGTTCATTCACGATCATATAGGCCGCATGGGTCATCACAAGTAGTAAAAATAAAAGGAAAAAAAGATGGTATATTAAATTTAATTGTTCCAATATTGAATGAAGTAAATGTTTTTATTGTGATGAGAGCATTGGGATTAGAAACAGATAAAAATATTATTGATTATTGTGTTTATGATAAAAACAAAGATATGTTAGATTTTATTAGTTCCGGATTAAATAAATGTATTGATGAAAATGGTAGAAAAATACAAACAAGGGACGAAGCAATAGATTTTTTACTTCCGAAAATGAGAGTAACAAAAAAATATACAGAGACAGATAAAGATATTAAAATTTTACAAAAGAAATCACATTTAATGTATTTGTTTAAAAATAGTTTTTTATCACATGTTGAGGGATCATTGATTAAAAAAGCAATATATTTAGGGTTGATGGTAAACAAACTTATTAAAGTGATGATGGGACAATGTCCGGCCGATGAACGAGATACATATGTTAATAAGAGAGTTGATTTACCAGGGGATTTATTATTTGATTTGTTTAGACAATTTTACAAGAAAATGATGAGTGATTTAAAAAAGTTTTTTGAAAGTAAAACTAATGGTAATCATGATAGTCCATATAATATAATTTCTAGTATTAAACCTAATACAATTGGACAAGGAATGAAAGCAGCATTATCAACAGGAAGATGGATTAAAAAAAGTGGAGTGGCACAAGTATTACCAAGATTAACATTTTTACAAACTATTTCATATTTGAGAAGAATTGATGCACAAAGTGGGGATGCTTCAACAAATAAATTAACAGCCCCACGACAATTACATCAATCAAGTACAGGGTTTTTGTGTCCAACACAATCACCAGAACATACAAGAATTGGATTAACAAAACATTTGAGTATTATTGGTAGTATTACAATTATGTCATATGATCAATTTCTAATTATACGTGAATATTTAATGAATAATGTTATTGATATTTGTGATTTTGATTCACAATTATTTGAAGATCAATCAATTTATAAAGTATTTTTAAATGGTGATTGGTTGGGAATGACGAAATCAATTGACACATTAAATAATGAATTAAATGAAAAAAGAATAAATGGAGATTTTGATCAAAAATGTATTTCAATTGTATGTGATCATGAAAATGGTGAATTGAGAGTATATTGTGATAGCGGAAGACTTTACAGACCAATTATTAGAGTTGAAAACAATGAATTAATGTTAAAGAAAGAACATATTGATAACATTTCCATTGACACTATTGACATTACAAATAAAAAAATAACAAATTGGAATGAATTTACAGTACGATATCCCAATGTTATTGATTACATTGATATGGAATTACAACCATATCTGTTGTTAGCACATAGTCGCGAAGCATTAAAAGAAGCACGTGATAAAATGAATAAATCAATACAAAAAGTTGATGATGTTACAGATAATCATGTTGCTAATAGATATGATGATTTATATTTTGTTAAGTATACACATTGTGAAATACATTCTAGTTTGTTGTGTGGGGAAGTTGTTGCGAATGTTCCATTATTTGAACATAATCAAAGTACTAGAAATATTTTTCTATATGCACAAGGAAGGCAAGCAATGGGTATATATGCTACAAATTATCGCGAACGATTGGATTTAAGTTATATTTTATATCATCCACAAAGACCATTAGTATCAACAAGAATATGTAAATATTTGAATACCGAAGCATTACCAGCAGGAGAAAATTGTATTGTTGCTATTGGATGTTATACAGGATTTAATCAAGAAGATAGTTTGGTATTAAATAAAACAAGTATTGAACGAGGAAAATTTAGAGCAACTAGTTTAAAAAAATATATGACAATGGTTAATAAAAATGTAACAACATCACAAGATGATATATTTATGAAACCAGAATCATCAAAAGTTATAGGAATGAAATCAGGTACATATGATAAATTAAATGAACATGGTTATGTAAAAGAAGAAACATCTGTTGATAATGGAGATATTATAATTGGTAAAGTGTCACCATTACAAGAAATGATTGGAGGAAAACAATACCGCGATAGTTCAGAAACATATAAATCAAATGTTACAGGAGTTGTTGACAGGGTATATCCAAATATACAAGATCAAAATGGATATGGAATGATAAAAATATTAGTTAGATCAGAACGAATACCAAAAATTGGAGATAAATATTGTTGTTTTGATAAATTTACAGAAATATTGACGAAAAATCGTGGATGGATTAATATGGCAGATTTAAAAAGTAATGATCTTATTGCATGTCTTGAAAATAATAAATTAATTTACAAACAACCAACAGAAGTTATAGAATATGATTGTTGTGATTGTATGTATTGTATTGCATCAGATAAAGTAAATTTGATGGTAACATTAAACCATAGAATGTATGTGTCTGACAGTTTAGAAGAAGATTTTACAATTAAAACAGCTAATGTTATTGAAGGGAAAACAGTATATTATAAAAAGAATATTGAAAGTGGAAATGGAGAAACAATTGCTGATGGAAAGATAATTGTATTGGAAAATGGAAAATATGTTTTTGTATTAACGGGTTATGATGATCTTCCAGAATTGAAATTAGATTTAGATACATGGTTAACATTTTTTGGTATTATTATAACAAATAATATAAATAATCCAAATGTGAAAAAAGAATTTATTGAATGTGATAAAAAATTAAATCTTGGTTTTTATAATGATAAGGATGATACGTTTATGTTTTATAATTGCGATAAACGATTGAAAAGTTATATGGAAAAAATTAATGTAAATGAAGATTTACCAGAATGGGCATTAAATTTAGGATGTGAACATAGTAAAAAATTAATTACAAGTATATTTTTAAATACATCTGAAAATTATTGTATACCAAAAACTAAAAAGTTTGCAGATAGTTTACAAATATTATGTTTACATGCAGGTTGGTCAGCAGATATTATTGTTAAAGATAAAGAACAACAAATTATTATTAATAAAGAAAATAAAATAATAGTGAATAAAACAAAGAAAGAAGATAATATTGTATATTACAAAGGAAAAATTTATTGTTGTGCTGTTGAAGGTGATGGAGTTATTTATGTAAGAAGAAATAATATACCAGTTTGGTCTGGTAATTCACGTTGCGGTCAAAAAGGAAGTATTGGATTGACTATTACAAGTGAAAATTTACCTTTTACAGAAGAAGGAATACAACCAGATTTTATTATTAATCCATGTGGATTTCCAAAACGTATGCCAGTTGGTCAATTAATAGAATGTATGATTGGTAAAATAGCATCAGTAAAAGGAATAGAAATGGATGGTACATCATTTGAAAAAGTAGATATTGATTCACTACGGAAAATGTTAAAAGAATTAGGATATCAAGAAGATGGTTGTGAATATATGTATAATGGAATGACAGGCGAAAAAATTAAAACTGCCATATTTATTGGTCCTACATTTTATTTGCGTTTGAAACATTTAGTTGATGATAAAATTCACAGCAGAGCAAGAGGGCCGCGTTTGTTGCTAACACGACAACCACCAGAAGGAAGAGCACGAGATGGAGGATTACGTTTAGGAGAAATGGAACGTGATGCTTTATGTGCACATGGATTAAGTAAATTTATTAAAGAAAAGTTTTTGGATAATTCTGATATTTATGAAACATATGTATGTGACTTATGTGGATTGTTTGCACAACGGTTACAACGTAATGATAATGAGGATATTTATTTTTGTAAATCATGTCAAAATTATACTGAAATAAGTAAAATAGTTATTCCATATGCGTTTAAATTATTCTTACAAGAATTAATGGCACTAAACATTGCCCCACGCATTAGAACAGAAAAGTTTATTTAAATAATAAAAAAACAAATAGAATTTGTTAAATTGTTATATGAATAACAAATTAAATAGTTAACTGATAATAAAAAATAATTATTTTTGTTTGTTAAATTTATAATAAATGAAACAAGCATTTAGGTCACGAACACCAGATAATAAAAGAAATCCTTATTATGATAGTATATTAAGATTAACTGATAAAAGGATTGGCGGTATAAAAAATATAGCATCTGTTGTACCAGAACCAGTTGTAGCAAAAGTCATTCTAGAAAAACCTATTCTGGTACCGATTATTGAAAATAATGAGATAAATAATATAAAGTATAGAATAAATGAATTAAAGCATTTGATTACAAAAACATTAAAAATAAGAGATATAAATGAGTTAAAAAAACATATTAATGAATTAGATGAAAAAATAAAAAAAATAAAAAAAATAATAGAAATTGAAGATTTAAAAAAACAAATAGAATTTATTAAATTGTTATACGAATAACAAACTAAATAGTTAACTATTTAGTTTGTTATACGAATAACAAACTAAATAGTTAACTGATAATAGAAAAATAATTATTTTTTTGTTTGTTAAATTTATAATAAATGAAACAAGCATTTAGGTCACGAACACCAGATAATAAAAGGAATCCTTATTATGATAGTACATTAAGATTAACTGATAAAAGGATTGGCGGTATAAAAAATATGGCATCTGTTGTACCAGAACCAGTTGTAGCAACAGCACGTATTATTGTTAGAGGTAAATTTGTTGAAAGACCAATTGTAAAAGCAATTGAATCACAAAAAAGTACAGAAACAACCCCTGCAAAAAAAGTCATTCTAGAAAAACCTGTTCTGGCACCGATTGTTGAAAATAATGAGGTAAATAATATAAAGAATAGAATAAATGAATTAGAGCATTTGGTTACAAAAACATTAAAGATAAGTGATATAGATGAGTTAAAAAAACATATTAATGAATTAGATGAAAAAATAAAAAAAATAATAGAAATTGAAGATTTAAAAAAACAAATAGAATATAACCCAGAATTAAAAAAACATATTGATAAAATGGCTGATATTGAAAAGCAAGTTGTTGAATTAAAGAAAAAAGCCGATGATACTTCTAAATTTTCTGATATTGAAAAGCAAGTTGTGGAATTAAAGAAAAAAACTGATGATACTACTAAAATAACTGATATAGAAAAACAAGTTGTTGAATTAAAGAAAAAAGCCGATGATACTTCTAAATTTTCTGATATTGAAAAGCAAGTTGTAGAGTTGAAGAAAAAAACTGATGATACTACTAAAATAACTGATATAGAAAAGCAAGTTGTAGAGTTGAAGAAAAAAACTGATGATACTACTAAAATAACTGATATAGAAAAGCAAGTTGTAGAGTTGAAGAAAAAAACTGATGATACATCTAAATTTTCTGATATTGAAAAACAAGTTATTGAGTTGAAGAAAAAAACTGATGATACTTCTAAAATGATTGATATTGAAAAACAAGTTGTGGAGTTAAAGAAAAAAACTGATGATACTACTAAAATAACTGATATAGAAAAGCAAGTTGTAGAGTTAAAGAAAAAAGCCGATGATACATCTAAATTTTCTGATATTGAAAAACAAGTTGTTGAGTTGAAGAAAAAAACTGATGATACATCTAAATTTTCTGATATTGAAAAACAAGTTGTTGAGTTGAAGAAAAAAACTGATGATACAACTAAATTTTCTGATGTTGTGAAACAAGTTATTGAATTACGACGAAAAACAGAAGATAATTCTAAGTTTTCTGATATTGAAAAACAAATTATTGAACTACAAAAAAAAGTTGAAGATACAACTAAATTGGAAGATATTGAAAAACAAATTGGATCATTGGTAAATGATGTTAAGAATATTCCAGCTGTTAAAATGTCTGAATATAAAAGTTATATCAAAGAAATGGATGAAAAAATGAAACATTTTGAAACAACAACGAAATCAATATCAAAAATAGATAATTTGAGTGATAAAATAAATAGTATTGAAAATACAATAAAAACACATAATGATATACTTGCAAAATTAACAGAAACAATAAATAATTTTGAACAACAACGTGGTAAATCAATGTTAAGTGATGCTGATGCTACTGATATAATGCAAAATACTATACAAATGTTAAGTGCTGATGTTGTGTCGCTTAAAAAGAATATGCGTTTAGTGAAGGAAACATTAAAATTATAAAAATATGTTTTAATGTGTTTAAAAAATAAAATAAAAAATCTTTTTTATTTTATTTTTGATAATTATTATATATACAATGATTGAACTCTCTATTCCATGGGGTTTGTTGATGAAATCAACCCCAAGTCTTATTAAGAGATTCATTACATGTTATGGGGAAGGAAAAGCAAAATTGTTGATTGTACCATATGAAGAATTGAAGAAATTGATCATCAAATATTTGTGTGATAATGATTTTATTGTGTTTGATCTTGATCACCCAGACGCATACATTGATCATACAGATGAAGACATTACACGTTTTACAAACAACAAAGTTAGCATGAAGAGATTGGTTAAGAAATTCAAGGATTATACAATGGATGAATTCAAAGGAGAAGGATCAGTAATTTTGTATGTTTGCAGTAGCTTGGATTACATTTCATTGTTTAAGAAGAAATGTGTATACGCTTTCCTTCCTTCAAGTATTTATCTGTCAATGGAAAATATTCAGAAGGATGAATTGTTTGACCTCAAAATAAAGGTTGCTTCTATCAATAAAGAAAATAAGTTTATATTTTCAAACAAGACCGATGCATTGATTGAACTTGATCGTCATATTCGTGAATAAATATTTTATTAAACTTTTGTTTAATAAAATTTTATTATTTATTATTTTATTTGGTTGATATTTGTTTATGAATAACAATACGATAATCAATAGCGTGTGCGGATAATACATTATTTCTAATTATTCTAACAATTTGTCCTGATTTAAGATAAAGATATTTTGATACAGCATCACTATCAAACATTTTTTTCATTTGTTTTTTTGTTAATTGATATGAATTCATAACTTCTGTTTTTTGTTCTGATGTTAAAATTTCATATTTGGGTGAACATTCATGTTCTAATAAGTTAATCAAAAAAAATGATTCAACAAATACTTCAACATGAGAAAGTTGTTGTAATTGAGATTGTGGTTTATCTGAAATACTATCAACAATTACAATACGATGTTTTGTATTAAATGATTCAATAAAATCTGTTAATATTGGTGTTTTGTTTAATCCTGATATTTTTTGATGTAAAATTTTTAATATAACTTTACTTCCATCAAAATTTTGTATATCTTCATTATTTACAAGTATGTTATCAAGCGGAATAGTATATAATTCATTATCATTTTGTTCTGTAAGCAATGTTGATATTATATTTTCTTCTGAATCTTTGTTAATCCATTTTCTTTCTACAAACATTTTGATAATATTAACAATAACATCATGATGTATTGTTTTACTGTCTTTTTTTATTGGAAAAAGTAAGGAATTTGTTGCCATTGAATTATATAATATATATGTATATTGTTGTTATTTTATTTATATTATTTTTCAATTTTATTTATATTATTTTTTA
>Ga0172375_10012912_pt1 | contig 10431 bp, 5 predicted proteins | sample LakKiv1m_FD_114537 | JGI IMG/M metagenome (GOLD analysis project Ga0172375, IMG submission 114537) | Freshwater microbial communities from Kabuno Bay, South-Kivu, Congo - kab_092012_11.1m | ecosystem: Environmental > Aquatic > Freshwater > Lake | place: Democratic Republic of the Congo...
ATTCCTCCTTCCAAGTAATTAAATGGCGATAAATTTTCCTTCAGGTCCAAGCACAAATCAAGTTTTTACAGATAATGGTAAAACTTGGCGATATGACGGCACTGCTTGGCGCTCACAAAATGTAGCATCAATATCAGCAGGAGGAACAGGCCTTACAAATATAAGTGCCGGAAATGCTCTTCTTACATCTAATAGTGGTGCATCTTCATTAGTATACAGAACACTTGTTGCTGGTTCAGGTATATCTTTTTCATTTGGCGCATCTGATATAACTTTATCTTCGACTCCAGCAGGTTCTATCACAGGTTCAGGTACATCAGCCTATGTACCTTTATTTACAGCAGGCGGAACAGAAATTACTGATTCTGTAATGCAACAATTTGGGACAACAATTATAGTTGGCGGAAGTATCAAGGCACAAACTAAAAGTTTTAAAATTGCTCACCCATTAAAACCTGAGACGATGTACTTAGAACACGGATCTTTAGAAGGTCCTGAACACGGCATTTATCAAAGAGGAAGAGCTTCAGGATTTGAACAGGTAATAGTTAAATTACCAGATTATTTTCAAGCATTGTCAGAAAATGAAATCACAGTTCACATAACTTCAAGAACTAATAATTCACTTTTTGTTTCTGAGAGTAACAGCCTAGAGTTTAAAGTTCAAAGGGTAGGCAAGAGTTTATTTCGTAAACAATATATTGAATTCGATTATTTTGTAGTCGGAGAAAGAACAGATATCAAGTTAATTGTAGAGCAACCTAAATAGCACGGAGAATAAAAAATGGGAGATCAAAATCCTCAAGACTTTGCAGAAAAAGTCTTACAATCTTTAAAGAAATCAGCAAGAGCGGTTGATTTAACAGATAAGCCTGAAGAACCCACAAAAGTAGTAAACAAACAATCTGTAAATAAAGATTTTACGGCGTATGGTTCAGTGCAAGGTGGTGGACAAGGACCAGGAGCAGGCGGTAATAAAGATTTAGTTATTATTCCGGGATATACAGGAACTGCTGCTACATCTGTATCTCAAATTAACTTATATTGGAGTGCTCCGACAGTACCTGACTCAACAGGTGTTGATTCAAATATTAGGGCTACAATATTCAACTATGCAATAAACCCTGGCTCCGGCGTAACTCATCCTGTGATTGTTTTTGGTGGTTATAATGGAACAACACAGTTCAAACCACATCCTACTTATGGTGGTGGCACAGGTGTTACTGCCAAGATATGGTTAAATCCATTTTTAGGTCAAATTGACACAGATTTTGTTGGCTTTAATATTTCTGGAGTTGCTGCTACATCTGATGCAGGTGTTATGTCATATGACAGTACACAAAATAAAATTAGAGTTGGTACAGGTTCAGGAACTGCAAAAACAGTTGCTTTTACAGATGATGTTACTGCTGCTTCTGGTTTAGCGACAACAGCAACTAATATCCATATGAGCGCAGGGGCTAATGCAAGTTCACATTACCTTGCATTCTCATTGACTGCAACTGGTGCGGGTGTTGCTCTTTCTTCTGATACAGATCTTTCATACAACCCTAATACAAATACGCTTACATTTTCAAATGCAAGTGTATCTGGGCAAATTAACTCAACTACAATTCCAAGTAGCAAAACATTAGTAGTAACCACAGACAACTTATCTGTCTTCGCAGCAACTACTTCATCTCAACTTGCTGGAGTAATTTCTGATGAAACTGGTTCTGGAGCATTGGTATTTGCAAACACTCCGACTTTAGTAACACCAGTCTTAGGGGTTGCAACTGCTACAAGTATTAATAAAGTTACATTTACAGCACCAGCCACTTCTGCGACATTGACATTGGCTAACGGATCATCATTGATAACTTCTGGTGGACATAGTTTAACATTTACAACTTCAGCTACAACAAGTGTTACTTTACCAACAGCAGGAACCCTTACAACTACTGGAAACAATTTAGGTGTATTTGCTGCTACGACATCCTCTCAATTAGCAGGGGTCATTTCTGATGAAACTGGTTCAGGTGCATTAGTATTTGCTACATCTCCTACATTAGTAACTCCAGCCCTGGGCACACCTTCTTCAGGAACATTAACAAACTGTACAGGTTTGCCAATTTCTACGGGTGTTTCTGGATTGGCTACTAATGTTGCAACATTCTTAGCAACTCCTTCATCATCAAACTTAGCAGCCGCAGTGACAGATGAAACTGGCTCTGGCGCATTAGTTTTTGCTACATCACCGTCATTCACCACTCCAACTCTTGGAGTAGCAACAGCAACAAGTGTTAATAAGGTTACAATAACTGCACCTGCTACATCTGCTACGCTGACATTAGCAAATGGATCATCATTAATTACTTCTGGTGGACATAGTTTAACATTTACAACTTCAGCAACAACAAGTGTCACTTTACCTACAGCAGGAACATTGACAACTACTGGTAATAACTTGTCAGTATTTGCAGCAACTTCATCACTTCAGTTAGCAAACTTAATCTCTGATGAAACAGGATCAGGTGCACTAGTCTTTGCAACATCACCAACACTTGTAACGCCAGCGTTGGGTACTCCATCTTCAGGTACTCTTACAAACTGTACTGGACTGCCTATATCATCAGGTGTGTCTGGATTAGCAGCAAATGTTGCAACATTCCTAGCCACTCCTTCCTCATCAAACCTGGCATCTGCTGTTACTGATGAAACTGGATCTGGTGCTTTAGTATTTGCAAACTCACCATCATTCACAACCCCTACACTTGGAGTTGCGTCAGCAACGTCATTATCTGCTAATAGTGTAAGAGTAGGAAATGCTGCAAGAACAGTTGATACTTCGTCTGGCAATTTGATTTTAGATTCTACAGGTGGTCAAGTTGACATAAATGATAACGTTGTAATCGCTGGCAACCTTACAATTCAAGGTACATCAATCACTGTAGATTCAACTGTATCGACAATAGTTGATCCAGTTATCGTTATTGGGTCAGGTGCTGGAGGAACTCACTCTACTCTAGACAATAATATGGATAGAGGTATTGAATTCAGATGGTCCAACTCCGGGACTGCAACTACTGGATTCTTTGGATTTGATGATTCTGACGGAAAATTTAAGTTTATTCCAAACGCAACTATAGATTCTACTAATGTTTATAGTGGTTCAGTTGGCACAATTGTTGCAAACTTTGAAGGGTCATTTACAGGTACAATCACAGGTACTGCATCTACTGCTGCAAACTTAAATACTGTATCAACTGCCTCCTCCAATGATCACTATATTTTATTCTCAAATAGAGATGGCGGTTCAGGTGTTGCAGTATCTTCAGATTCCGCATTAAAGTATGTACCATCTACAGATAACTTATTTGCTTCTAAATTAAATAACATAACTGTTACTACTCCTGCAACAGCAGCAACGCTTACACTTGCAAACAACTCTTCTTTAATAACTTCTGGTGGAAACAGCTTAACATTTACTACTACTGCTGCTTCAAGTGTAACTCTTCCAACTGCGGGTACATTGACAACCACTGGTAACAACTTGGGAGTCTTCGCTGCAACCACATCATCCCAGTTAGCAGGTGTTATATCTGACGAAACTGGTTCTGGAGCATTAGTATTTGCTACATCTCCTACTTTAGTAACACCAGCTTTAGGAACTCCGTCTTCAGGAACATTAACAAACTGTACAGGTTTACCTATTTCTACTGGCGTATCTGGTTTAGCAACAAATGTGGCAACATTTTTGGCTACTCCATCATCATCAAATTTGGCTGCAGCGGTTACAGATGAAACTGGCTCTGGTGCATTAGTATTTGCTACATCTCCTACATTAGTAACTCCAACTCTTGGAGTAGCAACAGCAACAAGCGTAAATAAAGTTACAATAACTGCACCTGCTACATCTGCTACGCTGACATTAGCAAATGGATCCTCATTAATTACTTCTGGCGGACATAGTTTAACATTTACAACTTCAGCAGCAACAAGTGTCACTTTACCAACAGCAGGAACATTAACTACTACTGGTAATAATTTAGGGGTTTTTGCTGCAACTACATCATTACAATTAGCAGGTGTTATTTCTGATGAAACTGGTTCTGGTGCATTAGTATTTGCAACATCTCCAACACTTGTAACACCAGCTTTAGGCACTCCATCTTCAGGAACATTAACAAACTGTACAGGTTTACCTATTTCATCAGGTGTTTCAGGTCTAGGCGCTAATGTTGCTACATTCTTAGCAACTCCATCGTCCGCTAACTTAGCATCTGCAGTTTCTGATGAAACTGGATCTGGAGCGCTTGTATTTGCTAATACTCCAACATTGGTAACTCCAGTATTAGGTACTCCAAACTCAGGTACTCTTACAAACTGTACTGGACTACCAATCTCTACTGGTGTTTCAGGTTTAGGGGCAAATGTTGCTACTTTCTTAGCAACTCCATCGTCTGCTAACTTAGCATCTGCAGTTTCTGATGAAACTGGATCTGGTGCGTTGGTATTTGCTAATAGTCCAACATTGGTAACTCCAAATATTGGCAACGCAACTGGTAACTTGACAGGATTTGCAACTACTGCTCAAAACTTAAACGTTGTAAGTACAACTGCTTCTGGAAATCACTATTTATTGTTTTCACCAACAGCAGGTGGTTCTGGTATTGCTGTCAGTGTTGATTCTACTCTTACTTATGTTCCAAGTACAGATACATTGACAGTCTCAAATATTGGTGCTCACACAGTCACAAGTGCTTCTGCTCTTTCAAGTGGAACATACCTCACAGTTAAGACAAATGCTTCTGATGACTCTTCAACAACAGACTTCTTCTTAAGAGGAGTTACTTCTGGAGATGTATCAAAATTCTCTGTTGATGCTAATGGTAACTTAAGAGCAACAACAAAGAGCTTTGATATTCCTCACCCGACAAAACCAGGTATGAGACTTGTGTACGGTGTTCTTGAAGGACCTGAACACGGAGTTTATCATAGAGGGACAATTGAAGGTAAGGGAGATTTACTTGTTGAGCTTCCAGATTATTGGTCAGATTTAGTGAATGAAGACTTTACTGTATCACTTACTACTTATGGAAACTATAGTGTACATATTGTTGAAAAATCACTTAATTCATTTATAATAGCATTGTCTGGCAACTTCATTAGCAAGAAACTTAAGACTATCAAAGTTGATTATTTAGTACACGGCTCTAGAAAAGATGCACCACTCATCATAGAGCAACCTGAATAAGAAAAAAAATAAGGAGGTGGCTCATACCACCTCCTTTACTAATAAGGAAAGGTAATGCATAAATTCAGGATACTTCAAGCGAGTAATCTTCAAGTTGCTTGGCTTGTAATCGAAGAAGGAAATATTAATATTGAGACAGGCATAAGATTTATGTACTGTCTTTATGATTATGATATGCAGCCACTTGAAAGAAAAAACTATCAAATTAATGGAAGTGATTTTGCAAATATTGGTGTTAGTGGTAAAGATACTAGAATTGCAATTTTAGAATTATTGTTGATATCTCTAGATGCTGTCATTGTAAGGGAATAGCATAAGATATGGCTGCAGATGTTATTATCAATCCTACGAGTGGAGAAATTTATTGGAATGATGGAGCAGGAACCACTCAATCAATTTCTATAAGAGGTGATTCTCAAAATAAAATTGATTTCATTGGATATTCTTCAGGATTTTCTCCAGGCTCGAGTGGAATTGGCACATTTACTATAGCCACATTCAACGATAACTCAGGAACATCTGCGTTTGTTCCAGGTACATCAGGATATGATTTAGGTTCATCTGTACTTAGATGGAACACATTTGCTACAAATGCTAATTTATCAGGAGTTTTGCTAGTTGGTGATGCAACTAACACAACTTCCTTAATTACTGGTGCTGTTAAGCTTAATGGCGGTATTGCAATATCTTCAAACGCATCTATCGGCCAAACTCTTTTATTTTTTAACAGTGCAAATTATACTGGATTTAGAAGTGGAGCAACAGGCAACACAGTATATACATTTCCTGCCACAAGCCCAGCAACAGGTTCTTCAGTTCTTTCATCAACATCTGCTGGCGTTATGTCCTGGGTACCACTCACTGCATCTTCATCATCTTCAGGTGGTACAGTTGCATCAGGCACTCAATATCAAATTGCAGGATATTATGCTGGCACTGGAGCCTCAGTTGCTGGATCTTCTACATTCACAAATGACACTGCAATTGGCACAGTAAAGATAAGTCACACCACTTCTTCATTTGGAACTTCTGTCGGTGCACTTCAAGTTGCTGGTGGTGTTGGTATTAGTGGCCAACTTACATTCAATCAGGCTTCATTTGGCACTACTGGCATATCTTCATTGCCGACTATGGCAATGATTGGACAGACTGGTGATCCTATTTATCTTTCAATTCTTGAAGATAACAGTTTGTCTTTTGAAGGTTCACAAGGTCAATTATTTTCTATATCGCCAAATTTGACTACCGGATACATATGGGCTGTAAATGATATATCTGGTGTTCCTTTATTACGTGCATCTGTGGGAGGCACTGTATATATATCAGAATTTGGTGGATTACTCGGAATTGGTCAGACAAATCCAACTTACAAATTGGATTTAAAGGGAAGCTTTGGACTGGCCTCATCCAATGATGCAGCCTATAATTTTATTTTTAGTAACAGTGCTGCTTCTGGTAGTAATAGTTTACAAATACGATCTGCAAATTCACTATTACTTTACAATTCAGGAAATACATTCTACACAGGTCTCAAGTCTAACGCTTCTGCGAATGTCACATATACGTTACCTGCAACTGATGGTTCTGCTGATCAGTTTTTAAAAACGAATGGTACAGGCACCCTTTCTTGGGGGACCCCTTCTGGCGGATCAGGAGGAGGCGGTACTGGTGTTGGCGCTGGCGGACAATATGAAGTGGCAGTTTATCCCGCAACTGGTTCATCAGTAGTAGGATATTCTTCATTAAAAAATGATGTTTCTGCAAATGTTGTCAGCGTATCTCATAGTACCGTTGCTACAAATCATACAAATGGTGCTTTTACTGTTTCAGGTGGTGTGGGCATTGGTGGAAGTTTATATGTTGCTGGTATTGGCGCAAGTATAACTGGAGTCACTTTTTCAAATTCTACAATCACCCGTGGAACTTGGAATGGAACCGTAATTTCAACTACTTATGGCGGTACAGGTCAAAACTTAGGTTCTTCAACAGGTATTTTGACAATATCATCAGGAACTGTTTCAGCTTCTACCACGTCTTCAGCAATAGCATCTGCGTTATCCGATGAAACTGGGTCCGGCTCTTTAGTATTTAATTCTTCTCCTTCATTTGGCACTGGTGTTACAACAAACAGTGCTACATTTGCAGTATTTAACACAAATGCAACAACTATAAATGCATTTGGTGCAGCAACTGCTATCAATATTGGCGCTTCAACTGGAAAAGCAACTTTTAATTCAACAGATAATTCCACATCTTCAACAACTGGCGGTATAGTGGTGTCAGGTGGTGCAGGTTTTGCAAAATCTGTAAGTATTGCTGGCAGATTGCAGTTATTAAATGGAGCAAATGTTACTGCTTTTGTTAGTTCAGGGTCTGGTAATACTTTGTATATATTACCTGCATCTACCCCTGCTACAGGGTCATCAGTTTTACAATCTGATTCTATAGGTAATCTTTCTTGGGTGCCAATGGTAGCATCATCTAGTGCTGGCTCAGGTACAGTAGCAGTTCCTGGTGCTCAATATCAAATTGCAGCATACTATTCTGGAACTGGAGCATCTGTTTCAGGTTCAACAACTTTTACAAACAATACTGCAACAAGTCAAGTAGCCATAACCCACAATACGGCATCGACATCAACAAGTACAGGTGCATTAGTTGTCACTGGAGGAGTTGGTATCGGTGGTAGTTTGTATACTTCAACTGGATCTTCTTCTTCGGTTTCAGGAGTTATATTAGCAAACGGAAATGTTTCTGCAACAACTTATAATAAGTTGACTTTGACTGCACCAGCAACAAGTGCAACTTTAACTTTAGCTAATGGCTCCTCTTTGATTACATCAGGAGCAAACTCCTTAACTTTAACTACCACTACAGCATCAAATGTCACCTTTCCAAACTCTGGTACATTGACAACAACTGGTAACAACTTAAGCGTTTTTGCATCGACTACATCAGCACAACTTGCAACTCTAATTTCTGATGAAACAGGGTCTGGAAATTTAGTTTTTAATTCGCAACCGTCTTTTGGAACAGGTGTAACCACTGGAAATGCAACTTTTGCAGTATTCAACACAAACGCAACAACAATAAATGCATTTGGTGCTGCAACTGTTATTTCTATTGGTGCAGCAACAGGAAAAGCAACATTTAATTCAACTGATAACTCTACGTCTACTACAACTGGTGGATTAGTTGTTTCAGGTGGTGCTGGCTTTGCAAAATCTATAACAGTTGGCGGACGTCTGCAAATGATTAACGGTGCAAATTACACCGCATTTGTAAGTTCAGCCACAAGTGATGTAGTATATACCTTGCCTCCTGCAGCACCATCTGGAACTGGAACATCTTATCTTTCTGCAAGCACCACAGGAGTTATGGCGTGGGTTGCTGCTCCTACTGGAGGCAGTGCTACTCCGGGCGGTAGTAATAAACAAATCCAATACAACAACTCGAGTTCATTCGGTGGGGCTGCTGGATTTGAATATACAACTGGTGGTATAGCAATAACAGTTGGAATGTTTGCAAACTCAGGCACTGGATACACTGCTGGTTTGTGGGTACATTCAATAAATGGAACAACCACAAGAGTTGGCATTGGTTTGTCAAATCCAGCATATGAACTTGAAATCTTGGGTGAAATTTCTGCTACAAATAAGAGCTTTGTAATTGACCATCCTACAAAAGAAGGAATGAAGCTTCGTTATGGAAGTTTAGAAGGTCCTGAAAACGGAGTTTATGTTCGTGGTGAATTAAAAGGCACTAATATCATTGAAGTTCCTGACCATTGGGTGGGTCTTGTTCACGAAGATTCTTACACAGTTCACTTAACTCCAATTGGAAGATTCTCCCAATTATATGTAGAAAAAATTGAAAATTATAATGTATTTGTAGCAGACACTATGATGTGTCCAATACATTGTTATTATTCCGTTTGGGCAGAAAGAAAAGATATACCTAAACTTGTCACCGAATACGAGGCACAGTAAATGGGAACAGTTACAGGGCCTGGTGTATCTTGGTGGGATACATTTAATACATTATTTGATCCCTCAAGTATATTATCATATTCTGGATCGGGATTTACATTTTCCAATCCCTTAAGATACAAAGGCTGGACAGATTGGACGATGACGGATAATACCAATCTTGTTGCAGGGTCAGGAATTTCAAAATATGTGAAACAGACAAGTAAAAGTCAGTTTCAACAAAAAATAGTTCAAGTCGGAAATACTAGTAGTGATAAATTTACATTTATTATGATTTATAGGCAACCATCTGCAGCAGAATATAGCACAATAGTTCAATGGCAATCAAATAACTTAGTTTACCATGGCCTAACAAATGGTGAGATTGAAATGAAACATAATAATGTCAGTTTTACAACATCTGGTTTAGCAATGACAGACAATGCTTGGAGGCATTATGCGTTTACAAGATCTGGTACAGCAGCTACAGTATATGTAAATGGCAATTTATTTACTACATTTACAGGATTGTCTGCAAATTCTACAAGCGCAACAGACACTAAAGTATTTGATTATGTAGGATGTGATGGTGCAATGGGTCAACTTTGGTTCAATATGGGCCAAGTGATAACTGCAGCCCAAGCCAGAGAACATTACAGAGCGTTTAGAAGAAGGTTTGGTATCCAATAATGTCACTTGGTCACGCTCCCTCAATAATAACTAATGGATTGGTATTTTATATCGATGCTGCAAATCCAAGATGTTATCCTGGTAGTGGGACTGATTTAACTGACACTATAAGCAATATAACCCCTACATTAAACGGTGGAGTTGGTTTTAATACTTCAAATTATGGAATTTTCACTTTTGATGGCTCCAATGATTACATAAATTTCGGCAATTCAAACAACGTTAAATTAACTGTAGGAACAATTTCTGCTTGGGTGAAAGCTACATCTCCTGGTGGCGGGTTTAGGGGAATTATGGCCAAACAGTACGCTTATGGATTGTTTTACAGCAACAGTGTACTTGTAGCATACGATTGGGGAGGCTCTGCAACAAGAACAACCGGAGTTAATATAGCGGACGGCAATTGGAAAAATGTTGTTATGTCTTTTCAATCAGCCGTAAGTAATGGGACAAAAATTTACATCAATGGAGTATTATCTCTCACAACTACAATAACTTGGCAAAACGACACTCAAAATCTTTATGGTGGAGCAGAAG
>Ga0172375_10012913_pt1 | contig 10430 bp, 11 predicted proteins | sample LakKiv1m_FD_114537 | JGI IMG/M metagenome (GOLD analysis project Ga0172375, IMG submission 114537) | Freshwater microbial communities from Kabuno Bay, South-Kivu, Congo - kab_092012_11.1m | ecosystem: Environmental > Aquatic > Freshwater > Lake | place: Democratic Republic of the Congo...
AAAAAGTCTTCAATAAAAAATTATAAAAAAGATTTTGAAGAGGAAATAAAAAATTATTCAACCGCCAAATTCGCAAAATACAAAGGAAGAGAAATTCTTACGGGTTCTTTGGCGAGATTGGCTTTGGACAGTGAAAATTATAAAGAAACTGTCGGAGGAGCAATTATTGAAAAAATTGATTTTGCAAATCCGTTTTTTAATAATTTTGCCCAGGCCGTTGAAGTTTTGCATTTCCACAAAAAAGCTGCGGGTATAATAGAAAAATTATTAAAAATACGGCTTGACCAAAAAATATCAAAACCAAAAAATAATCCTAAAATGCGAGGAATAGGAGCGGTTGAGGCTCCAAGGGGCGGACTTTATCATGAATTCCATTTGAAAAAAGATGGCGCTGAAAATTTTATAACTTATGCCAACATTATTACGCCGACCGTACAGAATTTAACTTCAATAGAAAAAAGTTCACAACTTCTTTTCAATCAAACAAAAAATCGCTCCCAGAAGGAACGACAAAAGCTCATAAAGATGCTCATTCGGGCTTACGACCCTTGCATTACCTGTTCGGTACACTAACTTTTTTCACAAAGCCGATAATTTTTTTTGCCTCGGATTTCGGAAGTTTATTTAAGACAAGACCATCGTGAACCAAAACAAAATCGCCGAGCCTTATTCCCTTTACGAGGCTTAAATTTACCCGATGATTATGATTTTTTGAGCCAACTGTAGCCCACTTTCCGTTAATCTTTATTATTTTTTGAGGAGTTGCCAAGCACATAATTTATAATATAATTATATCATTAACTTAGAAAAATAGAATATTATGAAAAATTTTCTTTTTACATCAGAGTCGGTAACCGAAGGTCATCCTGATAAAGTATGCGATCAGATAGCTGACGCGGTTCTGGACGAAATTTTAAAGCAAGATAAATACGGCAGAGTGGCTTGTGAAGTTTCTGTCGGTATGGGCTATGTTATTGTCGGGGGAGAAGTTACTACCAGCGCTTGGTTGAATATAGGAAAGTTGGTAAGACGCGTTATAAAAGAAATCGGCTACAACAAGCCGGAATATGGTTTTGATTCTCAGACAGTGGCTGTTTTTAACACGATTCATGAACAATCGCCGGACATCGCTCTTGGTGTCAGAAAAACCGGAACTCTGAATCAGGGTGCGGGAGACCAGGGAATGATGGTCGGATATGCCTGCAAAGAAACTCTGGAACTGATGCCCCTGCCCATAATTCTTTCTCATAAACTTGCAAAAAGGATTGCTGACGTAAGAAAAAAAGAGATTTTGCCGTATTTAAGGCCGGATGGAAAGTCTCAAGTTACGGTTGAATATAAAAACGGAGTTCCAAAAAGAATAGACTCGGTTGTCATTGGAGCCCAGCATGACCCTGGTGTGTCATCGGAAAAACTCAGAAAAGATATCATAAAAAACGTTATTAGGCCGGTTTGCAAAAATTTTTTGGACAGGAACACGCGTTTTTACATAAACAACACAGGGAGATTTGTAATCGGCGGGCCCGCTTCCGATACCGGAATGTCGGGAAGAAAAATAATCGTTGATACTTACGGAGGAATGGTAAGCCACGGCGGAGGAAGTTTTTCAGGAAAAGACCTTACAAAAGTAGATAGGTCAGGAGCTTATATGGCCCGCTATGTTGCAAAAAACATAGTTGCCGCAGGACTTGCCGACAAATGCGAAATTCAGATAGCTTATGTTATTGGTGGCACAAAACCCTTATCCATAAACGTTGATACTTTCGGAACGGGAAAAATTTCAGAGGAAAAAATAACACAAATAATCCCTGAAGTTTTTGACCTTTCGCCGGGCGGAATAATCAGAAAACTTGATTTATTGCGTCCGATATACCAGAAGACCGCGGCATATGGACATTTCGGCAGGGAGCTTCCGGAGTTCTCTTGGGAAAACAAAGATAAGGTGAAACAACTTATTAAAAAATCAAAAATATGATTAAACTAATTAAGTTTTTATTTTCATTTTTAGGGTCTTTGTTTATCGGATTTGGGCTTTGTCTGGTAGTCGGCGGCTTTATCAAGGAGCAATTTTCCGAAATAAATTACAGGCTTATTTATTCCGGTATTTTAATAGTCGGAGGATTTTTTCTTGGGTTGAGTCTGATTATCAAAAAACAGAAGGTTTCTGATAAGAAAATTAAAGAAGATGGAATAGAAAAAGAGCTCAAAGAGAAAAAAGAAGAAATCAAAAAATCGTCGGAAATAATAAATAGTTTATAATTTAAATTTATGACAGCAAAAACAAAAATAGACCAATTAATATCCGAGCTTGTTAAAAGCGGAAAAGTGACGGCCGAAGAAGGGGAGAGGATATTTAAAAAATTCTGGAAAGATACGGAAGACGAAAGAGCGGCGATAAGAAAGGGGATTAAGACAACAGTAAAAAAAATAGAAAAAAGGATAGATTTCCCGACGAGAAAAGAATTTGAAGGCCTCAAAAAAAGAGTGGCAATTTTGGAAAAAAAATCCTGGAAATAACCAAAAAGACATTTTGGGAGATTGAAAGATTCCATTTTTTATGGAATCTTTTGTTTTTATCCGGCGGCTTGACAGAATGTTATGCTTGTCTAAAATATAGATTAGCAGTCAAACAGGTTGAGTGCTAATTTATAAGTAATATTAAAAATTTAAAAGGTCGTAATTTATGGCCGATTAGCGAATGAAATTTAAATTCTTTGAATTATATTTTTGAGGTATTCAAATTTGATTTAAAAAATCGGTGCCAAAAAACCATGAAGATTAAACCATTGGCAGACCATGTTTTACTTGAGGTCGTTGAGACAAAAACGACATCAGGCTTAATAATTCCGGAAGGGACCGAAAAAGAAAAGCCGGAGCAAGGACGGGTTATTGCTGTCGGTTCGGGAAAACTGGACGATAGCGGGAAAAGGACTCCTCTTGAGGTAAAAAAGGGAGACCTCGTTCTTTTTAAAAAGTACGGTCCGGACGAAGTAAAGGTCGGCAACAAAGAATATCTTATTGCTAAAGAAGAAGACATTTTGGCAATACTTGAAGAAAATTAAATATTATTAACTTTGTTTATTCATTTTGCATTTTGCGCCTTGCAAATTGTATTTGATAAAACAAAATAAAGAAATATGGCAAAGCAGATAAAATATTCGGAAGAGGCTCGTCAAAAAATGAAGCAAGGAGCCGATAAGTTGGCAAACGCAGTAAAGGTCACCCTCGGCCCAAAAGGAAGAAACGTTGTTTTGGACAAAGGGTTTGGCTCTCCGACAATAACCAATGATGGCGTAAGTATTGCAAAAGAAATTGAGCTTTCAGACAAGATAGAAAATCTTGGGGCGGAGATAGTAAAAGAGGTTGCCGAAAAAACAAATGATTTGGCTGGTGACGGAACAACAACGGCCACTCTTCTGGTTCAGGCAATAATTACCGAGGGATTGAAAAATGTTACGGCAGGAGCTAATCCTTTGGCAATAAAAAGAGGTCTGGATAAGGGAGTTGAGGCGATAGTCGCGTATTTGAAGATTTTAAAGAAAGATGTCGTCAGTAAAGCAGAGAAGGCTCAGATTGCGACAATTTCTGCCGAAAATAAAGAAATCGGGGACTTAATTGCCGACGTAATGGAGGAAGTCGGAAAAGACGGGGTAGTTACAATAGAGGAATCAAAGGCATTCGGACTCAATAAAGAAATTGTAAAAGGAATGCAGTTTGATAAAGGATATGTTTCTTCCTATATGGTTACAAACGTTGAAAGGATGGTGGCTGAATACGAAGATGTTAAAATTTTGATTACCGATAAAAAGATTTCTTCATTGCAGGAAATTCTCCCTTTAATTGAAAAACTCGCTCAATCAGGAGAAAAGGAATTGGTTATTATTGCCGATGAGATAGAGGGAGATGCCCTTACAACTTTTGTTGTCAATAAACTTCGCGGGACATTTAACGCATTAGCTGTTAAAGCTCCGGGGTTTGGAGACAGAAGAAAAGAAACCTTGCAAGACATCGCGGTTTTAACAGGAGGAACCGTTGTTTCCGAAGAGCTTGGATTAAAACTTGAAAATGCCGACTTAAAAGTTTTGGGTCAGGCAAGAAAGGTTATTTCCACAAAAGAAACAACAACAATTGTTGAAGGGAAAGGAAAGAAAAGCGACGTAGAGGCAAGGATTTCTCAAATTAAAAAAGAGCTTGAAACAACCGAATCTGATTTTGACAAAGAAAAACTTCGCGAAAGATTGGCAAAACTTTCCGGCGGAGTGGCTGTTATTAAAGTCGGAGCGGCAACGGAAACCGAACAAAAAGCAAAACAGCACAAAACAGAAGACGCGTATAATGCGACGAAAGCCGCCATTGAAGAAGGTTTGGTCCCGGGAGGAGGAACTGCTCTTTTGCGATGCATAAGCGCGCTTGATGACGTGAAAGTAAAAGGTGAGGAAAAAATTGGTTTGAGTATACTAAGAAGGGCTTTGGAAGAGCCTGTAAGACAAATCGCAAATAATGCTGGTGAAGACGGTTCGGTTATTGCGGCCGAAGTCAAAAAACTAAAGGGAAATTTTGGTTATAATGCCGCGACCGGAGAATATGAAGATTTGGTGAAATCCGGAATTGTTGACCCGACAAAGGTTGTCAGAGTCGGGCTTCAAAATGCGGTTTCGGCGGCCTCAATGTTTCTCACAACAGAATGTGTTGTGGTTGATGAACCGGAAAAAGAAAAAGGAGGTTTTCCGGGAATGCCGCCGGCCGGAATGGGCGGAATGGGAGGAATGCCTGAATACTAAGAATAAAAAAGAGAAACTGAAAACTCGCGCAAATACGCGGGTTTTTAGTTTTTTATTCCAAAAAACAGAAATTTTTGATATACTTTCACTGTATGCCAAAAGTTTTTATAATTATTTTGAATTGGAATGGCGCACGCGACACAAAAGAGTGCTTAGAGTCTTTGGAAAAATTAAATTACTCGCCTTTTGAAATAATTGTCGTTGACAATGCTTCAACAGACGATTCGATAAGGAATCTTAAGGAAAAGATTAAGGATTTAAAAAACGGGGTTATTTTAATTGAGAATAAAAGCAACCTTGGCTTTTCCGGAGGCAATAATGTCGGGGTAGAATATGCTTTAAAGAATGGCGCAGATTATGTTTTGCTTCTGAATAACGACACTACGGTTGATGCTGAGTTTTTAAAACACCTGGTTTTGTCCGGAGAAACCGACGGTTCAATCGGGATTCTTGCCCCGAAAATTTATTTTTTTGATGATCCAAAAAGAATTTGGTTTGGCGGAGGAAGTTTTAATTGGATTTTTGGTTCCGGACATATTGATTTTGGAAAGATAGATAATGAAGGAGCTGATATAGAAGAAAGAAAAACGCAATTTATAACTGGTTGTGCGATGCTTGTAAAGTCAAATGTTTTCAAAAAAATCGGAATGCTGGATGAAAGATTTTTCTTGTATTATGAAGACACGGATTTTTCTCTCAGGGCAAAGAAGGAGGGTTTTAAGTGTGTTTTTGTGCCAAGCGCTAAAATTTGGCATAAAATACCGCTTGAAAGTCTAAAAAATAAGCTTTCGGGAGCTGCAGGAAAGATAGGGAGTCCGAAAGTATTGTATTATCATTATCGCAATGCGATGCTTCTGATTGAAAAGAACGGCCCAACAATGATAAACCTGATAAAACATCTCTGGGCTGCTTGGATGATTCTAAAACAAGAATTTAAGATAATATTTTTTCCCAAAAAAAGAGAGGTTTCAAAGGCGATTATTAAAGCGTTTTTTGATTATTACAAGGAAAATTTCGGTAAAATATCGGATTAAAATGACTATCGGAATAGACGCCCACAATCTGGAGGGGAAAAGAACCGGGGTTGGAAGATACCTTTTAAACCTGCTGAAGAATTGGGCTGATTTTCCGTCGGAAAACATAAAATTCATTTTGTATTTTCACAAGGAAATTCCGCAAGACGATTTCTTGAATAATCCGGTATTTGAAAAAAAACTTCTTAACCTCCCTTTTAAAAAATCAAGTTTTCTTTTTTATTTTCTTTTTTTACTGCCTTTTTTTATGAGAAAGGACAGAATTGATGTTGCTTTTTTCCCATCATACATGGTTCCTCCGACTTTTTTTGGAAAATCGGTTCTGGTTTTGCACGATGTCGCGTTTTTTGCGCATCCCGATTGGTTCCCGATAAGGTATAGAATGCCGTATCAGATTTTTTCTTATTTTGGCGCAAAAAAATCAAAAAAAATCATAACGGTTTCGCAGTTTTCAAAACAGGAAATTATAAAATATTATAAGCAAAATCCCCAAAAAATTCTGGTGACTCCCTTGGGTGTTGATGAAAGATTCAGACCGATAAATGACGAATTGCTTTTTGACGAAACAAAAGAAAGATACGGAATAAAAAAACATTTCATTTTGAGCCTCGGGCAGGTTTTTTACCGTCGGCATGTTTTAGAAACAATATCCGCGTTTAAGAATGTGGCCGACGATCTTCCAGATTTTCAGTTTCTGATTATCGGAAAAAATTGGCTTAAAGAAAGTCTGAGAGATATTGTCAAAAAGATAAATTTGGAATTGGGAAGAGATGCCATAATCTGGAAAGAATTTGCTTCGGATAATGATTTGGTCCTGCTTTACAATAGCGCTTCATTGTCTATTTATTTATCGGACTATGAGGGATTTGGCCTGCCCCCGCTTGAAGCGATGGCTTGCGGCACGCCGGTTTTATCCACAAATCAAGGGTCGTTAAAAGAGGTTGCCGGAGATTGTGCTATAATAATCAGGAATACAGGCGATATTGAAGAAATTTCAAAAGGAATTGTCCACGGAATCACCGACTCTATTTTAAGGGAAGAATTAATCAAAAAAGGTCTTGCAAACGTAAAAAACTACAGCTGGAAAGAATGCGCCATAAAAACCCTTCAAATTATACAAAATTGTTAATTTATGAAAAAAAACATTAGCGCAATAAACGTTGTATATTTTTTGTCGTTGTTTCTTGTTTTTTTAATCGCCCTGGGAGCAATTCCAAGGCAATTTTCATTTTTGATTTTATTGATGTATTTATGGTTTGTGATTTCCAAGCCATTAAAAGAATCTCTTTTTCTTTTCGCAAGGTCTATTCCGTTTTTTATTGCTCTTCCAATAATTGCTTCATTTGATAATTTTAATGCCTGGAGAGTAGTATCGTTGGCGATATTTCTGAAGTGGGGATTTTTGACCAAATTTAAATTTATAGTAAATTTCAGAATTTCAAAAGCCAATATAAAAAACTGGTGGAAAAATTACCGCTTTGAGTTGTTGGGAATTATTTTGATGATATTTGCGTGTCTTTCTTTGCTGGTTGCTACCGACTTCATTGCCGGAGCAAAAAGGATTATCTATTTTTTGAATCTTTCCCTGATTTTTATAGTTGTTTCCGACATGATTAAAAGGGATAGGAGCATTTTTATCCCGCTTTGTAAAAATCTGATTTTTGGGGGAATTGCTGTTGTCGGAGTTGCATATCTTCAATATCTTTTAACTTATTTAATAAAACCGGTTGAGGTTTTTCATCATTGGTGGGGAGAACAGATATCAACGGGATTGTATGGAAAAAACTGGTCGGACGTGGTTATGCACAGCGGAAATACCTGGTTCAGCTATACAGGCGGGTCATTAAAGTTAAGGATGTTTTCTTTATTTCCCGATTCGCATTCTTTTCCGCTGTATTTATTGATGTTGTTTCCGGCCTTATTTGCGCTTGGTAAAATAAAGCTTGATGAAAACGGCAAAAACTTTGAAAAAAATCCGTCTTTTCTGTTCTGGATTATTTTTTTAGTTTTAATGAATTTAGCCCTTATTTTAAGTTGCACAAGGGGAATTTGGGTAAGCATAATTTTTCCGATCGGATTTTTGGCGTTTCTGGCTCTGAAAAAAAATGGGCCAAAAAACATCTTTAGGTTAGTATTCCTTTCTTTGGCGTTATTTGTTTTGATTTTTCCCTTTGCCAATTTGATTTTTGCATTTCCGCAATTTGGATTAAGCAATGTGCCTGGCTCCCAAAATATTTTAATTGAACGCCTGATGACTTCAACAAGTATTGAAGAGACGTCAAACCTGGGAAGAATTTTTATCTGGAAAGAAACCGTAAAATCAATTATTTCAAGTCCGATACTTGGCGTCGGAATCGGAAATTTTCCGATAGTTCTTTCTCAGGATATTTCTTTGGCAAGAGCCGGTTCCTCTGCCCACAATCTTTATTTTAATGTCGGTGCCGAGCTTGGAATTTTTGCAATGGGCGTATTCGCCCTATTCCTTTTTGAAATATTAAAAAACGGGTGGCAAGTATTTAAGGCGTCAAAAGAATTTTTCGAGAGAGTGTTTGCTTTTTGTTTTGTTGCATTTCTGCTTTGGGTTTTCGGATATAGCCTGACGGATGCGGCGCTGTTTGACGAAAGGGCTTTTTTGCTTTTTATGGTGGTCTGCGGAATAATTGTCGGCTTAAAACATAATTTACTTCCGGAAAAAAAACTGTATGATAAAAAACTTTGAAAAAAGAATGTTAGTCGGAATAACGGGCTTTCAGGAAAAAGACTGGAAAAGTAAGCTTGCGCAAATAAACAGGCTTAAAATTAAAGAGGCCGCATTATTTCTTGAAAGATTTGATCAAACGCAAAGGAAAAAAATTTACAGGGCATTACTTGATTCAAGTCTGGAAAGAATTCCTCTGGTTCATGCAAGAAACGATATGGAGGTTGAAGAATTTGTGTTCCTTGAAAGCAGATTTAAAACAAAATGTTTCAACTTTCATGAAAAAGGATTTGGATTTTTGCATAAATGGAAGGGGTTTGATAAAAAAATATTTCTTGAAATGGATTACAACGATTTTATTTCCAAAAAAGTAAAAATAGAGAAAATCGGAGGTTTTTGCGTTGACCTTTCTCACTTCAAGGTTGCGCAGGAAAAACAAAGCAAAGAATTTGATTTTGTATATTTAAAGAAAAATAAGTCAAAATTCTTGTGTAATCATCTGAACGGATATTCAAAAAGAGAGAATAGAGATACACACTCCGTAAAAAGCGTTAAAGAATTTGACTATTTAAGAACTTTGCCGAAATTCATTTTTGGCGAATTTATCGGGTTGGAAATGGAAAACAGCATATTCCAACAGCTTATATACAAAAAATATTTAGTGAAGTTTTTAGGCGATATTTTCAGCAAATGAAATCACCCTTGGCATCAATAAATTTAATAGTGAAAGACGGAGAAAAATACATACGGGACTGTCTTATGTCCGTCCAGAATCTTAATTTTGATGATTATGAGGTTTTGGTTTTTGACAATAATTCTGGCGATAAGACTCTGGAAATAGTCGCAAAAGAATTCCCTAAAATAAAGTTTATACGGTTTGAAAAAAACTACGGCTTGGGCGGGGGATTCAATAAGAGCCTTCAGTACACAAGCTCAAAGTACGTCGTATTGCTTTGTGTTGACGTTTTATTAACGCCGGATTTTTTAAAGGAAGCGGTAAAAGTTCTTGATAGAAATTTGGACGTTGGAGTCCTACAGCCGAAAGTGTTGCATTGGGATTTTGAAAATGGTAAATTAACAGACGTAATTGATACTACCGGCTTTGAAATTTTTAAATCAAGAAGGCTGATAAACCGCGGCCATGGGGAAAAAGATGCCGGGCAATATAATGATGGGGAAATATTCTCTTATGAAGGGGCTTGTCCTGTATTTCGCCGTCAGGCGCTTGAGGAATCAAAAAATCCAAAAAGTTTTCCCGGCGATTCTTCGCTTTCGCCCATAGAATATGAGTATCTGGATGAAGATTTTGAATGGTACGCTGACGATATTGATCTTGGATGGAGAATGAGAATTTTGGGCTGGAAATCGTATTTTTCGCACAGAACAATTGCTTATCACGACAGGCAAACGACGAAAAGATTGAAAAAAAACGCAATGGATTTTATTTCTTTGAGGAAAACCGTTCCCGCGAGAAAAAAAATGCTTGATTTTCAGAATCAAAGGCTGACGATGTTAAAAAACGAATACACCAAGATTTTTTTGATGGATTTTTTCCGGTTTGCTTTTCGCGAGGTTCAACTGATATTTTATTTTTTGTTTTTTGAAAGGACTTCTTTGGCCGGAATAATCGGGTTTTTCAGGCTTTTTTCAAAAATGCTTAAAAAAAGGAAATGGATAATGGAAAGAAAAAAATATCCGACAAGCGAAATGGCAAAATGGTTTAAATAAAGATATATAAATGGAAAATTATCAAAATCAACAAAATAACACAAGAAAAATACTTATCATATTTTTTGGCGCCTTACTGGTCGTCTGTTTTTGTCTTTTTGCTTTTAAGGTCGGCTCGGTTATCACCGTGATTAATGTTAAAGAAACAACTCATTCATTTTGGCAAAAAGTCGCGGCAGTTCTTCCTGT
>Ga0172375_10012914_pt1 | contig 10429 bp, 6 predicted proteins | sample LakKiv1m_FD_114537 | JGI IMG/M metagenome (GOLD analysis project Ga0172375, IMG submission 114537) | Freshwater microbial communities from Kabuno Bay, South-Kivu, Congo - kab_092012_11.1m | ecosystem: Environmental > Aquatic > Freshwater > Lake | place: Democratic Republic of the Congo...
GAGGCGATCAGGAAGGGCTCGGCACCCATGTCGGTCAGGCGGGCGAACGCGCCGGCCGCGTCGTTGGTGTGCAGCGTGCTGAAGACCAGATGGCCGGTGAGCGAGGCGTTGATCGCGATTTCGGCGGTTTCGCCGTCACGGATCTCCCCCACCATGATGATGTCGGGATCCTGGCGGAGAAACGAGCGGAGGATGCGGGCGAAGGTGAGGCCGATATCCTGCCGCACCAGCACCTGGTTGATCCCCGCCAACTCGTACTCGATCGGATCCTCGGCGGTGAGAATGCGCACGCCAACCGTGTTGATCTCGTTCAGGAACGAATAGAGCGAGGTGGTCTTGCCGGAACCGGTGGGGCCCGTGACGAGGAAGATGCCGTTCGGCCGGGTGATGAGCTTCTCGACCGCCCGGCGGTCGCGCGGGTTCAGGCCGAGTTCGCCCAGCTTCACGAAGCTGCCGCTCTTCTGGAGCAGACGAAGGCTGACGCTCTCGCCGTACACGGTCGGCATGGTCGAGACGCGGATGTCCATGTCCTCGCCGTTCAGCCGGATGCCGATGCGCCCGTCCATGGGCATCCGCTTCTCGGCAATGTCCATGTTGGCCATCACCTTGAGACGGGAGATGACGGCCGACTTGAGGCGGTTGAGCTGCGGCGGCACGTCCACACGGTGCAGGATGCCGTCAATCCGGTAGCGGATGCGCAGCTCCTCCTCCATCGGCTCGACATGGATGTCGGTGGCCCCCTGCCGGTCGGCCTCGGCGATGATCTGGTTGACGAAGCGGACGATCGAAGCCTCCTGCCCCATCTCGCTGACGTCTATCTTGGAGATGGAGGCGGATCCGGCATCCACTTCGTAGCGGCCGTCCGCGATCATCTTTTCGACCGCCTCGGCGCCGACGCCGTAGTACTTGCGGTTCGCCTTGCGGATCTCCTCGCGCGGTGCAAGCGTCAGCCGCACCGGGCGCCCGGCGGCCAGGCGCAGCCCGTCGGACAAACCCGCATCAAACGGATCCGAGACGGCCGCCACAAGCGCGCCGCCCTCGATCCCGAGCGGCATGACCGCGTAGTGATACACCGCGCGCGCGGGGAGCAGCTTCAGCGCCTCGGGGTCGGGCTCGACCGCCGCCATCTCCGTGTAGGTGAGACCCAGCAGGGGCGCGAGCGCCCGCAGCAGGGCGTCTTCACGGACCGCGCCGGCCTTCGCCAGGGCGTCCACGACCCCCGATCCGTCGGTGCGGTCGGCCGCCAGCGTGGCGGCAAGCTGCTCGTCCGTGACCAACCCGGTCCGGCGAAGCAGGCGCGAAAGGACGGCGTCACCCGAATTCATGGAAAACCTTTGTTGTTGGAGGCTTCTGGTTGCCCCTCCCGCCCGGCAGCCGGGCGGAGCGAGGGCCGCGGGCCGCGCCCGCGTCAGTTCTCGGGAATGAACAGGACCTGCCCGACATTGAGCCGGTCGGCGGAGGAGAGGTTGTTCGCCTTCATGATCGCGGCGACCGTGGTCTTGTATTCGCGCGCAATCAACGAGAGGGTCTGGCCGGCCTCGACCTTGTGCTCGTAGCCCGCCTGCTTTGCGGCGGCCGCCGGCCGCGCGGCGGCGAGCGCTTTCTGAACCTGCGCGAGGGTCTGGGCCTGCTGATCGTCCAGCATGCGCTTGATCGTCGCCCCCATGCTTTGCGAAATCTCGGCGCGCAGCTTGGCGCGGTCGTCGCGGATCTGCTGGATCTCGTCGCGCAGCCGGACGACATCGCGGGCCTGCCGCTCCGCGTCGAGAATGCGCCCCTCCAGTCGCTCCGTGTGCTGCTCGAAGGCGTCCACACGCGCCTGGAGGCGCGTCACGTCGCGTTCGGCCTGCTGCAGCGCGTACGCCATGCGGGCCTCGTCGGTGTTCGGACGGGGCGCGAACGGCGTGCCCTCCAGCAGCGACTGGCAACCGGCCGCGCCGATGGCAAGCGCCCCCGCGCAGGCCATCCGCAAGGAAGATCGGAACATCTGTCTCTTCATGGCGCCAGTGTACTCCCTCGGGCATCCGCGGGCAAGCCGGTACTACATCCCGCGCGCGCGGCTCAGCCGTGGAACGACGACCGGATCAGGCTGAGAAACTCGGTGCGCGTCGCGCTGTTCTTGCGGAAGGAACCCAGCACGGTCGAGGTGGTCATCACCGAATTCTGCTTTTCCACCCCGCGCATCATCATGCAGAGGTGCCGGCACTCCATCACCACGCCGACGCCCTCGGCGTCCGCCGCGTCCCGCACCGCCCCGGCCACCTCCTCGGTCAGCCGCTCCTGAATCTGCAGCCGACGCGCGAAGCAGTCCACCAGCCGCGCGATCTTGCTCACCCCCAACACCTTGTCCCGGGCGACATACCCCACGTGGCACCGCCCGTAGAACGGCAGCATGTGGTGTTCGCACAGGCTGTACACCTCGATGTCGCGAACAATGATCATGTTGTTGGTCTGCGACTGGAAAATCGCGCCGTTGATCACCTTCCGCGTCGCCTGCCGGTATCCGCTCGTCAGAAACAGCAGCGACTGGGCGACGCGTTGCGGCGTCGTCCGCAACCCTTCGCGCGCGGGGTCCTCGCCCAGTTCGCGCAGCAATCTGCGGATCAACTCCGCGATGCGTTCCTCCTGCGGCGCCTGATGCTTCATGTGTCTTCCCTCCTGCCAGCCGGTTCCACCGGGTCGCGTCTTCCCGCCATCCGCGTCCGTGCGCGCGTCCGGGATGCGCCCCATTGGAGAGGGATCATACCACTCCTGGCGTCCACGCGCAAAACACCGTTGACACGGACGCGCGATTCCGATTTACTGTTCTCATGAAAAAGAGCCCGAAGGCTTCCGATGCCGGCTCGCCTGGCAGACGCGCGGTTTACGACCCGCGGATCGTCGGCGAGGCGATTCGCGCGTTGCGGCGGCGCGCCCACCTCTCGCAGGGCGAGCTTGCGGCGCGCATCGGCATGCGCCAGGGTCCGGTCTGCAACATCGAAAAGGGGAAGAACTTCCCGTCGGCCCAGGTGCTCATCCGTCTGGCCGCGGCCCTGGACGCGACGGTAGACGAGATGCTGCGGCCGGGCCACTATGCGCGCCGGGCGTGCGCGCCCGCCGTTGTCGCCGAGACCGAGACGATCGAGCCCTATGGCGCGTATGACCGCCCGCCGCCGTCGTTTGTGGTGCCGGGTCTCCTGCCGACGTTCGTCAAGCCGGCGCTTCCCGTCGGCCTTCCGCTCACCGCGCGGGTCGGGACGCTGGCGCAGGACTATCTGGCGCTGGAGGATCTGTGCCGCGTGCCGCGGCAGGCGCTCATACCGCTTCAGATTCCCTTCGACCTCTCCCCCGCTTCCCTCGTCCGGCTGGCCTCGCAGATGCGCGGACTCTTCGGTGTCCGCTCCGCGGTGGTTTTCGACTATCTGGAGCTCTTCGAGAACCACGGCTTGCGTGTGGTCTTCACGGATCTGCTGGGCCAGGCGCACAGCCTTTCGTTTTACGACACGCGGCACAGCAACGTCTTCCTGTTCATCGAGGAGACGCTCAACGCGGAGAGGCAGATTTTTTCACTTCTTTATGAATTGGGGCGGGTATTGTTGCGCGCCCGTGAAGGCTTTCCGGGCAGGGCGGCCGGGGTGGAGGAGTCGGCCGGGGACAAGGCGGCCCGGTTTTTCGCCGCCAGTTTCCTGATGCCGGAAGATGTCGTGGGTGACAGTGTCCGGCAGATCGGCGTGCGGCCGGACGAGTGGGATTTGCCGTTGTTGTTGCGGCTCAAGCACCGGTTCGGCGTTTCGGCCGAGAGCTTCAACTACCGCTTGCTGGAGCTTGGCCTGATCGCGGCGGACGCGCAGGCGGATCTGCGCGCGCGGATCAAGGCCCACTACGCCAAGCACGCCTATGGCGAGCCCGGCCAGACCCGCCGCATCCTTTCGCCCAACGGCCGCCTCGGCGACCTCCTCCACACCGCCCTGCGGCGCGGCGACCCCGAGGCCGCCGAAATCGCCGGGCGATTGAAAAAGCTGGAGGTCAGGATGCCGTGAGGGAGAGGGGCGGGGCGGCGACGTTTTTTTGTCACGACACGCAGGGCAACGCTATTACAAATAGACGATGAACAGGAGTTGGATATGCACAAGTTTTCAGGATGGTTTGAATCTGCTACCGGCAACCAGCCGTTCCCTTGGCAGTGTGCGCTCTATGAGCGTTTCACAGCCGGCGATCCGCCCAATGCGGTGGCCATACCCACGGGTTTGGGGAAGACTTCCGTCGTTGCCATCTGGTTGATCGCGCTGGCGACTCATGCGGAGAAGGTGCCGCGTCGCTTGGTCTATGTGGTCAACCGGCGCACCGTTGTGGATCAGACCACGACCGAGGCCGAAAACCTGGGCGCCGCTCTCAGAAAGCCGGAACTCGCCGATCTGAACCGGCGTCTTCTCGGTCTCTGCGCATTACCCTGCGAGTCACCGCTCGCAATCAGCACCCTGCGCGGCCAGCTCGCCGATAATGGAGAATGGCGACACGACCCTGCCCGCCCCGCCGTCATCATCGGTACTATAGATATGATCGGCAGCGGTTTGCTGTTCAGCCGATACACCGCCGGTTTCAAAACCCGCCCGATGCATGCGGGCTTTCTCGGACAAGACGCGCTGCTCGTGCACGACGAAGCACACCTCGAACCCGCCTTTCAAAGCCTCATCGAGGGGATACACGCCGAACAAAACGGTCGGAACGATTCTACAACAATTCCAAGAGACGTGAAGCCGATCCGTGTGATGGCACTCACCGCCACTACACGCTCCGCTGGCGATCCTTTTTCCCTTACGGATGGCGACCGCGCGAATCAAACGGTCAGCAAGCGCTTCGAAGCCGTTAAGCGACTCTCGCTGGTACCTATGGGCGAGGATGATAAACTTGAACATCGGATAACGGAGCGTGCAAAGAAGCTGAAGGGTGCGGTCTTGGTGTTCGTCCGCTCCGTCGAAACCGCGCTGAGAATCGTGGACTCGCTGAACAAAGGCGAGCACAAGGATCGGGCCATTCCGCTCACCGGAACGATGCGCGGCAAAGAGCGCGACGACCTGGTGAACGACCCGCGCTTCTGGCGGTTTCTCGACGGGCACGGAGCGCCGGGTTGCGCCCCCACCTTTCTTGTCTGCACATCGGCAGGGGAGGTCGGCGTGAATCTCTCCGCCGACCACTGCGTCTGTGATCTTTCGACCTACGAATCCATGGCGCAGCGCTTCGGTCGTGTCAATCGGTTCGGCAAACGTGACGACAGCACCATCACCGTCTTCCACGAGACGACGTTCGATACGGACAATAAAAAGACAGGAGCGCTGGAGTCCGCCCGTGCGGCAACGCTGGATCTTCTCAGACAGCTACCGCAGGCGAATGTTTCGGATGGCGTTTACACCGCCTCGCCCGCTGCGCTCGAAACGCTTCCCGCCGCCGCCCGCGCCGCCGCATTCTCGCCGCCGCCGGCGATCCGCGTCGCCACACACATCCAGTTTGATGCCTGGGCGCTCACCTCCATCCGCGAACCGATCGCCGCCCGTCCGCCCGTCGCGCCCTACCTGCACGGCGTGACCGAGTGGCAACCTTCTGAGACGCACGTGGCCTGGCGCGATGATCGCGATTTCGATCATCGCGTTGACCCTGGCGAATTCATCGAGATGTTTCCGCTGGCACCTCGTGAGCTGTTGCGGGACACCACCAAGCGTATCGTCGACTCCCTTGAAAAACTGACCACGGGCAGGGACAATCTTCCGGATGCCTGGGTAATCAACGATTACGGGGGCGTTTCGCGCCTCCGATTGGTTGGCTTCGATAAGGAGCGTGCTCAAACCGCGCTCGAAGACACCACGCTCATTTTGCCCGTTATGGTCGGTGGCCTGAGAGATGGTCTTTTGACGGGAGGCGGCTCCGCCTCGGATGTCTCCGGAATCGAGCGCCGCGTGGCGGACGCGCGCGACTCCATGGCCGATTTTTTCCTCGAACTCACAGACGAGAACGACGACGAACCGCGCTACCTGCATTGGTTCGCGCCAACCGATCCACAAGCTGTGCGGCATCCAGTTGGCGTCAACGGCCCCGTCAGCCTTGCCGATCACGCCGCTGCCGTCACCGTCAACGCCCGTGCCATTGCGGCGAAACTCGACCTGCCGCCCGACATTCAGTCTGCCGTTGGTGTCGCCGCAGAACATCATGACGACGGCAAGGCCCGCGTCCAATGGCAACGGGCCATCGGCAACCGCGATTACCCCCAAGTCACGCTTGCCAAATCCTCAGGCGGCGCCCTTGCGGTCACCGAGACCTACCGTCATGAGTTCGGCTCGCTCTCCGGAAGCGCGGGTGACGCACCCGATCTGGCTGCGCACATCATAGCCGCGCACCATGGCCGCGCCCGTCCGCATTTCCCGACGAGCGAGGTCTTCGACCCCGAGCGTTCCCCGTCCGAATCCCTCGCAGTCGCCCGTGCCGTTCCGCAGCGCTTCGCCGCGCTCCAGCTCGCGTATGGCCGCTGGGGGCTTGCCTATCTGGAGAGCATCCTCCGCGCCGCCGACTATGCCGCCAGCGCCGGCATCGTGGCGACGGCGACGCCCCCGCTGCCGACCGTGCCTTCGCCGGCCGTGCGACCGGCGCGCCCGCCGTGCGGCACGGACGCCGTCAGTCTTGCGCTGGATCCGGCCAACCCCGGCCATTACTTCGCGTGCTGCGGCCTCTTCGAACTCGCCTCCCGCCTCTATCCCGAAGCCACCGCCCGCTTCGACGGCAACCGCTTCATCATCCATGCGCCAACGACACTCGAGTCTCTTTTTGAAGTCATCACGTCCTCTGATATTGCCGCCGTTTATGAAGACGATAGACCGCTCACGCCCATACGAATCGCCCGTCTCGGTTTGTATCTTGACTGGTGGCGTCACGAGGGCGTTAATATCGGCAAGCTGAAAACCTGGGCGGGGCAAATGAGTGTGTGCGACATTGCCGATGATATGAGGCAATCCATCGCAAAGGCAATGGGTTGTCCGAACTGTGGATTGAGTGAGATACTCTTCCATTTTAGCCAGGACAACGCTGGGCAGCCGTACTATTTTGACGGAAATTATGCGATCAATGCCCAAGCACAAGATGTGGGCTTTTCCATCGATAGACTTGGAAAGGGTGGCGTGACGATCATCCCTGCCACGCGCCCTGCCGTCGAATTGCTATGTCTCATTGGGTTGCAGCGAGCGCGTCCGCCGCTTGCAGTTAATGAACGCGGCAAGGAACGGCTTTACGATTACTATACGTGGAGTCGTGCTATCCCTATATCTCTTGTGCCTGCCACAGTCGCCGGATTGCTCACGGGCCGAGGCCACCATTATCGGTTTGCAAATCCAAAACGGGCAAAAGACTACCGTGCCTTTATGCCCGCCACCCTTCTCACCTCACAACCCCAAACCAAAGGAAACACGCCATGAGCGAAGCATCCACGCCCGCCGTCACGCAGTTCGACAACCTCATCGCCGCCGACGGCCCCGCCGCACTCGTCGTCCGCGAACGCCTCATCCCCGCCGAAGGCGCGGACGCGGTGTTCTTCCCAGCCACATTTGCCGACATCGGCTACAACATCGACTGGGAGAACCCGAAAGAGCGAACAGGGCGCAACATCTGCCTCGTCGACAGCGTCGGGTCGCAGGCCAACCGCATCGAGCCGATGTTCAAGGAGCAGCCGTATGCCGCCCTGGTTCCGCAGATCGTGATCAAGGCCGGCGAAAAGGAGATCAACCTGCTGGACGCCGGACATCGTGCGGGCGATGCGATCACCCGCTGCTCGGCGCTGAAAGATGAGTTGAACGCCGCCTTCCAAGCTATCCTGAAGAAGAATAACGCCATGCCGCTCGCCAAGATCGCGCCCACCTCCATCGTCTTCGGTGTGTGGGACTCCCGCGACACCCAGGCGAAGCTGCCACGCCTCATCGCCTCGACCATACGCGCCTACGATGTGCGCAAACTCACGCGCTCGGCGACCTACCTATCGCCCTTCGATTACGCTTCCGCCAATGTATTCACGGAAGAGGAGAAACAGAAGGCCGAAGGCGATGACAAGAACGCACTGTCAAAACGCGGATTCGTCAATGCCCTCGCGACCGGTTCGCACGGCGGTGTGATCGCCGAAGGCGGCATCCGTCGGGATGCCGTTCTGGCGCTCTCCGCCCTGCGTCTCCTCAACGCCGACACACCTGAAAACACCTTGATGCTGCGGCGCTACATTCTCGGCCTTGCGCTGGTCGCCTTCACCAGGCTCCCGCTCGCCTACTACCGTCAGGGTACGATTCTCACGCTGGATCCCGACGCCACCCGTGAGTTCAAAGCCGTCAGTAATGATGGTACCCGCAACGATGCGGCCATCTCACATGCCGAGGCGCTTGCCTTCGCGCAGGCCGCCGCAGAAGGGTTCGTCATCGGCACAGACAAGACACTGTTATTCAACGTTGAGAAGGCCAAGTCCGACCTGAAAGAAACCAAGGAAGAAAAGAAGAGGGCCAAAGCCAAGAAGGCGTCGCCGTCCGTCGAGGGGGCCGATTCTGAGGTCGAAACTGCATCGTAACCTTCCTTGAAGACTGTGGATAAAACCATGCAGCCTAACTACCTGATGATTTCCGTTCGCTTCCTGCTGGAGGCGTTCCACGGGCGCGGCGATCAGGGCGAGCCGGAATGGCCGCCCTCGCCGCTGCGTCTTTTCCAGGCGCTGGTCAACGCCGCAGCCCGCCAGGGCGGGGCGGAGACCGACCGCGCTCTCGAATGGATCGAGCGCCAACCGGCGCCGAACATCGTCGCCACGCCCCCCGCTGCCGTCCAGCCGCGCGACGGTTTCAAGAGTTTCGTCCCAGACAACGTGGGCGACCTCGTGGCGAAATCGTGGTCCGGCGGGAAGGAGAACGACATCTCCAAGTACCGCACCGCAAAGGAAATCCGGCCGACGCGCCTGCCGGAAGACGCCGTTGTGCGTTACCTCTGGCCACTGGCCGATGCCGCAGCCGTCAACCTGCCCGACTGCAGGCGGATGGCTTGCGCCATCTCCGCCTTCGGCTGGGGCATCGACATGGTCGTGGCGGATGCTGCCGTTGTCGGCCAGACGGAAACCGATGCGTTGGTCGGCGAACGCTGGCTTCCGTGCGCAACGGGCGGTAGCGTTGCGCTGCGTGCGCCCGTCCACGGCACGCTCGCAGACCTGCGCTCCCGATATGAGGCGTTTCTCAGTCGCATCAGCCTGGTGAAGGATGCTGTTTTCAAGCCTGTCCCCCCGCTTGCGGCGTTCGCCATCAGCAACTATCGCAAATCCTCTGAGATGGCCAGGGCACCGTTCGCCGTATTTGCCCTCCGCAAGCCCGACGATAGCGCTTTCGCGACATTTGCCACGGCTCGCAAGGGTCTGCATCTCAGCGGGATGCTGCGGCATTGCGCCACGCAGATCGCACCGCAGATGGGCTGGGATGCGAAGCGCGTTGCGGCGTTCGTGCTGGGCCACGGCGAGCCCCGCAAAGAATCCCACACGCCCGTCGATGGTCCACGGCTCGTCTTTATCCCGCTTCCGTCGATCGAGTATCAAGGCAAAATCAAAGGCAGAAGCGTGGGCCCGATCCGCCGGGTATCGGTGTCCGTTACCGGCAACCTCGATCCATGCGAGTTTGCTGCGGTCGCGCGTGCTCTCGATGGACAGGAATTGATAGATGAGAAAACAAAAGCGCCGGTCGCCTATCTGTGTAAAACCTCTTGTGATGAGGGGGCGATAAACAGGTATTTTGCCCAAGCCCGTGAATGGGTCTCGGTCACGCCCATCGTCCTTCCCGGTCATGACGATCCGAGAAGGTTGCGACGAAAACTGAATGAAGCCATCCTTTCGCCGCATGAAAAGGCGGCGGTTGTGGAAAAGATTGAAAGCCGGATCGACGCGCTCCTGCGCAAGGCGATGCGACAAGCGGGCATTCCGGCTGCACTTGCCGACACCGCACAGATCCAGTGGCGAGGATCTGGGTTCATGCCGGGCGTTGATCTCGCCATGAATTACGCAATCAACGAGCAGCACAGGCGGTTCCGCCGCGTGCATTGCCGCATGATCTTCCAGGAGCCCGTGAGAGGGCCGCTCTGCATGGGTGGCGGCCGCTATGCCGGCCTCGGCCTCTTCGCCGCCGTGCCGGAGGGAGGGAGCGCGTAGGGTTTTTCACGCTGACTCGCTACGCTCGCCCGAACGCGCCGCGTGCCGACGGGTGGAGCGAGTCGGCACGCACGAAAGGACGTTGCCATGCAGTGTTCCATGGATCGCGATCGCCACCACGCCGATGTGCAACGCGCCCAGCAAGCCTTTCAGCGCATCTACTGCGACCACTGCTTCGATGAGGTGTTCCTGAAACGGCGCAACTGGGAGACCCAGGTCGAGCTGCATAAGACCATCGAAGCCCGCGACGGCACA
>Ga0172375_10012915_pt1 | contig 10429 bp, 9 predicted proteins | sample LakKiv1m_FD_114537 | JGI IMG/M metagenome (GOLD analysis project Ga0172375, IMG submission 114537) | Freshwater microbial communities from Kabuno Bay, South-Kivu, Congo - kab_092012_11.1m | ecosystem: Environmental > Aquatic > Freshwater > Lake | place: Democratic Republic of the Congo...
AACGGAAATATATCTGTTTCGACCTATGCTGCCAACGCTTACGATTACAACTGGTCTATTACCGGAGCAGGCAATAGTATTGTTGGCACAGGACCTATGGCATATGTAACCATTGATCCTGCTTTCACCGGTCAGGCGCTGATTAGCGTTTCCGCCAATGGCTGTAATGGCCAGTCAGGGGCCAGTTTCTGTGAGATTACTGTGTTAGCAAATCCTGTGATTACTATTGATTCTATTGTCGGTTCACTATGCGGCAGTACCGACGGGATGGTCTTTATAAGTGTTATGGGAACAGCGCCCTATTCTTATCTCTGGTCTTCAGGAGCCATTTATGAAGACCTTATGATGGCTTCTCCCGGAAATTATTCTGTGGTAGTTACTGATGCCAACGGCTGCAATGCCTCCGAGTCATTTACTGTTCCTGCTCTGGTACCGATGCCTCAGGAAATTTGTATTGTGACCGTGGATGAATGGACGGGAAGAAATATGATTGTCTGGGAAAAAGCGCCATCAGCCGGACTGTCGCATTATAATATCTGGAGACAAACCACTACACTGGGCGTTTACGAACTGGCCGGCTCTGTTCCCTACAGCAATATAAGTACTTGGATTGATATGCAGAGCGATCCCGAACAAAGGGCATGGAAATACAAAATGTCGGTAGCTGATAACTGCGGCATGGAAAGCCCGATGAGTGAGCCCCATAAGACCATTCACCTGACCATGAGTTTAGGCTTGGGAGACGATATCAACCTTAACTGGAACCACTACGAAGGCTTCGACTTCCTGACTTATTACATCCACAGATATGACTGGACCAACGGATGGATGGTTATCGACTCCATATCTTCCGATATGGACAGCTACACCGATACACCTCCTACCGGCCTTGATGTTGAATCGTACCGGATTGCTGTTAAGAAAGACATTCCTTGTGTCGCCACAGGCACCCAAAGCAAGGATATGGAATATTATCAGGAATCCTTCTCGAACAAAGTCAACACCAGCAATGTGGGCATGGATAATACAGACGAAACTACCGAGGTGGCCATCTTCCCCAATCCGTTCAGCGAAAAAACCACCATCACCTTCCCCAATGCCTGCAATGTCCCCTACCGTCTCTATATTTACGACATTGCAGGTCAGCTCGTTAAATCTATTGATAACATTAACAATGGCTCAGTAGAACTTGACAGAGACTACCTCAGTACCGGATTTTACATGATTGAACTTACAGGTGATAAAGTATTCAGAGCTAAGGTTATTGTGAATTAGTTCGCTGGTGTTATAAACACATCCGTTTCTAAAAAAGCAGCCCTGACAATATCAATCAGGGCTGCTTTTATTTTTTTAATCAAAGCAGCCACTGAGCCGTTTAATGCACTGGGTAAGCTCTTTGGTACCAGTCCCGAAACCATCAAACAGGTAAAATTCGACTTTCTTCAGGACTCTCTTCTGTCGGAGCAAACCACTAAACTGGATAAAATTTCAGAAATCATCCAGAAGAAAGAAGAACTGACATTTACATTTATCCAAACAACCCATCCCGAAAAGGAAAAGCAAATGCTGGTACTTCAGGAAGCCAAACAGCTTTTTGCCCAAAAAACGCTGCCTGCCGGTACTGCTGAGGCCAATATAATAAACTATACCAAACAAATAAAAGATAATGATGCGGCTTTTCTGAACTTTCTCGGCATAAGCGAAAACGGATTAAAAGACAGTCTGGATATAGCATGTATAAATAAAACAGGCACAGAAAAAGCCGAAAAACTTCTGAACGAATTGTTAGTAGTCAGAGAAAATCTTTTAAAAAAATATTTCTCCACGAAGAACCTGCCTCAGGGTGCTGTAGTTTTTAAAACCATCGATTTTCGCAATATGCCCGACGAAATGAAAGAGCCCAAATTTGTTATTGAAGTGGGGCTGAAATAGCTATTCTTTATCTATTTTCAATTCAATCTGGCTATAGTTTGATGCTTCCTCAATGTAAATCATGGCTTTAACGCCATCCTTAGTATAGGTATAAGTCCACATATAAACCATATCAGTAATAAGATCATTTGTCTCTTCGTAAGAATCCGATTCTTCCTTAAATTCCCATTCATTAAAACAACTCTTAAGCTGGTCGTATATACCCGATACTTCATCAACTTCGCTTTTATAATAATAACGCACCGAAAACACAGCAGGGTTCAAATCCTTTTCTTTAAGGATAAAAGATTTTTCAAAAAGTGTTATGGGATATACCGCTTCATATTCAATGTCGTACAAAGAAGTTATATCCGCTTTTTTCTCGGTATCCACCTTGTACAATGCATGGTATTTACCCTCTTTGAATAACTTAATAACTTTACTTAATGTTTCGCAGTATGATTCGTTGGTGCCAGTTGTTTGTGATAATGAATGGAACGGTAACAGGTAAAAAACAAAAATTACCACAATAAGAAGCTTTTGTTTTATTAATGTTTTCATTATAGTAAAACTTTATAGATTAATAATTTAATGCTTCTTAAGCGAAAAATTCAATGTTGCAATCATTCCAAAAGAAGTCACGCCCTGCTTCATTTCATCTTTAGTGTAGGCGGTTGCAAAGCCCTTGTTCATTTCGTCGTTTAATTTACTCAGGTTCATTTTATAGAAAGGAAGTTGATAATAGGGAATCAGGTCGAAGGTAAACGACTCGCCTCCGAATGAAAACGGAAAACGCAAAGATGTTGAGAAATAGAAAATATCGGTAGGCATATCGAAGTCGCTTACAAAAAGGCCTGTCTGGCTACTCAGGCGGGTGCGGAATTGCTCAAGGTTAAGAGCAAACATAGGGCCTATCCTTATATGTTCTTCACTTACAAAATTCCACGAAAAGCCCATGCTAAATCCATTGTGCGACACCTTCATCTGACGCTCGTAATCGCTTGGCACACTGTCGGTCCATGAAGCCTCGCTTTTATATGAATGTGCATGCAAATCGGCGAACAGGGTTACGGCTTTGCCGTCCATTTTAAGCCCCAACTGTAAGCCGTTGAGCATATCCGGCGCCTCAAAGGTTTTCTTTACGCTGAGTGCATGGGCATTAAGATACTGGCTGTTATCGGCTATTATTTTTTCATATACCGATGTGTTAAAAAAATTTTCCACTCCCCATCCCACATAAAAATAAGTCCCCTCCTGAGCATAAAGCCCCCATGTGCTATAACAAATACAAAATATTAAAACGGTTTTTAAAAGTTTTATCATCGGTAAATGTTTGATTTAACTTTATCAAAAATAATAATTATTTCGTGTTCTTTATACGAACACCAATAAATTATTTACCAATAGAGGCTTTATTTAAACGCATACGCCAAAATATCGTTGTGAGTTCCCTAAAAACAAACTAATAAAATAAGAAATAACGGCTATTATTGCACTATCATTTTTTCACTTCGTACAGTCAGACCATTAATTTTTATATCAATGAAATATAGGGATGCAGGGGCATCCAGACTGATTTCTTTTTGGTACAACCCGCTGAATTCCGATATCTTTTCTTCGTAGATTTGCTGCCCTATAATATTCCTTACAGATATATTGAGTTCGGCATTTCCGTTAACGAAAAAACCCAAATTAAAAACGCCGGAAGAGGGGTTGGGAAAAAGTTTGAACTCACTGATGCGGTTAAATTCATCCACAGCATTGTTGAAGGGCTGATAATACACCGCGTCGGAAGGGGTGCTGCAACCCTGAGCAGAAGTAGCAATAAGTGAATACAGACCGGTTGCGGTTATCTGGCACGTTTGGCCTGTAGCGCCGTTGATGGGATTGCCATTGAAATACCACTGCAAATCAAAGCCAGCAAGCAGGGTCTTTAATGTATCGCCCTGGCGCCAAAAGGTGGGCTTAGGCGGGTTGTTGTAAAAATTAATATTAGAAGTATCGGATTGTGCCTGACACCCATTGTTGTCGGTAATTACTAGAAAATATTTGCCGCTGTTATAAACCATAAGTGTTTGAGCAACAGCACCCATAATTAATGTGGTGTCGTTGTGCCACTGGTAGTTAGTAGCAGTTGAACCGCTTAGTAATATTGAATCGCCTGCGCAAGTATTGGCCGAAGGGCTTGTTGTAATAGTTGGTGCTTGCGGTTGGGGATATACCGTAACCTGAACTGTGTCGTCGAATGTAAGAACCGGCCGGCTGGTGACAAAGCTGATGCCATCGGAGCCCGACCATAGCGAACCACTGTTGCTGGTACCCGGTATTGTAAATGTGTGACAGGCATCATCAGCACCGGCCAGTCCGCCATCTTCATCCCACACTTCAATAGTATAATTCTGATTGTGGTATAGCTGAATTCCGGGGAGCGTAAAGCTAACAGGCGGGTCGGTATCGAGAACTATAGCTGTTTGATGCAAAACGGTACCGCTTTGATTTTTAACTTTGATGTATAAATCAGGGGTTCCCAAAAAATCGGTACAACTGGTTCCCAAAACACTGACAGAATTAAGATAATTAAATGGCAATGTGTCAATAACTGTATGACACGAGACATTATATTGCCCAGGTGTATTATAAGTCTGATTTGGAGGGTTTTCTGACGTACTTGTAAGTCCATTTCCAAAATTCCATGTATAAGCATAACCCGAAAGGCCATTGCTATGCAGGTTGGTTTCAAAAGAAGCGGTTACGCTGCCACAGCCTGTGGCATTGGTTATACTAAAACTCGCACTGCCTGAAGAACCCGGCAATATAGTGATAGGAATTACAAAAGAATCGTCGGATGTTTGGTTGCCGATAATGGTATTGACATAAGCCCTGACAAAAACCACCATATTGTAACTGCCCGGAAATACAGGCGTACCACATATTTTGGCGCAGCCATGCTCGGTTGTGGGAGGATTTTGTGAGGGGAAAAATGTGTTATTGGCCGAACTCGACTGAAAATTTAAACCAAACGGCAGCCCCGATACACTAAGTACTTCAAGCTTGTTGAGTGTAACATTGGTGCCCGAAGAATGGGTAAACTGAGCCGGCAGATAAAAATTAACATCGGCATCGTAGTATTGGCCGGATGTTCCATCAGGCAACGTATCGGGTGTTATACCTGGTGCAGCCGGTGTAATGACAAAATTTATGTTGGTTACACAACCGGGACACTGCCCTAAAACAGCTTCTGATAGATTAACAAGAATTATTACAAGGGCAAAATAAATGAATATTTTTTTTTTCATAAGGTGTTAGTTGGTCGCAAATATATATGAAAATTTGTCTTCGATGTCATTAAAAAATCGTTAATTTTGCTTAACATATAATACTAAATTGCTTAAATACAGACAGATAATGTTAGAAATATGAATAAAAATATCCTTATAGTTGCCGCAACAAAATCCGAAATACCAACATTATTTGAGGTAACAAAAAAAACTGTGCAAATAAACGAAAATCTTTACCAAAATGAATATTCCGGCTTTTATGCAGATATTCTTATTACTTCTGTAGGCATGGTGTCCACAGCTTGCAACCTGACAAAAGCACTTAGCGCCAATACTTATGATTATATTATTAATGCCGGTATTTGTGGTGCATACAGTCTGAACTTAGCGCCCGGAACCGTGGTTCATATTGCAGAGGACTGCTTTGCCGAGCTTGGTGCGGAAGATTCTGAAAGCATAAGGCCTCTGCATATAAAAGAAGACGGTAAGGATATTTTAGTTGAGCAAACGGTTATCAACAAAAACGAAATTAAAATTAATTCCATTCAAAACCTGATGCGTGTTAAAGGCGCCTCCGTCCATACTGTTACCCGTTCAGAAATGAGAAACAAAATGATTACCGTACAATACGATGCAGTAGTCGAAAGCATGGAAGGGGCCGCTTTTTTGTATGTGTGTAATGAATTTAACATTCCCTGTGCGCAGATAAGAAGTGTATCTAACTACGCAGGCTGCCCCACCAATAAAAACTGGTATATAGATATGGCTGTTAATAACCTTTGCAAAACCATTACCGATATCATTGAAGAAATTATACCCAAATGAATTCCAAATTAAACCCGGAATTAATGGGTAATTGGCAGTTCGCAGCCTCCAATAAGCAAGATATTAACTTCAAAGAGTCTGTATCAAAAGTATTCAAAACAATGTTTTTGCAGAATTTTGTTATTTGGCCATTTTTACCCCCAGACCCCCTTGAGGCTGTCTCAAAACTCACCCTTGCTGAAAATCATCATTGCCCCGTCCCTAAAGGGTGTGCTGATTTTCAGCGACTTTCACCCTTTAGGGAGGGGCAAAGAAGGCGATGAAAATCATAAAATGAAAGTTTTGAGACAGCCTCAGGGGCTTTCCATCACACATTTGAGGGAAGGTTCCCTCACGATAGCCATCGGGAAGGGAAAAGAAGGGTGCGCGCAGGCAAAAAAATGACTTTTAACAAAAAATTTGACTTATGATACAGCCTCTTTAAGTATTTTAGCGCACTTTAAACTTCTTCATCCCCTAACCTCCACACACACCCTGTCTATCTTTCCGCCCAATGGCGGATTACACTTGCAAACCCGCACGGATAAATGGGTAATGCCCTGAAATTTTTCCTTTAGTGCTTTAATGATGCGCCCACCCACGTGTTCAAGCAATTTCGATTTAATATTCATCTGATTTTTAACCACATTATAAACCGCCTGATAATCAATAGTATCACTCAGTTCATCTGTTTGTTCAGCCTGAGTGGTTTTATATTCAAACGACACATCGACCAGAAACCGGTTGCCAATGAGCTGTTCTTCTTTAAAACAGCCATGATAGGCAAAAAATTCCATGCCTTTAAGTTTTATCTCTGCCATATTTATTTGGATTACTTAATATCGGGACAATATTATAAAATATTTAACTTTGTGCAGCAAAAATATCCGTAATAAACAACCTATGAGCACAGAAATAAAGCCTGAAAACGAAAAATCGCTGAATTTTATTGAAGTTTTCGTTGAAGAAGACATAAAAAACAACCGATTCGGAAAGCACATTCATACCCGTTTCCCGCCCGAACCCAACGGCTACCTGCATATTGGTCACGCCAAATCTATTTGTCTAAATTTCGGACTGGCGCAGAAGTACGGCGGCCTTACCAACCTGAGGTTCGACGATACCAACCCCGTTACCGAAGATGTGGAATACGTTGAGTCTATTAAAGAAGATGTGCGCTGGCTGGGCTTCGACTGGGGTAACCGCGAATATTACGCATCGGATTATTTCGATACCTTGTACGAATATGCCGTAAAACTTATCAAAAAAGGCAAAGCCTACGTATGCGACTTAAGTGTGGATGAGATCAGCAACAACCGTGGCACACCTACCCGCCCGGGCACCGAAAGTCCCTACCGCAATCGCACTATCGAAGAAAATCTGCAACTCTTCGAAGATATGAAAAACGGCAAGTACCAACGGGGTGAAAAAGTGCTGCGTGCCAAAATAGATATGGCTTCGCCCAACATGCACATGCGCGACCCCATTCTGTACCGCATCATTCACGAACCACACCACCGCACCGGAACCAAATGGTGCATATACCCCTCATACGACTTTGCCCACGGACAATGCGACTCCCTCGAAAAAATCACCCACTCTGTCTGTACCCTCGAGTTTGAGGTGCACCGTCCCCTCTACGAATGGTTTATACAGGAGCTGGAGATTTTTCCCTCCCGTCAGATAGAATTTGCCCGCCTCAACCTCACCTATACAGTTATGAGTAAGCGTAAGCTGCTCCGTTTGGTGAAAGAAGGCTATGTAAAAGGCTGGGACGACCCCCGCATGCTTACCATCTGCGGCCTTCGGCGCCGCGGCTATACCCCTGCCTCCATCCGCGCTTTTGCCGAACGCATTGGCGTGGCCAAACGCGATAATATTATCGACATGGCCCTGCTCGAATTCAGCATCAGGGAAGACCTCAACAAAACCGCACCCCGCACTATGGCCGTGCTTAACCCCGTTAAATTAACCATTGCCAACTACCCCGACCATACAACCGAAACGCTTAAAGGCAAAATAAACCCCGAGGACGAAAACAGCGGCTACAGGGATATTCCTTTCAGTAAGCATCTGTTTATTGAAAGGGACGACTTTATGGAAAACCCACCCAAAGAATTTCACCGCCTGGCTCCCGGCAAAGAAGTGCGCCTGAAATATGCCTACATTATTAAATGTGAGGATATTATTAAAGATGCTGACGGACATATTACCGAAATTATTTGCTCGTACGACCCCGAAACCAAAAGCGGGCTGCCCAATGCCAACCGCAAGGTAAAAGGCACCATACACTGGGTGTCTGAAGCCCATGCCATAAAAGCCGAAGTGCGCCTTTTCGACCGCCTCTTTATCAACGAAAACCCCGATGAGGTGCCCGAAGGCGGCGACTTTACCGAAAATATCAATCCCGATTCCCTCAAAGTTATAGAAGCCTTGTGCGAACCCAACATTAAAGACGCTACAAACCTCAAATCATTCCAATTCGAACGTATCGGCTATTTTTGCTGCGACAAAGACACTACACCCCAACACCTCATCTTCAACCGCACGGTAACCCTTAAAGATACTTGGGCAAAGATAAGCGGGAAGATGTAATTAGTTTCAATTACAAAAGCCAAGTGTGTTGTTCTATTAATGTATATTTTACATCTCCCCTTTTATAAACCCCAGCCCATCAGCAAATTCTACCATGTTTTCTTTGCAAATTACATTGTATTTTGTATGGGGATATGCATCAATAAAACTTTGTGGGATTTTGGCTTTCCTTTTCGTATATTTAATTTCAAAAGCATTGATTTGGTTGATTCGGACTTCGATATAGTCAATTTCTGCCCCCGAATAGGTGCGCCAAAAATAGGATTCAGCAAAAATGCGGTTGTATTCGAGTTGTTTTTCCCTTTCGTTTATTACAAAATTCTCCCACAATGCACCGGTATCGTTTCTTTGACTCACGTGTGCAAAATTACCGATGATACAATTCCTGACGCCTAAATCGTAAAAATAATATTTGCGCTGTTTGCTGATTTCTTTTCGCAGGTTTTTACCAAACCCACCCAGAGCGTAAATTACAAAAGACTTTTCGAGCAAATCAATGTATCTTTCAACGGTTTGCCGGTTAATGCCCAGACTTTTACTAAGCTCATTTATAGAAACTTCCGAGCCGGTCTGAAATGCTAAAAGCCGCAGCAAGTCCTTAATTTTATGAGAATATTCAACATGGGCCATTTCAAGAATGTCTTTATACAGGTAACTCCTGACGATTTCGTGAAGCAGTTCTTCTTTATCTGTTAAATTGACTGTGGTTAATACTTCGGGATACGAACCATGTACAAGCAAGTCGTCAAACAGGTCAATAGTTTCAAAGTTGTTTTTCCCTTCACTGGCCTCTGTAAGCGATACAGGAAACAGGGTATACGTCAGTTTACGGCCTGTCAAAGTTTCGTTTGTACTTTTGGCAATACTAATTGAAGACGAACCTGTTATGAGAATTTTTAAATCAGGTACTTCATCTTTCAGAATTTTTAGGTTGATACCTATATCGGGGATGCGTTGGGCTTCGTCAATAAATAGAAGTGCATAGCCTTCTGTCAGGGCTTTTAATCGTTTAAGATCTCTCGAGGAAAGAATATCAAGGTATTTACTCTGGTCTGCATTTATTTCAAGAGTTTTGAAGGGGTTGCCCGCAATGATTTCTTTGCATAAGGTAGTTTTCCCACATTGACGTGCACCATATACAATAATTACTTTGTTGCTGTGCTGTAATTTGTCTGTCAATACAGCTGATAACTGGCGTTTGTATGGCATATATTTTTTTTACAAAGATATAAAAAAAATTATCAACCAACAAAATTAGGGCTAAAATTGCCGGTCAACCAACAATATTAGGGCTAAAATTGTCGGTCAATCAACAAAATTCAAGGCAATTCATTGTGCCGGTAAACATATTTTGTAGCAGGAAGTGTTTATCGTTTGTTTGGGATTTGAAATTTGAGATTTATTTGTCATTTGTCATTTGTGTTTTGTTATTTGGAATTTTGATTTTTTTGCCCTTATAAATTATAACTTTGCCCTACAAATAAATATTAACACCATGGACAGCATATACAACAAAATACTGCATTGCGAAGAACACGACACCCTGGCTGCACTTTGCATAGTAACTAAAACATCGGGCTCGGCGCCGGGCAGGCCAGGCATGAAGATGCTTGTTTTTGAAGACGGCAGCAGTGAAGGTACCGTAGGTGGGGGCGCTATCGAAAAAGAGGTCATAAATAAAGCCCGTGAAATAATGGATACATCGGCGCCTGCTTATTTAAAATTTAATCTGAAAAACGACCTCGGCATGGAATGTGGCGGCGCTGCCGAAATTTATATTGAACCTGTAAACCAGAAGAAAAAACTCTATATATTTGGGGCAGGACATATAGGCAAAGCCC
>Ga0172375_10012918_pt1 | contig 10428 bp, 17 predicted proteins | sample LakKiv1m_FD_114537 | JGI IMG/M metagenome (GOLD analysis project Ga0172375, IMG submission 114537) | Freshwater microbial communities from Kabuno Bay, South-Kivu, Congo - kab_092012_11.1m | ecosystem: Environmental > Aquatic > Freshwater > Lake | place: Democratic Republic of the Congo...
AAAAAAGTATAAATAAACAAAACTAGGATAAATGTAGAGTATGATTAATAAAAAAATTTCAGTTATTACAAATCTAATTTTAGAAAATAAACCTTTTATAAAACTTCCTCCTGGAATTCACGGAAAGATTCATGCTTATAAGGTTTTCCTTCTTGCTAATACTATAGCCAATTTACACCATCAAAGAAAAAAATTAGATTTAATTGCTATAACCATTTCTGCATTGCTGCATGATTGTGGCAGAGATGATGATAACAAAGATCCTTTGCACGGGCTTAAATCCTTTAAAAAAGTTATAAAATTTATCAAAGAAAAAAATATAAAATGTAATAAGAAACTAATTAAAGAATGTATAGTTAATCATTGTTGTTCACCTTCTCAATTTAAAGAAGAAAATCATTCGATAGAAGCTAAAATTGTTCGGGATGCCGATAGATTAGATAGATTTAGATTTATTCATCAGGATATGGATTTAAATCCTTTTGATTTGCAACTAGAAGAATCGAAAATATTGATGGATATCTCTTCTGGAGTAAACGGACATAAATGGAGATCTCATTAACAAAATTTAATTTTAGAAATACTTTATACTTAATAAACTTTTAAGGCAGGTAAGATTCCTAGAAAGACAATTATAGCAATATGTAAAGCTTCTCTAAATATCTTACTTTTTAATTTAGAAGGTTCATAATAAACTTGTATCGATGATCTCATTATAGCGAGGGCAATATTAAGAAAAAAGAAAATTAGAACCAGATTAATTGGGACAAAAAGAGCCAATAACAATCCAACAAAGTTTATAAAAAATCCAAATGCCAATGTAAAACTAATAAAGCCTACTTCATCCCATTTTTGCTTAGAATCTTTATAGGCTTGCTTTATTCTACAGAATAAATTATTCATAAATAATGGAATAGCAAACACAAGTTGAAAAGTTAAAAAGATATTATTTGATAATATTTCTGGACTATTAGATGCTAAGAATGAAAAAGCAGTAAAACATATTGCTAAGAGGGCTATATCTATCTTATTTCTTGTCTCTGATTTAAACTTACTTACCTCTTCTAATACCATGATATAAAGAGAAAGAGGTTATTTATAAATCTACTTTTTTAAAAAATTCTTATCTCTTCTTTTCTTTTTTAACTACTTTTATTGCTTTTTCAGGGTTATCTAAATGAGTATGAACTGCATTAGCTTTATCATATTCTCCAACTCTTCTTAAATTCCTTACAACGCCTTCAGAAATATCTTGCACTTCGTCATAGTGCCCTCGTTCGTATAAAACTTTTGCTCTGTTTAAATCCCTTAAAGCAGTAACTAAAACACTTCTATGACTTCTAGGTTTTGCACCTTCAGTTTCTGGTTTTCCTTCATACATTGCTTCTGATTCAATATTTGGAGAATATCTTCTTGCCCTCGTAAAATAAAAACCCGCACTAATTAATCCTATAAATAAAAAACTGATTCCAATCCAATTAGTGGAAGTTTTAGATATTTCGGCAATAGCATTACCTGTTAAATTTGGAGACAAGAAGAATAATCCTCCGAGAACTCCAGCAATTACAAAAAATGAAGAAACTCTTGAAGAAAGGTCACTATTGCTTCTTGTTTGTTCTTCATATTTTCTTATTGTAACTCCAGAATATTTTTTTGTATATTTATCTCTATCAGATCTTTTTCCGATTTCGTTAATTCCTAATCTTTCTCTGGTCTTCCTAGATAGATGAACAGAATCATCCTCAACATAACCCTCCGGAGCTCTTCTTACTCTTAAGATCTCTTTTCTGCCTTCAAATTCAACTTCTACTAAATCACCTACATCAACCCCTATATTCTCTCTCATCTCTTCACTTAGACAAGCCTGATCTGTTTTTGCTTCATTAGGATTATCATAAACTTGAGGAACAGAAATTCTTGGCTTTGGAAGCAGTTCCTTAAAACGCCCAATATAACTGCTTGAACCGCCATTTACTTTTAGTCCTGTAATGTAATGTTGCAAATATTCTCTTCTTGGTCTTTCATTTATGTGATTTCTTCGAAAATCCTCTCTAGCTTCTTCTGTCCCAATAAAAGTAATAGCTTCTTCTGTACTTCCATCAGGCAATATGACTTTAACTGGAACTTGTCTGTATTTTTTACCTTCTATTTTTCTTAAAATTTCTAATGATTGGTCATCAATTTCATATAACACGCCTTCCGATTCATCAGTAGCATGTGGATTCATATCTCCAACAGGACCTTGTTTATCGCTCCATAAATCAAAGTTTACTTTTCCACGAAATTTAACTAAACCCAAATTTCTTCCTTTAATTTTCCTTGAAGGATTTTTACTAGTGCTTCTTCCAATAAATCTAGAAGAATCCATGTTTGAACCGTATTGTAAAACCTTTACCATCTTTTGTACTTAATTAGTTTAATTCTCTTTAAGTTTATAAATCTACTTCTTACCTATTTCCCAAAAATGCTCAAAGAAGTCTATATAACTTTTAGCTATATCAGCAGATTTAATTAATATTCCAGATGGCTGTTCACCTTTCCAAGAAATAATGGCAACATGGTCATTCATTATTTGAGTATTTGGGGGCAATGGAAAATTAACATATCTCTTTTGCGTTATAGTTGCCCCTCTTGCCATGGCTTTTGTTTTTTCGTGAAATATTCCCTTTGTTTTTATTCCTAACTCTTTTCTAATAGCTTTCTGAACTTCGTAAACTTTCTCTGTGGCAATTTTATATTCTTCTGGATTTTCAATAGAAAAAAATCTATAAACATCGCCTTTTTTTGCATCTTTAATTAATTCAGAAAGTAAAGTTTTTATCCCCCTAAATGATTTAAACAATTCAACCTCTTCCGTCTCCCCCTTATTTTGTTTTTCCTTAAGTTCAGGCAATAATTTTATATATTCTTGCTTTTTGTTTTCAATGTAATCTAAAATTGTTTCTGGATCTGCTGCTTTATAATATTTTACTTGGCTTTTTTTAATATAAGAAACCATGCCTTTGTCTATGAGAGAATTAATTGCATTATAAACTGCTGAACTTTGAAGATTTGTTTTTGTTATTATACTACCTGCTTTTGATTCTCCTAGTTCTAGAAGTTTAAGGAAGACAGTTATCTCATTTCTTGATAATCCAAGATTTTCTAGCACATTTATATCCATAAATATCATAAGAAAGAAGTATTTTTAAATATTACTAATTATTTTTGGAGAGTAATTAATGCTTTTTCGGATATCTTGCTGTTATCGCTTCTCTATGACTTCCCCAATAATCCCTAAGTTCTTCTAAATCAAGCCTTCTTCTTGGATCTTTGGTTTGAGCTGGAGCTATTTCAAGTAGAGCTTTGATTACTTCGTAAGAGGTTATATTTTCTCTTTCTATAACTCCCGTTTTTCCAACTTCTTCTAACATCCTAGTAGAATAAGCTATATTTTCTGCTTCTCTTATTACTCTTTCCATATAACTTTCTAATTCTTTCATCTTATTTCTCTCCTCTATTTAGTTTTATTGTTGGCAACGCCCTTATTTGTCTTATTAATCCTAGGGTTTTTATGATAATCTGGTTTAATCTCATTTACTATTCCGCTAATTGCTTGAAGTCTTGCAAGTCTTATTTTTTCTGGATAATCTTCCCTCCAAGTTCTTATTTCAAGCAACTCATGACCAAAATGAAGTCCGACATATAAATTTCTTGTTAATTCGTGAGGACAATCCTTATTACATCCACAGAAATCATCTATGGCTTCTTCTTTTGAAAATCTCCTTAATTCTAAAGTATTGTAATGCCTTCCACAATTAGAATCACAACCTTTACACCATATTTCTCTATCATAAACGTAAAGGTCTGTTGGAGTTTCATCTGCTTCCATTAATCTTGACAATCTATGATTAGAAGTATAAAACATATCTGTATTTACTCTATCTGGAACTCTTGCTTGAGATTGTTTGAATCCTGCAAAGAAATCTGCTATTTCTTTAAAAGCCTCTTCTGGACTTTTTTCTAATATTCTCATAAAGTCTGTTCTTGTTCTCATTTTTTACCTATATCAGATTTAATTTCAAAGGCATCTTCGTCAGAATTATAAATCGCATATCTTCCATTCAGATAAAATGCTCCTGGATTGATAAACCAAACACCATCCACTTTTTCTAATTTTGGAGTATGGGTATGACCATAGACCGCAAGTTTTCTGCAATTTTTATATTCTTGTCTATTAAGTATTTTTGCTACTTCAACAAATCTGCTTTCGTTATAACCTTTGTCATAATTGATTAAATCATGTTGAAGAAATACTGCAAGATTATCTAATGTAAATAAACTGCCATTTTTATGGAATGTTGCTCCTAGGTTATTAATCTTCTCTGCAAACGCTCTGAGCCTTTCTTTATTATCTGTTTCTTCTTTAAATCCACCCATTTCTATCCAATCTTTTCTATGATTCTCTGGACCCCTATAAGTCGATGGTTCTATATGAGTCGTATGGAAATCTGCTCCGGAAAACAGTTTTAAGAAGTTTTCATAAGAATCTTTTGAATAGGCACTCCCAAGTAGGTATATATCAAAGAGGTCTCCACCATCAATTATTTGGCTTCTAGAATTTTTTGCAGATTCCAATAATCTTTTAATGTTTGCGGGTAATCTTGGATTTGATTTTGCTCCTTCTCCATGTATATCTGAAGTTATAATGTATTTTGTCATTTTTCAATTGCTCCCATTATTTACAAGTTTATTTACTCTTTCAACACGCTTTTCTAATTCTTCAAGTTGAAATATACTCAAACATCTCTTATCGAATAAAAACCCTGTTACGCTTCTATCATTTTCTTCATATGCTCTTACTTCTCTTTCAAGAGAATCATCGTTATATTGCTTTACTCTTTTATAACGTTCTATTTTTTGCCTAGATGCCTTAAAGTTTCCATTAAGAGCTTCTGCTTCAGCAGAGTCTAAAATTCTCAAGTATCGAGTATAAGGAGTTATTCTTGTCATTGTTTTTCCCTCCTAATATTTCTAGTTAACAAATCTATAAGATGTCTATCATCCCAATTAATTTCAGGATTTAAATAAAATAGCGGAACTAAATGCAGGGGCTTTAAATCAAGATATCCAACATATCCTTTTTTAGCACATAGTCTTATTTCTTGAATAACTTTTTCTATAGAGCCTTCCTCTTCTAATTCAACTCCTCTGAAGCTGTGAGAATGATGTGAACAAGAACAAGATTCATCATGTCTCAATCCGAATATACCTGAACTTTTTCCCTTACCATCTCTATATTCTAAAAGCTGTATTCTCTGTTCTGATTGATGGTCGTCCGAAGCCCTGTAGCTTTCAGTAATTAATTCAAGTGGAAAATGAATAGTAGCTAATTCAACTATTCTTTGTCTCGCTGTTTTTATTTGGTCATATGCCCCATTATAAAATTCGCGTTCTGTTTCAATTAATCTTTTATATTCAGGATTCTGTTCAAGCTTTTTTTCAAGTTCTTGTCTAGCTAATTCTACTTTTGCTCCTAGTCTATTTCTAACGATTGCTAAATCTCTTTGTTCTTGTTGATCCCACTTATTGTCTTTCATCTTAATCTCCACCTCCTAATGTAGTTCTTATCAATCCTGCAAGTAAATATGGATCTGTTATCTTATCTGAAATTGCTGAAACATACCTTGAATCAAATCTGGATTTATCTCCCCCAGTATGACCAATAACTTTGATTCCAGGAAGTTTATCATGAGCATATTTGGCTACTGTGTTTCCATTATCTCCACCAAGTCCATCTTTTCTTGCTAAGTCTCCTGTTCCAGGCATATCGAAATCAGTTATTACTAAGTCTATTGTTTTATGTCCCAATTTTCTTCCTGAAGCATTTAGTCCTATTGTTGATAGTGCATGATCAACTCCATGGCAATAATCTATATCTAAAAAGCGTGTTCCTGGAATTCTCATAAAACTCATTCTGTCAAATGCATCTGAGAGATTTTTTAGATCTCTTGTGCTGTCATCCACTACTAGTATTTTTTTGTTCATTGTGTTTTTCATTTTGTTTTATTTAATAAAACATCTGAATAAATGTATTTATATATTTGCTCTATAAAATTAGAGAGCATACCTTTATATATAGATACTACCTAAGAATAATAACTAAAGATAGATTAATAAAATGAAACAAACACAAAGACAATTAAGAAGAATAGCTCTTACAGGCGGACCCGGAGTTGGAAAATCCACAGTATTAGAAATACTTGCTCATAGAGGATATGAAATAGTTCCAGAAGCAGCACGATTAATCATTGAAAGAGAGAGCCTAAAAGACAGCGATTGCTTGCCTTGGAAGAATACACAAAAATTTCAAAATGCGGTTTGTAATTTGCAACTTAATTTAGAAGATGCAATAAGAGAAGGTATTGTTTTTTCAGATAGAGGATTAATCGATGGTTATGCTTATGCTAAGGTTGATAGAATTCAAGCTCCAGAAGAGATTATACAAAAAGGAAGAGGAAGATACGAAAAAGTTTTCTTACTAGAGCCCTTACCAAATTATCAAAAAGATAATTCAAGAAGGGAAGATCTTAACAAAGCTAAAACTCTGCATGAAGCGATAAGATCAGCATATATAGAATTTGGTTACAATTTAATTGAAGTTCCAGTACTATCTCCTGAAAAAAGAGCAGATTTTATATTAAATAAATTAAAGGATACTAATTAAGAATGATAACTAAATTTCCAGAAAAAAGTACAACACCCATAGTCAGGATATATCTTCCCGTAGATACTGCTCAAAATTATTTAGCAAGTTTAAGAAAACTTGAGCAAGAGTTTCATACAGACTTTTCTTATATAGGATTTGGAAGATCAAAAGCAGGAATTTCTGTTGAAAGTAGAAAGACAAAAGATACCCAAGGATTAGATTTACAAGAAAATAGAGAAAATCTTTATACAGATGAAGAATGGGCACAAGTTCAATTAGGTTGGGCATTAATTTGGGGCTATAAAAGAAATAAAGGAAGAAGGGGTTATGACGAAGACTATTGGAGAGGAAAAGCAATTTTAGATAATGTAACAAGGGGCGTTAAAAAACATGTCAGATTATAAAACAATAGAAGGAGTTAGATTTGATGAACAAGTATCCACTAAGGATATTAAAAAAATACTGAGAATTCTTAAGAATCCTAATTTAAAATATTTTGAAAGGGATATAAGAACAAGATTAGAGCACGAACTAGTTGGTGGAAGTTGTGCCTTTGCTCCACTTTTAACACCTTTTGCTTATGCTGCAGGAACAATGAATGCAGAGCAGATAAATCAAAAAAGAGCAAAACAAATGGACAGAGGTTATGTAACATGGGATAGAGCTGGAAGAAATACTACTGCTGATCTGGAAGCAAGAAAAGAACTTTATGAACAAGTTCATAGGACCTTAGGAAAACTATTATTTAATGATAGAGGATTAGATCTTAATGAACTCTATGAATTGCGTATGGATGTCAGAACGGGGAGAAAAGAAGAACCTCAAGAATTAAGAGGAATTGTTGATGCCTTTATTAATTCAGGAATATCTGATTTAGCATTTTATAGAGGAATGTCCCCTTTAAATCCTAAAACAGGAAGAACTGGTTTCCCATTTGTAATAAAAATTGCTTCAGATGATAAAAAATTAGTAATTGAAGATCAAGAATTTTTAAGCAGATTTAAATTTGCAACACCCTATGAGGATAGAGCAATAAGGGCACAACTTGGTAAAATAGAAGAGGGAATAACAGCCTTCGTAGATGATCAAGGATATATTTTTAAAAAATAAAAACATATATTTTAAAAGAGAGCTTGTTTTAGTTATATTGAGGTGAAAGCCTCAGACTTATTCTGAGAAATTTAATATAACATGATAAAGATAAATCCTGAAATGAAACAAGAAGAACTAGCAACTTTAGCTGTGAAAAGAATGAAAGAAGTTTTTCCTCAAGAAGATTGGCATGAAAGTACTTATTTTAGAAAAGACAGAGAAATTAGATGCCAAGGAGATAAAGACTACTTTTACTTCTCAGCTCCACTTTATTTTAAAGATGGATTTGTAGATGCTCAAATGCTATCAAGACTTCAGAATGGAGCAAGAATGCTAAGTATCGGAGTAGGAGAAGGACATTTAGAGAGATTGCTTGCTATCGGATTTGGGATTCCACAAAAACAAATTGTAATTGCAGATTATCCAAGATTCCATCCTAAAATTAGAGGATTGGGTTTTCCAGAATACATTTTTAATATGACTAAAGAATGGTCTAAATTTGATAATAAATTTGATTATATCTTATTTCCAGAATCTCTTAACATTGCTACATTGAATTACGGAAAAGAAATGTGTGATAGATTTTTTGAAGATGTAAAGAGAACTACTAAATTATGTGAAGAAGGAAGATTTGATGAGCTTAAAAAATCTGAGATTAATTTCTTTATCGGTTTAATGGAACAGGATGTTCCTGTCGTAAAGACAAGGTATCAAATAGTTAGAAATGCTTTGGCTAATCTTAATCCTGATGGAGAAGTAAGAATAAGCAGTGGAATAAAGCCGCCACAACAACCAGCATATATTAAATTAAAACTCAAGCAAGATGGAGTAAAAGTTTCTTATCCTGCTGTTAAATATCCTAATTATATGTTTATTAAAAAAGAATAAATTTGCAGTTTACAATTGTGATTACAATCTATAAATACCTGCAGTTACTAGGGTAACTATGGGAACTGTACCAATAAAAGTGACTCCTGGACAAAAGAAAATTCTTGATAGATTAAAAGAAAACCCTAGAGAAACATATTCTGATGCCTTTAAGAGATTATGTGAAAAGCCTTATTCTAAAATTTGCAGGAGGTTAAAAGACAATGAATAAAAAAAACATAGAAGTCAATAAGATTAAAGCTATAACAACTCATGATGTTAAGGATTGTGTAATCGGAAAAAATAAGATTATGTATTGTCCTAGCAGTGATGCTGTTAAGGCGTTAGAAAAATCTAAAAAAGAGTAATTTTCTCTAGCCGTTTATTCCTCTTTCGATTTTTCTTGAAAGAGGATTTATTTCTTTTTCATAGATTTGCTCAAAAGCCCAATTGCTTTTCTGTTGGATTCTAATTCTCTTAATAGTGGAATAAATTCAGCAAACTTACTTAGATTTTCATTAGCATTACTCATATCTTCTTTTAACTTTTTATTTTCTCTTTTAAGATTTTCAACTTCATCTTCTGTATATTTTTTAACAGTTTCTTCTTCATGTATTCCTTCTCTATCAATATATCTTGTGGGCTGTCTTGAGCTCATACTCCAGCCATATCTATAACAAAGTTGATACTGACTTAATTTATTGCAATAATATGTAGCTGAGCTGTGCCTAAGAAGGTGAGGATAAACATTTTTCTTCAAAACCTTTTTTCCTATTTCTCCAAGAAACTTAGCAACAGAATTATAAGATATAGGAAATAATTGGGCGTTCAAGTTGTCTTTATCAGGATGAATAGAAATCCAAGCGTCCAGAGCTTGAAGACACATGGGAAGATGTATTGTTCGAGGTTTTGTTTTTGAATGCTTAATTCTTATATAATAAGAAACTGTATTTGTATTTTCAAGAGTTTTTTTAGAAACATCCCCTATACGAATATTCAAAGCCTCTTCTATCCTAGTCCCAGAATCAAATAAGAACATTATAATTGCTTTATATTTTGTATCAGAAGCATTAGCCATCTTTTCTACTTCTTCTCTTGATAATGCAGGAACTTCTGTAAGTTCTTCGTATGTCTCTATCCAACTTGTAAGCTCATTGAATTTCTGCAAATCATCTTTTAATAACCATCTAAAGAATTTCTTTATTCCTTTTTTAAAATCAAGAACAGAATTTTTAGAGTAAGTCTCTTTTGAGGAATCATCTCGCATACTTATTACTTTTCCATCTTTCCAGACAGGAGTAACTTTCATTTTCTTATAATGTCCTTTTTCTAAATTAATTACAAGCTTTTCCATATCTTTCAAAGTAACTTCTCTAAAGGGTTTGTTAAACCATTCAGAAACTCGAGAAAGAAGAGAAATATATTTTGTTAATCTTTTTTCACCAACTTTTTTCTTAGCCTTATGTGGATTGGTCTTACCTAATTCTGCATCATTCAAAAATTCAATAATAAGATCTCTATTTTCCGATATTATCTCTTTATTATTCTTCAATCCCTTTAATCTACTATCGTAACTCTTCACTAAATGTATTTCTATCTTCTCTGTATTAGCATTTGGCATACTAATAAGTAGCTCGACGGCTTTATAAATCTTGTGGGATTCGATATTTTCTTCTGAATGCTCCCGCCGAGATTCGAACTCGGGTAACGGCCTTGAAAGGGCCGTGTACTTGGCCACTGTACGACGGGAGCATTTTTACACTATTAAAGTGTTAATATGT
>Ga0172375_10012920_pt1 | contig 10427 bp, 8 predicted proteins | sample LakKiv1m_FD_114537 | JGI IMG/M metagenome (GOLD analysis project Ga0172375, IMG submission 114537) | Freshwater microbial communities from Kabuno Bay, South-Kivu, Congo - kab_092012_11.1m | ecosystem: Environmental > Aquatic > Freshwater > Lake | place: Democratic Republic of the Congo...
CGCCAAAGAAAATTATTATAAGCGCGGGGAAATTATTCATCATCACTTCCTTCATAATAAATAGTTCAAATCTCCCTCTATCCAAGCCTAAATTTGATTGGCTATCGCAGAGAGTGGCCTACCATTCTCTGTAATCTATGCTACCAATAGGCACCACGAAACATTCTATAGCTTTACCTTATTAGTTTCATTCCGCTATTATTCTCCGCCTGACTATCCCACCACCGCTTTCTGTTTTCCCTTCTTTGATGACTAAGGGCCTTTTATTCCAACAGGTTATTTCCCCGGTTCTTTTATCTACGCAAACATCCAGAGCTTGACCGCTTTCCGCCCTGTCTGCATAAGACTGAAAAGTAACAAACCAGGTATCTTTATCTTTCGACTTAATCTTATTGAGAATTTTGAGAAAATAGTTCTTAACGCCTCTTTGTATGAATTCATATTGGGCAATAAGGCCGGCCTCTTTTTCAGTCACTCCATCGGCCTTATTGACATACTTGTATTCTCTAAGCACATCTTCCGGAAAAACACATTGAGAATTAGAACAAGAGGCCAAAAACAATGCGGAAAAAATCGTAACTACTGCCAGCTTTATATTTATTTTTTCTTCTCCTTCTGCTATCATTCTTTTTATCTATTTCAGTATACAAGGTTATCTTTAAAATTCGGGATCTCTCCGCTTTTTACTTGCTGCGCCCATTCATCCAGCATTTCAGGATGCGATTTCCAGAACTTCCGGCAAAGTTCAAAATATTGAAGAACAACATCTCTTTCTCCTTTTTCTAACAAGTCCTTCGCGAGAGACATATTGGGGCCGAAAGAACTCATCTGCGCGGAGCCCGGACTTTTTCCGGCTTCAATGAGACGCTCTTTTGCGTCTCCTATTCTACCTTCCAAAACAGCAATCCGCCCCAATACTATATTAGCATCTTGGACGGCATTACCATAATTAAAATTATCGCGATATTTTTCTAACAACCCCTGCAGCTCTACTGCTAATTTTCTAGCCTCTTCTATATTCCCATTATTAAAATACGCTTTTGCCGCCGGGCCAAGGGCATAAAACCTTTTTTCTTCGGTAGTCGCGCTCTTAAGCCGCGAGGAATATCTATCAAGCTGGCTTCTATATATCTCATCATTTTGGCTATAAAGAAATAAAGTCCCTCCCAGAATAATCATTACCGTAGCTACTGATATGCCTATCTTCTTCATTCTTTAGCCTCCTGTGCCAAGAAAATACCCCCGTATGCGCCGCCTGCGCATGCCCGGTTAATATCTTTCAAAATTTTTAAAAAAACTTAAAATGCATCTTGGCCAGGATACCCAGATAGCTTACTACCAACGCAGCCAACCCCTGCGGCAATGCCAATTTCAGCCAGCGCCCCCAGCCTATTTTAATGCCGTTCTTTTCCAGGGAAGAATAAGCTACTACATTTGCCGAAGCTCCGATAGGCGTAAGATTGCCTCCTAAATCCACGGCTAGGCTGGTTGTCCAAACCATTAATCCCATGCTGGGAATAATTTGAGAGGCAACGCTCTGTTTGATGATATAAGTCATGGCCATTGCCAAAGGCACGTTATCTACAAACGCCGAGACGATGCTTGACCCCCAGAATATGGAACTTATCAATCCAGTTTGGGTCTTGAAAAGCAAACTAAGGAAATCCGCCGCCGCCTGGATAATGAATCTTTTCTCCAGCGCCCCGATCAATATAAAAAGGCCGATAAAGAACATGATCGTCTCCGCGTCTATCCTGCGGATAAAATGATGTTTATACACCCGCCTGCCCCCGAAGGTAAGAACCGCAAATGCCGGGAAAAGTGAAGCCGTGGCAATATTAACAGGAATCCCGATTTTTTCGAATAGAGGCCTGCCAATAAGAAAAATAAGGGCTACTGCCATCCCGGCAAGGCCGATCACAAGCAGGAATTTATCTTTTATCTGGGACCTGGGGTCGATGCATTTTATGCCATCCGGCTTCGCAGGCAGAAGTTGACCGGAGAATTCTTTTTTATGCCTTAAATAGCTTACCCCTATCGCCGCCATTGCCGCGATTATCGCTATGGGAGCGTTGTGAATGAGAAAATCGTTAAAATTAAAACCCAGCACCGTCCCAAGGATCACGTTAGGAGGGTCCCCCACAAGCGTTGAGGCTCCTCCGATGTTGGATAATACCACTTCACTGACTACCACGGGGGCAGGGTCGAACCCAAGCAATTTGGCAAGTTCAAGCGTAACTACGGTCAAAAATACCATCACGGTAATGGAATTGATAAAAGCGGATAAAACAAAAGACAACAAGGGGAAAAAAATAAGTATTTTAAGCGGCTCATAACCCAGTTTTCCGGCCAAAACCAGCGCAGCCCAGCGAAAAAATCCCGCCTCAACCAATATTTCTATCAGGAGAAACATCCCTAGCAGAAAACCGATAGTTTCCCAACTGACAAAATCCATCGCCTCCTTGATATTGAACACCCCCAGCACCATCATGCATACTGCGCCGAATATCGCCAGGTACATCCTTGGGACTTTTTCCCAGATGATCAATCCAAAGACCAGGACAAAAACCAACAATGTCAAAAAACAGATAAAATTCATTATATGCGCGCCGCCGGGAGTAAGGACTGTCATATTTTCATCTCTCCTTTTGCTTCTGCTCAACAAGTCCTTTCCTTTTCCAAAGGAAATAAACTGCCGGATAAACAACCAGCTCCATCAAAAATGAAATAAAAATTCCGCCGACCATTGGCGCTGCGATTCGCTTCATCATATCCGCGCCTATTTCATAGGTAGGCGCCCACATGATCGGGAGCAGGCCTATAAATAGGACACAGGCAGTCATCATTTTCGGCCTCACCCGTTTTACCGCGCCATGCATAATAGCTTCTTTCAGGTCGTTTATGGTTTTTAACATGCCCTTATTTTTCATTTCTTCATATGATAAATCAAGATACAACAACATAAATATTCCTGTTTCAGCATCTACTCCCAGAAGCGCGATTATCCCCGCCCATACCCCTATACTTAGATTATACTTTAACAAAAATAATATCCAAACTACCCCGATTAAAGAAAACGGGACAGCCAGCAATATAATAAAAGTCTTAGCGTAGCTGCCGGTGTTCATATGGATCAAAAAGAAGATTATCAATAGTGTCAGCGGTAAAACCACCTTCATTCTTTCTTTCACTCTTTCCATAAATTCGTACTGGCCGCTAAAAACAATGGAATAACCGGCAGGTAATTTCAGATTCTTATTCAATACAGATTTTGCTTCATTTACATAGCTTCCGATATCCCTGTCGGCAATGTCAACATATACATAACCTGTAAGGGCCCCGTTTTCATCCCTGATCATTGCCGGACCTGTTGCGAATTTTATATCTGCCAGTTGCCCAACTGGAATATGGGCACCTTGCGGCGTCATTATGTAAGTCTTTCTTAATTTTTCTATATTATTACGCAATTCGCGCGGATAGCGGACATTTACCGGGAACCTTTCCCTGCCTTCAATGGTCTGGCTGATACTTTCTCCCCCTACCGCTGACATAAGCACATCCTGTATGCTTTCAATGGTTAATCCGTACCTGGCTATTTGGTCTCTTTTTAAATTGAAATTGACAAAATATCCTCCGGAGGTCCTCTCCGCATAGATGCTTCTTGTCCCTTTTAATTGTTTAAGGTGGTTTTCAATCTCTGTGCCGATTGTTTCAACCTGTTTCAAATCATCGCCGTAAATCTTAATGCCTATTGGCGTGCGCACTCCCGTAGTCAGCATATCAATACGCGCCTTTATTGGCATTGTCCAGGCGTTTACCTGTCCGGGAAGCTGCAATTTAGCATCCATCTCTTTAATCAATCCGTCCCAACTAAGGCCCCGGCGCCATTCCTTCTGAGGTTTGAGAACAACCACTGTTTCCATCATAGAGTAGGGAGCCGGATCAGTGGAAGTTTCCGCCCGGCCTGCCTTGCCAAAAACGCTTACTACCTCCGGGAAACTCTTGAGTATTTTATCCTGCGCCTGCAAAAGTTTGGTTGCTTCAGTTACCGAAATTCCCGGAGGGGTAGTGGGCATATATAGAATAGTGCCTTCATTTAGAGGCGGCATAAATTCTTTACCTATCATTGAGAAAATGGGCATTGATACTATAAATAGAATACATGCCGAGTAAATAATCAGGCGGGGCTTGCGTAACACAAAATGAACAACAGGTTCGTAACACTTAAACAAGACTTTGCTTATGGGATGTTTTTCTTCAGAATGGATTTTCCCGATAAAAATCTGGTTGAAAATATTGCATAACCACTTAGGCCTGAAGTTCAGAAAGTCAACCTTAGTAACCAAGAATATAATGGCAGGCACAAGTGTTACTGCCAAGAGCGCCGCGAAAAACATGGAAAATGTCTTAGTAAAGGCAAGCGGTTTAAAAAGCCGTCCTTCAAATCCTTCCAAAGTAAAGATTGGGATAAAAGAAACCGATATAACTAAAAGCGAAAAGAACGCCGGGCGCACCACTTCTTTAATCGCCTTAAGAAGGATATCTTGATAATCGCCCTTCCTCCCTGTCTCTTCCCAATAAGATAACTTCTTATGGTAGTTTTCTACTACCACAATTGCAGCATCAACCATAGCTCCTATGGCTATGGCAATACCGCCTAAACTCATCACATTTGAAGTCAGTTTCATAAAATACATCGGTATAAAAGCGATGATGACCGCGATGGGCAAAGTTACGATCGGAACTGCCGCTGAAGGAAGATGAAGAAGAAAAATGATTATCACTAAACTTACTACCACCATTTCTTCAAACAGTTTTCTCTTTAAAGTATCAACTGCGCGGATAATCAAATCTGAACGATCGTATGTCACCACTAACTTTACGCCTTCAGGAAGCTGGATAGCGGCTAATTTTTTCTTTACTCTTTCTATGACGCTAAGGGCATTCTCTCCGTAGCGCATTACTACAATCCCGCCGACCACCTGTCCTTGCCCGTTAAGCTCGGCTATACCTCTGCGTATATCAGGACCGAACTGGACCTTTCCCACATCTTTTATTTTTACAGGAACCCCAAATTTGTCAGTTTTTAGCACAACTTCTTCAATATCTTTTAGCGAATGAATATAACCGCTTAAAGTAACCATATATTCTTTGCCTGAAAATTCTAAAAGCCGTGCCCCGGCTTCTTTATTTGACCCCTTCAAAGCCATGACTACTTCATTAAGCCCTATATCATATGCTAAAAGCGCATTTGGATTAACCACAACTTGATACTGCTTTACAAACCCTCCGACACTGGCCACTTCCGCAACGCCTTTGACAGATTGTAAGGCATATTTAAGGTGCCAGTTCTGGAAAGTAGTTAAATCCTGGATGCTGTGCTTGCCGGTTGTATCAACAAGCGCATACTCATATACCCAGCCAACACCAGTGGCGTCGGGACCAATCTGAACGCTCACATCCTGTGGCAGTTGCGGCATTACCTTGGACAAATACTCCAAGACCCTTGAGCGCGCCCAATATACATCAGTGCCGTCTTCAAAAATAACATATACATACGAATAGCCATAATCCGAAAAGGCGCGGATATCTTTGACTTTAGGTGCGCCAAGAAGAGCGGCGGTAATAGGATAAGTCACCTGGTCTTCGATAAGCTGCGGCGGCCGATCCCATTTAGAATAGATGATTACTTGGGTATCCGACAAATCCGGAATTGCATCTAACGGCACATTCCTGATTGCTATAATGCCTGCCAACGTAACCGCGCCGATAAGAATAAATACGGTAAATTTATTTTTGGCGCAAAACTCAATAATTTTATCTATCAGATTTCCCATATATTATTTATGCTGATGCTGTATTCCTGAATTAACCGGAGTTTTCAATCTACTCTCTGAATCAACAAAGAAATTTCCGCTGGATACAACTTCTTCGCCTTCCTCAAGCCCCGAGAGTACTTCATAATACCCTTTGGCCTTTTCGCCTAACTTTACTTCGCTCTGCTCAAAATTACCTTCACCCTTAGCCACAAATACTAATTGGCGTTCCCCTGTATCCATTACCGCGTCTTCCGGAACTGCAAGTTTCTCGCCCAATCCCGCTTCAATCTTACCGTTCACGTACATCTGCGGTTTAAGTTTGGCTTGCGGATTATCAATTTCTGTCCTTATCTGGGCAGACCTGGTTGAAGCATCCAATACGGGAGTAATGGCTATAATTTTGCCTTGGAATACCTCACCGGGGAAAGCAACAGATTCAATTTCAACAGGCATCCCTTCTTTGATAAAACCTATCTCATATTCATATATCGGCATGTATGCCCACACCTTATCCGCCGCGCCCGGTAAATAAAGGTTTTCTTGGGGTTTCCCCGCTTTTGCCAATGCGTCAATCTCTTCTTTGCTCATACCTAAAAGCAATAGTTTCTTTTGGGCTGCTTCCAACAGAGCTTTTGATTGCGCCGAAACTGAAGTCAATACGCTGTTTTGGGTATTGTTGGCTGTCTTTAATGCCTGCAAATACTCTTCCTGGGCTACATATAGATCAGGGTCATAAGCGACCATCCCTACTGTAAGGATCTGTTTCGTTAAAGGTCTTTTCTGGATCTTCTCTGTTTGGATGCCGAGCAGTTGCTGCTGCTGCGGATTAATGCTTAGTTGCGCAGCCCCCGGTATCCCTGCGCCTTGACCCTCTTCTTCCTGCCTGCCGGCAGGCACTGCATACACAGGCGCATAATCCATGCCCATCTCATCTTTTTTAGGGACAGGCGAGGTAATCTGGGGATTCATGGCATTGCGATAGTAGAGAATTTTCCTAGCGGCTGCACCCTGCCCTTCATTTTTATGCATGCTGCCCAGCACAAAGCCTGTCATTAATACTGCCAATACTGCAATAGGGCATAAAATAATGATTAGAATATTTTTCTTTTTCATGTCTACCTCTCTTTATTTATTTAAGTCTGTACCGACTGAGCGCTCTAAATCCGCTAAGGCAATTTCTTTATTCGCTTCGGCCTCAAAATATTCCATTTGAAAATCTTTTAGCGTGCGTAAAGAATCCAATAAATCCAAAAAACTTATTTTATCTGCCTCGTAACCGGCTTGAGCAGTTTCTACCGCTGCCTGGGCCTGGGGGAGAACTCCTGTTTTATAAATTTCTACTAACTTCTTGGCTGCGTCAAATTTGGCTAAGGCGCTGCGCGCCTCAAACAACACAGCGTTTTCTTCTGAATTATACTCTGCTTTTATTACTTGGACATTGGCCCTGGCTTCTTTCATAAATGAATCCTGCTTTTCCCAAAACCACACAGGGATAGTTACCCCAAGCATCCCGGCCCATGAGCCCATTCCGCCGCCCCTCTCTTCTCTTTTATATTTAACCATAAGATCAGGCAGGTATTCTTGTTTTGCCAAACTATAATCAATCTCTGATTTGCGGACCATTTCTTTAACCGATTTCAATCCCGGCCTGTTTTCTTTGGTTAATTTTAGGATTTTCTCTTCAGTCAGGTCTAATTCCATATCGTTTTCTTCTTCAGGGATACTAACAAGGCTGTCAGCAGGACGGTTAAGAAGAGAATTCAGCATAATTTCGGCAATCTTTTTCTCTTGCTCCAGCAATATTAGCTGGTTGGATAGCTTCGAATATTCGACCTGGGCCTTCAGGGAATCCTGCTGGTTTGCCTTGTTCACCGCGTATTTTTTATTGACTATTTCAATGAATTGGGAAAGTAAATCTAAATTTGCATTTGTCAGCCTGATTTTTTTGTCATTCAAGAATATCTGCGAATAAGCCTCCTTGACTTCCTTGATTACTTTACGCTCGGTTTCTTTATAATCCTGTTCAGAGGCGTTGGCTTCTTTTTGGGCTGCAGCCCTGCGTAAGAATAATTTTGTGGGGAATGGGATCTCTTGGGAAATGGCAAAAGTGCGCATGGGCCTAGTATTGTTATTCATCAGGTTATCCATACTCGCGGTTATTTTATCGTATTCGTATTCAAATTTAGGATCTTCAAGAGTACGCAATAATCTTATTTTTGTCTTGGTTGCCTCGTGACGGTATTTAGCTGCCTGTATCTGCGGGTTGTTCTTTAAAGCCTCCTCTATGAGCTGATTCAGAAAAAGCTGTTCGGCAGAATATGCTATGAAGGGAAATAAAAAGAAGAAGAAAGTTAGGAAAATAAACGCTGACTTCTTACTATTTACCATAATTATTTACTATATCTAATTATTAATAAAGTCTATACTTTTCCTGCTCTATCTCGCCACCTAAAACCGGCTCCGGCAATGATGGCATAATTTCTTATTTTCACCCCCTATAGGGACTTCTTATTGGTAGCGCCCTATCCTAATTGGCGGTAGTCGTGGAAGATAGTCGAACCTTACAACTACCTAAAATACAGTTACTTATAAAAATCTACCGCAAACGAAGCATGGGGTGGCAAATATCCTTAGACTGCCCCATAAACGATTAGCAATTAATATCTTATTCTCTATCCAAAGGTTTTGGTCGTAATTTTTTTGATTCAGTCCACCCGTTAGTAGCTTCTTCAAAAATATCAAACCTTGGGATGTATGGTTTGATATCGATAAGGGGTGTTTTGTCGAGAATGTCTACGCCGCTAACCTCAAGCATATTTTTACTTCTACTTCTAAGTTTAACGATTGAAATGCCTATTTTGTTAGGACGACAAGGGTGTCTTGACGCAAAAATCCCATGAGGCGTATCATCTAAAAAAGTTTGTCGTACTAATTTGACTTCTCCAGCTTGGTTAAATATGTAGAAAAGATAAATATGCGAAAAGGTCTCAATATCCTTTAAAGCTTCTACATACTCCTGAAAAACTTCTATAGTACCTTTACCTTTAGGATTCACATTCCCCTGAATAGGACAACTTTCTTTCTTACTATACGACGTTCTGATAATCCCTATTTGTTTAATTGTAAATTTTCTATATTCCGATCTGATATTTCTCATTTGCCACCATTATAAAGGTGATATTTTACACTTCTAGGGTTCGCGTCCACAATTAATGTGGGCAATTTTTCCTTCCCTCCTCGTCGGAAGAGTTTACCTAAAAACTGGCGGAGAGGCAGGCCCCTGCTTCGCATCCTGCTTCGCATCCTGCTTCGCATCCTGCTTCGCATCCTGCTTCGCAGGACTCCTGCATGCCTCAAAATTTCAGCCCTTCTCATTGCGGAAATTTTTCGGGTAGAAGGGGACGCCAGGCTAACCCTACAACCCATTGAAATACCGCTACTTATAAAAATTCATCGGAAACGCGGTATGGGTTGGCTCATCGCATTAGACGAACCAGTGTTCAATAATCCCGTCAAACTCAAAAAACCAGATACTGCCCCAGCCTCTTATAACTACACCATTTGATGAAGCCGGGCAATATCGCGCTGAATAAACATTACACCTGCGATAGCTTTCTTTCTTTTTCCAACTTGGTTTCCTTGGCAATCGCAAATACAAGAATTATCGCAAAGAATATCGATGAGCCTATAGTGCCAAAATTGATCCCGCCCGCTTTTACGGGTTTCGTAAGGAAATCCCCAAAAGTAGCACCAAAAGGTCGTGTCAGAACAAAAGCCAACCAAAACAATAAAGTCCCTGATATTTTTGTGAAGAAGTGTAACAACGCTATAACAACAAGCATGCCTGAGATTAATATCGCCCCATGCATGAATCCAAGACCTAAATTATCGGCAAGAAAATCACCGGCTGCCGTACCTAACGTATTTGCAATTAAAAAAGCAATCCAGTAAAAAAGCTCTGATGAAGGCGTCAAAATATATTCAACATTTATCGATTTTTCTTTCTTCTGCCAAATAGCAAGAATGATTAATAGCATCGTCACCAACAAAGCCGAACCCCAAGCGTAACCAAGGTGCAGTGTGCGGTCTATATAATCAGAGACTGCTGTACCTGCTATGGCAGAGGCTGTAAAGGTTAACCAATAAGCTAAGGGATGATAGCCTTTCAAGAAAAGTTTAATCCCAAGAAAAACAAGGAACAGGCTCATAAAGATTATGATCGTTTCCCCATAGCCTAAGTTAAAGGTCATGGAAAACATATCCGCCCCTGTTTCGCCCAAGGTAGTTGAAGCTATCTTAATCACCCAATACAGAAATATAATGTGAGGGACTCTGTTTCTTATGATTGTTTCCATGTATTCCCTTTTGAAAACCATTTAGTTCGAATCCCCTTCTGCGAGAGCCAAAACAAATTATGGCTCTCGTCGGAAGGTTCACTCAAAAAACTGGCGGAGAGGCAGGGCCCTGCTTATTACGGAAATTTTTCGGAGAGGCAGGGAGTCTGCCAAGCATATTTCCCTAACTCTCGTCGCTACAAGACATTATATAGCTAACACTCTTATTGTCAACGAATTATACTGTCCGGATGTTTAGTTTTGTTACGGTTTA
>Ga0172375_10012921_pt1 | contig 10426 bp, 6 predicted proteins | sample LakKiv1m_FD_114537 | JGI IMG/M metagenome (GOLD analysis project Ga0172375, IMG submission 114537) | Freshwater microbial communities from Kabuno Bay, South-Kivu, Congo - kab_092012_11.1m | ecosystem: Environmental > Aquatic > Freshwater > Lake | place: Democratic Republic of the Congo...
GCCGGGCTGGCCCGGCCTTTATTTTAACAGTAACATGGTGTCAATGGGCATTGAAATGGCCGATAAGGCCCAAAAAAATAAAACAATCAATTTCAACATGTTGACATTTTGTTACTTAGAAGCAGTGCCACAGATGCTAGGAATAGGCCTGCGATGTGTGCTTGTCGCACATGAGCAGGCCTATGACGACGCAGATGTGGTACTGTTGGACAGTTACCGCCCATGAACCTTATCCTCCTTCAATCAGACGAGATCATCAATGGGATGGTGCGCCTGACCGACCGTCGCGCCGCCCATCTGCACAAGGTACTCAAGGTGGCGGTGGGGGACATCGTACGGGTTGGGGTGCTTGGCGGGCTGATCGGCTCGGGTGAGGTTCGCGCCCTGAGCAAGGGTGAGGCCCTCCTCCAGGTCACGCTGACCAGCCCACCTCCCGCCAAGCTCAAGCTCGACTTGATCTTGGCCCTTCCCCGCCCGATCATGCTCAAACGGGTCTTGGCCCAGGCAACCGCCCTGGGGGTTGGCCACCTCTTTCTGATCAACGCCAAGCGGGTGGAGAAGAGTTTTTTCGAGGCCAGTCCGATTCGCGACCACAGCTTCCAGACCTACCTCGAAAATGGCCTAGAACAGGCGATCGACACGGTGCCGCCCACCGTCTCGATCCACCACCGCTTCCGCCCCTTTATCGAAGACCTCCTGCCCACCCTGGCCGCCAGTGACCGGCTGATCGCCCACCCAGGCGGCGGCGTGGGCCTCGCCGGACGGGCGCCAGCCCTGCGCGTCGATGGCACGACCTTGCTCGCCATCGGCCCGGAGGGCGGCTGGATCGACTACGAGGTAGAGCAATTTCACGCGGCGGGCTTTCAGCGCTTCAGCCTTGGCCCCCGCATCCTCCGCGTCGACACCGCCGTCCCCGCCATCATCGCCCAGATTGACCTGGCCCGCCAACTCGCCAAGTCGGCATAACTTGTCATTTCTGAACCATCGTCCAGGAGCGCCTTCCGCGATTCGTCGATAGATCTATCGCTGCGAGGACGCCGCTGCCACACCCTGCCTCACCTTACCGTCGTCGAGTCCTCAGCTTATTGATCAAGGGGGTCAGCTCTTGAAGCCGCAGGGCGTACACCCCCCCGCCATAGACCAGCCCCCCGGAGATGAGTAGCACACCCAGACCGACGATATCGGGAAGACCCAGGGGCGCGAGCAGACGTCGAGCGATAACCAACCAGAGCCACATCCCCCCAGAGGCTAGGCAGACCTTGAGCAAACCCCGGCTGAGATAGGACAAGGAGTACCCCGAAAGCTTGCGGTAGAGGACGACACTGAGGAAGAAAAAATTGCCGAGCATGGCGCAGGAGGTGGCCAAAGCAATGGCCTTGTGTTGCAAGGCGTTGACGCTGAGGTTGATGATAATGATGTTGGCCGCCACCGCCAAAAAGCTGCCGATCACTGGGAACTTGGTATCCTTCATGGAGTAGAAGACCGGCACCGTGATCTTGACAGCGGCGTAGGCAAAGAGGCCAAGGACATAGAATTGTAGGGCCTCGGCGGTACGCTGGGTATCGCTGGCCTGGAAATGCCCATGCTGGAAGATCACCTTCACTATCGGCTCGGCCAGGAAGAAGAGGCCCACCGTGGCCGGGATGGTCAGGCAAGAGGCCATGGTCAGGGCCGAGACATAGGTCTCGCGCACCCCTTGCAGGTCTTTCAAGGCGGCGCAACGGGAGATCACCGGCATGGTGGCGATCGACACCGCCACCCCAAACAGACCGATGGGGAACTGCACCAAGCGAAAGGCATAGTTCAACCAAGAGACACTGCCCTCGGCGCAGGAGGCGGCAAAGTTGGTGTTGACAAAGATGTTGATCTGCGTTGCCCCCAGGCCGACAATGGCGGGCACCATCAGCCAGAAGACCCGGCGCAGGCCCGGATCCGACCAATCCAAACGTGGCTGCCAGCGAAAACCCGTGCGCCAGAGGGCAGGCAACTGACAGGCCAATTGCAAAAATCCACCAATCAGGGTACCGATGGCCATGCCGACAATGGCGGCGACACCAAAGCGCGGCAGGAGCCAGGCCAGCCCTACCCCGCCGACGATGGAGCCCACGTTGAAGAAGGTGGAGGAGAGGGAGGGGATGAAGAAACGACCCTTGCTGTTCAAGACCCCCATGACCAAAGCGGCCATCGAGACAAAGATCAGAAAGGGAAACATGATGACCGTCAGCCAGCGGGTCAACTCCGCCTTGGCGGGCACCAAAGCGAAATCCGGGGCAATGAGACTGACCAGGGGCCCGGAGAAAAGCATGCCCGCCACGGTAAGGGCACTGACAATGACACCAACCCCGGCCAAGACATTGTTGGCCAGCCGCCAGGTTGCCTCTGGCCCCTGGGTGCTGTCGTAGTCAGTGAAGACCGCCACAAAGGCCGAGGAGAGCGCCCCTTCGGCAAAAAGATCGCGCAACAGATTGGGGATGCGGAAGGCGACAACAAAGGCGTCGTAGTCAAGCCCAGCCCCAAAGAGCGAGGCCATGACCTGCTCCCGCACCAACCCCAACACCCGGCTACACATCACCGCCACACTCACCAACCCCGCCGAGCGGGCGATCTTGCCGCTATTGGCCGACGCCTGTTTCATCGCACTCCTCCCTTGCCTGAGAGGGAGAGGCAGGCTGCACGAGGCCGCAGTTTCGCCGTCACCAGGCCTACCCCTGAGGTACGACAAAGTAGCCCAAGCTGACACGATTGACATTTATCGGTTGACAATGGGATTCCTTTCTATTAGCGGTTTGTCTGGGGCCAACGGCATATCCAGAGAGACGACCAATTTCATAAAAACAAGGGGGGGACATCCATGCAAGAGACAGAGAAGGTACGCAATATCGGCCTGTTTGGGCACAGCAAGTGCGGCAAGACCACCCTGGCCGAGGCCATGCTGTTTACTGCGGGTAAAATCACTCGTTTGGGCAAGGTCGATAACGGTTCATCCTGCCTGGACTTTGAGCCGGAGGAGATTGAACACCACCTCTCAGTCAGCGCCTCCTTCACCGCCTTCGACTGGAACAAACATACCGTCTTTTTGACCGACACCCCAGGCGACAGCAACTTCGCCAACGATACCTGCGCGGTGGCCGGGGTGGTTGACGCGGCGATCTTCCTGGTCGGCGCCGTGCTCGGTGTCAAACACCAAACCGAAAAAATTGTCAATTTATTAGAAAAAAACCACCTTCCTGGTCTGATCTTTGTCAACAAGATGGACCGGGAACGGGCCGACTTCCAGAAGACTATCGCGGCAATCCGCAGCGGCCTATCGATCAAGGCCGCCGTCCTGCAGGTACCCATCGGGGCGGAGACCACCTTCAAGGGGGTGGTCGACCTGCTGAGCCAAGAGGCCCTGCTCTTCGAGGGCAGCACCGGCAAGGTCAAAAAAGGCCCTGTGCCGATTGAGATGAGCAACTACGTCACCACCTGCCGGGATTGCCTGATGGAGCAAGTGGCAGAGACGGATGACACCCTGCTTGAAAAATTTCTGGAGGAAGGCCTGCTCAACAACGATGACCTCCGCCAGGGCCTACGTGCGGCCTTCAAAAGTGGCAAACTCTTTCCTGTTTTGACCGGATCGGCCCTCGGCAACTTGGGCATCGCACCGCTGCTCGACGCCATTATCGACCTCTTACCATCGCCGCTCGAACGACCGGCCAAGACCGGGATCGACCCCACAAACAACGAGGTCATCGAGCGAAGGGCGTTGCCCGGCGAACCATTCTCGGCCCTGGTTTTCAAGACCATGGCCGATCCCTACGCCGGCAGGCTCTCCATCCTCCGCGTTGTCTCGGGCACCCTGTCCGGCGACACCTTGCTTAACGCCAATCAGAATTGCCACGAGAAAGCCGGTCAGATCCTGCTCCTGGAAGGCAAGGCCAATCGCCCCATCCCGGCCGCCGTGCCGGGCATGATCGTCGCCATCGCCAAGTTGAAGGAGACGCTCAGCGGCCACACCCTCTGCGACCAGGCCCATCCCATCCTCTACCCCCCTACCCCGCCCTTGCCGCCCGTGGTCTCCTACGCCGTGACCACCGACAAACGTGACGACGAGGACAAGATCTTTACCGCCATCAGCAAGCTGCTCGAAGAGGATCCCTCCCTCAACCTGACCCGCGAAAGGCAGACCAACGAGATCCTCATCGAGGGTTTGGGCCAAGGCCACCTCAAGATCATCGGCGAAAAGATCAAACGAAAGTACGGCGTTGAGCTGAAGCTACACCTGCCCAAGGTACCCTACCAAGAGACCATCAAGGGCAAGGCCACGGCGCAGTACCGCCACAAGAAGCAGTCCGGCGGCCACGGCCAGTTTGCCGACAACACCCTGACCATCGAACCCCTGGCGCGGGGCGAGGGCTATCAATTCATCGACCAAATTGTCGGTGGTGTCGTTCCCCGGCAATACATCCCGGCGATCGACAAGGGCGTGCAAGAGGCCATGGCCCACGGCATCCTGGCGGGCTACCCGGTCGTGGATGTCAAGGTCAGCCTGATTGACGGCTCGTTCCACAATGTCGATTCCTCGGAGATGGCCTTTAAGCTCTCCGGTGGCATGGCCTTCAAGAAGGGCTTCATGGAGGCCATGCCCATCCTGCTCGAACCGATCTCCAACCTGACCATTCAGGTGCCTGAGGAGTGTGTTGGCGATGTCATCGGCGACTTAAACAGCCGACGCGGCAAGGTGCTGGGCATGGATAGCAAGGGCAAGGTCGAGATCATCCGCGCCCAAGCCCCCATGGTCGAGGTGCTGGAATACGCCAACACCCTGATCGCCTTAAGCGGCGGTCGTGGCCAATTCAGCAAGGAGTTTTCGCATTATCAGGAGGTGCCAGATCATCTCGTCAAGGAAATCATCGAGACATCGGCCAGGGAGGAGGGGTAAGGCGGGGGGCGCCCCCGAGCGGGGATCGCCCGAGAAGGCAGGGGGGATCAAACAATCTCAACCCGTGGTTGGTCATGACCCTTGAAAGCGGCAATTTCACCAATCAGGTAGGGCGTCTCTCCCAGGGCGGTCAACTGGCTCATGATGTCCTCAACTTCCGAGGTACGAACGACCAGCACCATGCCAATCCCGCAGTTGAAGGTACGAAACATCTCCTCCGTCGGCACATGGCCCTTGGTTTGCAGAAAATCAAAGATGGGGTGCTTGGGCCAGGAGCCATTGCGGATCACAGCCCGGCAGCCCTGGGGCAGCACCCGTGGGATATTATCGGTAAAGCCACCACCGGTGATATGCACCACCCCATGGACATGAAAGTTCTTGATGATATTCAAGACCGTTTCCGTATAGATCTTGGTTGGCGCAATCAGGGTCTCACCAAGCGTCCCCCCCAGCTCTGGCACCTGGTCGTTGACCGACAGACCCAGTTCATCGAAACAGATCTTACGCACTAACGAGTAGCCATTGCTATGGATGCCGCTGGAGGCGAGTCCGACCAGTTTATCGCCCACCTTGATCTCGGCCCCATCAATAATATCATCGCGCTCAGCAATGCCGACGGTAAAACCGGCCAAGTCGTAGGAACCAGCGGCATAGTGGCCGGGCATCTCGGCGGTCTCACCACCAATCAACGAGCATTTGGCCAACTCGCAGCCCTTGGCGATACCACGCACCACGTCGGTTGCCTGCTCGACGTCGAGGCTACCAACCGCAAAATAATCCAAGAAGAACAATGGCCTGGCCCCACAAACGACCACATCATTAACACACATCGCCACCAAGTCGATACCGATGGTGTCATGCTTGTGGCAGAGTTCGGCGATCTTCAGCTTGGTGCCCACTCCATCGGTTGAAGAGACCAGCACTGGGTCTTTATAACGCCCGCTCCCCAGGGCGAACAACCCGCCAAAACCGCCGATGTCAGTGAGTACCCCACGTTGGAAGGTCTTCGCCACCAGGGGCTTGATACGATCAATGAAGCTGTTGGCCTTATCAATGTCCACGCCGGACTCGCTGTATCGTGACTGTTTACTCTCGTTCATAACCCGTCCATCACCAAAATATCGTTCACCGCAGAAACCCCTCACCAAAAATCGAAGCCCATTTCTAATAGCCAGAGCAACAAAAGTCAATTCGTTATTTCCCCCGTATCCAAACTAGCGAGTGGGCGTCTCCAGCAACATTTTGCGCAGAACTTGGGGGTCGGTGGTCGGCTGTTGACAGCTAAAATTTTCGCAGAGGTAGGCGGTCGCCTTCCCCCCCTGCTGGCTCATGAAACGTAGCCGTGCCATCGGCTCGACCAGGGACGGCGGCCAGGGGCCTTCCTGAGCCAGGATCACGACCGTATTTGGCAAGAAGCGCTCCGCCACCACCCGCTGGAGGGCCAAGGTGTCGACCGCCCCTCGCTCACCGGCCAAGACGATCTGCCTGGGCTTTTGGCGTTTGAACTCGTAGGCCGCCAGCATCTCGGGCAAGGCCCCCGGCGATTGCGTGATCTGCGGCCCAAAGGCCCGCACCGTTTTTTCCCCCTTGGCCCACAGATCGTCCTTGCCGAGGATGGCCCCCAGACGAAACAGATTCAAGGCCGCCACCGAACTGCCCGCCGGTTCGGCCCCATCGTAGTCGGCCTTCAGGCGGGCGATGACCGAGCTATCCTCCCCTGAGGTCACGAAAAAACCGCCCTGCGCCCCATCCTCAAACAGGGTGATCTGACGCTCAGTCAGTTGCCAGGCCAAGGCAAGCCATTGCCCATCGAAGGAGGTCTGATAGAGGTCAAGCAGGCCCTGGACGGTGAAGGCATAGTCGTCCAGCAGGCCATCAATCCCGGCCTCCCCCGCCCGAAAACGATGCCAGAGAGTGGCGGTGGGGTGGGCGATCATACGATCGCGGATAAAGGCCGCCAACTCTTGCGCGGCCTGCAAATAGCGGGGCTGATCCAAGACCAGCGCGCCCTTGGCCAAGGCGCTGAGCATCAGGCCATTCCAACTGGTCAGCACCTTGTCGTCCAAATGGGGATGTGGGCGGCCATCTCGGGCGGCCAGCAGCTTGGCGGTGGCCTGATCGACAATCCCCTGGGCCTTGACCTCATCCATCGCCAACCTGTCGGCCGTCTCTTTGAGCCCATGGGCGAGATAGAGGATATTCTTACCACGAAAATCTCCATGCGGGTCTGCCGGGGCGTTGCCCTTCGCCATCACCCCAAATCGATAGCCAATCAATCGAGCCGGCTCCTCCCCCAACAGGGCGGCAATCTCGCCCTCCGTCCATAGGTAATAGGCCCCCTCCCCGCTCTGGGCGCGGTCTTCCGGCAGGGGGCTGTCGGCATCCTCGGCACTGGCAAACCCTCCGCCCACATCGCGCAAAGAACGGAGGGCGTAGTCCAAGGTCTTGGCGGCTACCTCGCGGAAGAGGGGCTCATGGCTCAGTTGCGCCGCCTCCAGGAAGAGGACGGCCAGTTGCGCCTGGTCTGGGAGCATCTTTTCGAAGTGCGGCAGCCGCCAGGCAGCATCCACCGCATAACGATGGAAGCCTCCCCCCAGTTGATCGTGAATACCACCGGCCGCTATCTGGCGTAGGCTTTGAGTGACCATCTGCCGATTCCGCTCACCCCCGGCCCCCTCTGCATAGCGCAACAGAAAACGCATCGCCGCTGGGCGAGGGAACTTGGGGGCGACACCGAAGCCGCCGTTGACAGGGTCATAGCCCCGGGTCAACTGCTCGGCCGCCTGGGCCGCTAGATGATCATCGACTTCACCCTGTCCCCTGTCATCACTTGCTCCCTGGGTCAGATGCCGCACCAGGGCCGCCCCCTGGCGGACAAGAGTGGCCTGGTCGTTTTGCCAGGCGGCGTGAATGCTCGCTAACAGCTCGGCAAATCCAGGCCGCCCAAAAGAGGAGTGCTGCGGGAAATAGGTGCCAGCGTAGAAGGGGATCCGCTCAGGGGTGAGGAAGACCGACATCGGCCACCCACCACCACCAGTCATCGCCTGAGTGACAGCCATGTAGACCCCGTCCAGGTCTGGACGCTCCTCCCGATCGACCTTGATGGGGATAAAATCCCGATTCAAGATAGCGGCAAGATCCGCGTTTTCAAACGATTCACGTTCCATAACATGACACCAGTGACAGGTTGAATAGCCGATCGACAAAAAGATTGGCTTATTCTGCCGTTGGGCCGCAGAGAAGGCCTCCTCCCCCCAGGGACGCCAATCAACCGGGTTAAAGGCGTGCTGCAAGAGGTAGGGACTCTTTTCACCAATCAACCGGTTGGGACGATGCCCCTGGGCCAACTCCCCAGCCACAAAGGCCTCCACCGTACGCTCCTTGATCACGCTCATCCTCTCCTCCCCATAGACCTTAGGCGTTGGCCAGCACAACACCGCCGCCAGCAAAATTGCCGCTGAGAGCAGCCTGGTGATAATGATTTTTCCTGCGATACACATTAGCTTCAGCGACGGTTTTTTTATGATCAAAAAAATGTCCTTGTCGAGCCTACCACCATGTGGTATTGTCTGGCGAAGATTCTAATCACAATGCTCATCCTTGTCACGACTTGATTGAGAGATGTCTCCCATAAAAAAACATCCCCCACCTTAAACAGCCTATGGACACTCAAGAATTTCTTCAAGCCAGGAAAAAGCTCAACAAGACCCAGAAACAGTTGGCCGAGCTGATTGGCGTCTCAATTAAGGCCGTGCATAGCTACGAACAGGGCTGGAGATCGATTCCTACCCATGTCGAGCGGCAGATATTCTTTCTCCTCTCTCGATTACGCTCGGAGGACAAGAAGCCCAAGCCCTGCTGGGTGGTCAAAAAATGCCCGCCCAGCCGCCGCAATCACTGCCCCGCCTGGGAGTACCAGGCCGGCAAACTCTGCTGGTTCATCAACGGCACCATCTGCGAGTGTCAGGCCAAGAAGAGCTGGAAGGACAAGATGAGCGTCTGCCGCCAATGCGAGGTGCTGGCCGATTTGTTGTGAGCTCTGGAACGCTGGGAGGTGAGATAACCCTACCTCATGATTGCCAAAATATCTTTGCCTCCTTGCCCCCCTTAGGGGCCGTTCAGAAATAATCTGTACCCTGTAGCCTCCACCTTACGGCCCCTTATGCCGTGTAGCTCTCACAAAAGGACCCGTTATTTTTGCACAACGGCTTACCCCCTTATTCTTTTTCCCCCTACGGTGATTTTTCATGACCAATCTCTACGGCTTCAACACCAAGGCCCTGCATAGTGGCTACTCCCCCGAACCCACCACCCGGGCCCGGGCGGTGCCCATCTACCAGACGGCCTCCTATGTCTTTAACAGCACCGAGCAGGCCGCCAACCTCTTTGCCTTAAAGCCACCCGACTTCCCGGGTGAGATCTACAACCGCTTCACCAACCCCACCTACGAGGCCCTCGAATCGCGCATTGCCGCCCTCGAAGGTGGGCTGGCGGCGGCGGCCCTGTCGTCTGGGCAATCGGCCACCTTCATGGCGCTCTTGACCATCGCCAGTTGCGGCGACAACATCGTCGCCGCCAACACCCTCTACGGCGGCACCTATACCCTCTTCGACCTCACCTTCCCCAAGAAATTTGGCATCAAAGTCCGCTTTGTCTCCCCCGAGCCAGAGAATTTCGCCAAGGCCATCGACGGGCAGACCAAGGCCATCTTTATCGAGACCATCGGCAACCCCAAGCTCAATGTCCCCGACCTTGCCGCCATCGCTCAGGTCGCCCACCAGGCGGGCATCCCCCTGATCGTCGATAACACCTTCGCCACCCCTTTCCTCTGCCAGCCCTTCGCCTTTGGGGCCGACCTCATCATCCACTCGGCCACCAAGTGGATTGGCGGCCACGGCACTTCAATCGGCGGGCTGGTGGTCGATTCCGGCACCACCAACTGGGGCAATGGCAAGTTCCCAGAGCTCTCCGAAGACGACCCCTCCTACCGGGGCGGGCTCAACTACTTGAAGGAATTTGGCAAGCTTTCCTACATCGTTAAGTTGAAGTCACGATTTACCCGCGACCTCGGGCCCTGCATGAGCCCCTTCAACGCCTTCCTCTTCTTGCAAGGGCTAGAGACCCTGGCCCTGCGCATGGAACGGCATTCACAAAACGCCATGGCCGTCGCTCGCTTCCTCCAGAACCACGCCGGGGTTGAGCAGGTCATCTACCCCGGGCTCCCCGATCACCCCACCCACGCCAACGCCGTCAAGTACCTCAAAAACGGCTTCGGAGGCATGGTGGGCTTTGAGATCAAGGGCGGGGTGGCGGCTGGCAGGCGATTTATCGAGGGGCTACGCCTCTTCTCTCACCTGGCCAACGTCGGTGACGCCAAGTCCTTGGCCATCCACCCGGCCAGCACCACCCACTCCCAGCTGACAGAGGTACAGCAACTGGCGGCCGGGGTCTCTCCCGCCTTCATCCGTCTGTCGATTGGCATCGAAAATATCGAGGATATCCTCC
>Ga0172375_10012922_pt1 | contig 10426 bp, 8 predicted proteins | sample LakKiv1m_FD_114537 | JGI IMG/M metagenome (GOLD analysis project Ga0172375, IMG submission 114537) | Freshwater microbial communities from Kabuno Bay, South-Kivu, Congo - kab_092012_11.1m | ecosystem: Environmental > Aquatic > Freshwater > Lake | place: Democratic Republic of the Congo...
AGGCCCGCGCGTTTGCCTCGGAACGCGAACCGGTTCGCAATGCGGAAACGTTTCCCGACGGCCACGTCTTCCATGTCGGCTCGCTTCGAATCGAGTGTCGCTGCACCAGCGGCCACACGCCCGGCGGCACCAGCTACCTCGTGCGCGGCCTCTCGCGTCTCGTCATTGCCACGGGCGACGCTCTCTTTGCCGGCTCGGTGGGCGGCGCGCCGTTTGGCTACGAGGAAGCGATCCAGTGCATTCAGGAACAAGTCCTGACCTTGCCCGATGACACCGTCATCTGTCCCGGCCACGGTCCGATGACGACAGTTGGCGAAGAGAAACAACACAACCCGTTTTTCGCGCTGTGACTCGTCATCCCAAATGGATTCGCTCCGTCGTCGCCGGCGGCGCGGACTTCCGTCGCGTGCGCGACACGTTGAAAGGACTGAAACTCCACACCGTCTGCGAGGAAGCGCAATGCCCGAATCGTGGCGAGTGCTGGAGCCATGGCACGGCGACGTTCATCATCATGGGCGACATCTGCACGCGGCGCTGTCATTTCTGCGCCGTGGGCAAGGGGAAACCCGCGCCGCTCGACCCTGCCGAGCCTGCGAACGTCGCCGATGCCGTCGTGAAGCTCGCCCTTGACTACGTCGTGCTGACTTCTGTGGATCGCGATGACCTGCCCGACCAGGGCGCGAATCACTTTGCCGCGACCGTCGAGGCGATTCACCAACGGCGTCCGCGATGCAGTGTCGAGGCGTTGATTCCTGATTTTCGCCGTGAGGGTATCGAGCAAATGGTCGCGACGCCGTTGACGGTGCTGGCACACAACGTCGAGACCGTCCCGCGCCTTTACAAGCCCGTGCGGCCCGGTTCCGTGTACGAACGTTCGCTGCGGCTGTTGTCGCTGGCGAAGGACCTGCGCCCCGACCTGCTCACAAAATCCGGTTTGATGCTCGGTCTCGGCGAGACCAACGACGAAGTGCTGGCCGTCGCGCGTGATTTGCGGGCGCACGGCTGCGACATTCTCACGCTCGGCCAATATCTGCGCCCCACATCACGGGAGTTGCCCGTGTCGCGGTATGTGACGCCCGAAGAGTTCGCAGAGTTGAAGACAGAAGCAGAGAAACTCGGATTCCGCCATGTCGAAAGCGCGCCGCTGGTGCGCAGTTCCTACCACGCTTGGGAAGCTGTCCGCTGAAGTCGGGTCAGGCAGCCGGCGGGGGCCGGCGCGTGATTCTGGCGCGAACGTCGCGGTAGCCGAAGTCAACGGCGGCGATCTTCTTGTATTCGGCGACCGCTTTCTCCGCGTCGCCCAGGGCATCGTAAGCGGCGGCGAGGTTGTAGGTGATTTCCTTCTTCACGCCGTCCATCATGGGAAGATCTTCAATGGCCTTGAGGTATTGGTCAACGGCGAGATCATGGAGGCCGAGTTGCTGGAAGCATTGGCCGAGGTAGTTCAACGAGGGAACGCGGCGTTGAGGCTGGCCGATGGAACGCTGGAATTGTTCGATGGCGTTCTGGACATCGCCCGTCTTCATGTAGAGGACGCCGAGATCGTAGCGGTACATGAGGTCGTTGGGGTATTTCTCGACGATGCGGATGGCGTCTTGGAGCTTGATCTGGTCGAACTCGCGTTCGAGCTGGGCGAGTTCGGCTTGGAGGGCGGTGTTGCCGGGTTGGGTCTGAAGTTGTTTTTTCTTGGCGTCGAGCTTGTCGGAAATGCGCTTTTCACGGACTTCGGTGATTTCCTTCTCAAGGGTTGGGTCGGCGCCGGCTTCGGAGGCGAAGAGGGCTTCGAGGTATTCGAGCGCGCGGTCGTAATCGCCTTTTTGTCCGTAGAGTTTGCCAAGCTCGCGGCGGATGACCGGGTTCTTGGGATCGGCTTGGAGTTTGGCGAGGTTTTCCTGGATGAGGTTTTCGATCATGTCCTCGGCGCGGACAACGCGCGACTGTTGTTCGAGGGAGACAGCTTCTTCTTTGTCCTTGATGACGTCGCGGTAGGACTTGGCTTCGTCCCAGCCGCCGCCTTTCGTGGCTCCACGGGCAGAGGCATCTTTGGCGGCCTTCTGAGCATCGAAATCGGCCGGGTTGACCTGAAGGATGCGGTCGTACACTGCGCGGGCGAGATCGTGCCGAGACATGCCGGTGTAAGTGCGGGCCAGCCAGTGGGCGGTCTTGGTGTCGCGCGGATTGACCTTGTTGTAATGCTCGAGGGTCTGTGTGGTGACTTCCGGGATGCCGGCGGTTTCCGCAGCTTCGGCCAACAGGAGGAGGGCCTGCGCGTTCTTGGGGTCTTCGCAAAGAGCTTGTTCGGCGATGGTCATGCTTTCCGACGGGTTCTTGCTGAGGATGGCGCGGGCGCGCAGGAGCATCGGCTGGATTCTCGCGCTGGTCATGGCGCGTTTGAAGGCGCCTTGCGTTTCGGCGCGTTTCATCTGAACGGCGCGGAGATGTTTGCGCCCTTGGATGAAGTTGGGTTCGAGCACGAGGCATTGCTGAAGCATTTCGGCGGCGTAATCGAGATTGTTGCGCTCGACGGCGCCAAGGGCTTTCTCGTATTGCTCGCGTGCGGTGCGAGTGATCTGGTCAATGGTTTTCTCTGGCATGGCGGCTCTTTATAGCAGTGTCTGGTGACGGCGGCAAGAGGTGTTTTTCGCTGGCATTGGCGAGGCGAACCGGTTATTTTGCGCGCAATGATGACAAAGAACATGCTGATAGTGTGTGTGTTGGCCGCGTGCCTCGCGGCGCGCGCGGACATGGTGCAGACGCGCACGGCTGTCTATAACGGGCAAGTCACGCATGTCCAAGGCGGGAGCGTGTTCGTCAAGCTCGAACAAGGCGAATTCGGCGTGCCGATGCGCGACATTGTCCGCGTCGAGCTTGACCGACCCGCGGCGTACGACAAGGGGCTGGCGGCGTTGAAGGCCGGCAAACCGCAGGAGGCGGTTGCCGCGCTGAAACCGTTGGTGGACCGACTTGCGGGGCTGCCGTCGCCGTTGGTGATGGACGCGGTGTTGCGGCTTGGCGACGCATACCTCGAAATGAAGGACACCAAATTGGCGGCGGCGATGTTCGACAAGTTGAAACAACTGTATCCCAACTCGCCACAGGTGCACGCCGTGGATGTGAAAAACGCGCGCGTGCTCTTCTCGGTGAAGAAGTACGACGACGTTATCAAGGTCATCAACAACTACCTCGACCCGGAGTTGAAGAAGGATTTCCTGACGGCAGACCAGGAAACGACGGTCGCGGAGGCGCTGGTGCTGTTGGGCGATTGCCTGCTGGCCAAGGACAAGACGTACGAAGCACTGGACTGCTACATGAAAGTCGTGACGCTGTACGATTTCGATGACGACCGCGCCACCGAGGCCCATTTCAAGGCGGCCGGGGTGCTGGAAAAGACCGGCAACTGGAAACGCGCCAAGGAAGAATATGAAGACCTCGTGAAAGAATCGCCTGACTCGCCGCGTGCCGCCGAGGCCAGGAAGCGGATTGCAGAAATCACCAAGGCCCACAAAGAATGACCCTCTGGCAGGCCATTGTCCTCGGCCTCGTTCAGGGTTTGACCGAGTTCCTTCCAATCAGCAGCACCGCGCATTTGCGCATCGTTCCCGCATGGCTCGGTTGGGGTGACCCCGGCGCCGCATTCACCGCCGTCACACAACTCGGCACGCTCGCCGCCGTGCTCATTTATTTCGCGCGCGACATCGTTGACATTACCCGTGACGCATTCACCGGCAAAGGCAAACTCGGCTGGATGATTTGTGCCGGAACTGTCCCGGTTGTCGTTGTTGGACTCGCCTGCAAGAAATACATCGAACACCACTGGCGTTCGCTCTACATCATCGCCGCGGCAATGATTGGGTTGGCGCTGCTCCTCGCGCTGGCAGAGTGGCTCGAACGCCGCCGGCAACGGCTCCGCGAAATGAACGAACTCGGGTGGCTCGATGCCATCGTCGTCGGCTGTTTCCAAGCGGTCGCGCTCATCCCCGGCTCGTCGCGTTCCGGCTGCACCATCGCCGGCGGGTTGTTTCTCGGCATGAAACGCGACACCGCCGCCCGGTTCTCGTTTCTGCTGTCGTTACCCGCGGTGTTCGCGGCCGGTGTGCTCGAATTGAAGGAACTCCACCACGCCAACGTCGCCGGCTGGATGAACACGATTGTGGCGACCGTGGTCGCATTCGTGGTCGGGTACGCCTCCATCGCGTTCCTGCTCGGCTACCTGCGCCGGCACACGACGTGGCTGTTCATCATCTACCGTCTTCTGCTCGGTGCGCTCTTGCTGGCGGCGCTGGCTGCTGGTAAACTTCAACCTCTATGAATTCGGTCATCAAGTTCGGCACGTCGGGTTGGCGCGGTATCATCAGCGACACAGTTACTTTCGCCAACGTCGAGTTGGCGGCGCACGCCATGGCGCAGTACCTGAACGAGAACCCGCCCGCGGGCGCCGAGCACCGGGTCATCGTCGGACACGACACGCGGTTTTTGTCGCGCGAATTTGCGGTGCGGTGCGCCGAAATCATGGCGGGCTACGGGTTCGAGGCTTGGTTGACAGACCGTGACGCTCCGACACCGGTGATTTCGCATTGCCTGCGACTGCATCGTTGCTCGGGTGCAATCAACATCACTGCCAGTCACAACCCGCCGCAATACAACGGACTCAAATTCAATGGCGCAAACGGCGCGCCTTGTTCACCCGAAGTCGCCAAGGGCATCGAGACGAAGGCCGCGGTGCTCGCGGGGACGACGTTGCCGTCGGCGCGCGGCGCGGCGCGGACGTTCAACCCGATGCCGGAGTATGTGGCGCAGTTGCGCAAGCTGATTGATTTCAGGGCACTGAAACGCAAGCCGAAGAAGGCGGTGGCGGACTTGATGTTCGGCACGGGACGCGGGTATCTCGATGCGCTGTTGTTGAAGAGCGGATGGAAGGTGGACGCGTTGCACGGCGAACTGAATCCGTTGTTCGGCAACGGCCACCCGGAACCGATCAAGGAAAACATGGGCGAGTTGCTGGCGCGGCTGAAGAAGTCGCGCGCCGCGCTCGGTCTCGGCCTCGATCCCGACGCGGATCGTTTTGCGGTCGTTGACAGCGACGGCTCGTTCATCAGTGCTAACAATATTCTTGCGTTGTCGCTGTATCATCTCGTGAAGAATCGCAAATGGACCGGCGCGGTGGTGCGGACGGTGGCAACGAGCCATCTTGTGGACGAGGTGGCGAAAATGTTCGGCGTGCCGTTGCGCGAGACGCCGGTCGGGTTCAAGTACATCGGCGCGGTGATGGAAAGCGAGCCGGTCATTGTGGGCGGCGAGGAGAGTGGCGGCCTCAGCGTCAAGGGCCATGTGCCGGAGAAGGACGGTATCCTCGCGTGCCTGTTGATGTGCGAGCTGGTCGCGTACGAAGGCAAACCGCTGAAGCGGATCCTCGCGGAGATCATGGCGCAAACGACGACGATCCTCAGCGACCGCATCAATCTGCGCGTGACGCCGCAGCGCAAGGACGAGCTGCTCCGGAAGTTCGCCGCCGGCCTGAACGATTTCGCCGGACGCAAGGTCAAAGACACCGTGACGGTGGACGGCTACAAGTTCTTGCTTGATGACGGAAGTTGGGTCATGTTCCGCGCGTCCGGGACGGAACCCGTGTTCCGTTGTTACCTGGAAGGGAAAACGAAGAAACAGTTGGCAGCGTACCGCAACGCGGCGCTGGAACTGGTGAAGTAGGAGACTGACATGGTCAAGAGAATCTCAGTGTTGATAGCGGTCGGACTGCTGGTGTTGAACCTCGGTCTGGCGGCGCGCATTTACTCGGAGACGGCTGCCAAGACCGAGAAGGAAAACCCATACCCGCAGCTTGAGCTGTTCACGAAGGTGCTGGAGACCATCCGCAAGGATTACGTGGACAAGGAAAAGGTCGGCTACAAGGAACTGACCTACGGCGCGCTCCGCGGCATGCTCGGCTCGCTCGACCCGCACAGCCAGTTCATGGAGCCGGAAGGCTACAAGGACATGAAGGAAGACACCGAGGGCAAGTTCGGCGGCGTCGGCATCCAGATCGCCATGTCCAAGGAAGGTTTCGTTACCGTCGTCACGCCGATTGAGAACACGCCGTCCGCGCGCGCCGGCATTTTGCCCGGTGACCGCATCATCAAGATCGAAGGCAAACCGACTGACAAGATGGCGTTGCCTGAAGTCGTCCGCCAACTCCGCGGCGATCCCGGCACGAAAGTCACCTTCACCATTTTCCGCGCGAAAGCCAAGAACCCCGGCGAACGCATCAAGGACTACACCGTTGAGCGCGCCATCATCCCCGTTGAAAGCGTCAAGGACGCCAAGATTCTGCAAGACGGCATCGGCTATGTTCGCATCGTGCAGTTCAATGAACCGACGGCCGAGGAGTTCGAGAAAGCCCTCGTCAAACTCGAAGGGCAGGGGATGGATGCCTTGATTCTCGACCTCCGCAACAATCCCGGCGGCCTCCTCGAATCCGCCCGCAAAGTCGCCAGCAAATTCATCGCCGGCGGCGAACTCATCGTTTCCACCGAGGGACGCGATCCCGCCAACAAGATTGTCTATCGCGCCGACCGCGGCAAGAAACGCAGCCTCCCCGTCGTGCTGCTCGTCAACAACGGCAGCGCCAGCGGCAGCGAAATCGTCGCCGGCGCATTGCAGGACTTGAAACGCGCCGTCCTCGTCGGCGAGACCACGTTCGGCAAGGGTTCCGTCCAGAGCGTGTTGCCATTGCCCGACGGCTCCGCGATGCGCCTGACTACGGCGAAATACTACACGCCGAGCCACAAAGTCATTCACGAACGCGGCGTCGCGCCCGACATCATCGTGCCCGTCAGCGCCGAGGACGAAGTGAACTTGATGGCGCAACGCGCCCGCGCCGGTCTGCCCGAGGACCCGGACACCAAGATTGAAAAGATCGCCGACGTTCAGCTCGACCGCGCCGTTGATGTCCTCAAAGGCGTCAAGCTGTTCGCCCGGCAAGTTAAGCAAGCCAAACGGTGAACATTCTCGGCGTCGAGACCTCCTGCGACGAGACCTCTGCCGCCGTCGTTCGCGACGGTGTCGAGATCCTCTCCAACATCGTCAGCAGCCAGATTGACGTGCACCGTCCTTACGGCGGCGTCGTGCCCGAACTCGCCTCGCGCCATCACCTCGAACTGATCGAGCCAGTCATCCGCGAGGCGCTCGCGCAGGCGAGTGTTTCGATTGACGCTGTCGCTACCACCTACGGCCCCGGCCTCGCTTCGTCGTTGCTCATCGGACTCAACGCCGCCAAGGGCGTTGCGTTTACGTTGAAGAAACCGTTTCTCGGCATCAACCATCTCGAAGCGCACCTCTACTCGCCGCTGCTGTCTGCGGGGCAAAGTGGGAGGGACCTCAGTGTCCCGACGGGGGTAGGTCGCGGCGCTGAGGCCGCTCCCACATTCCTTCCGATGATCTCGCTCATCGTTTCCGGCGGACACACCATCCTCGCCTACGTCACCGAGATTGGCCGACACGAAATCCTCGGCCAGACCGTTGACGACGCTGCGGGCGAGGCGTTCGACAAAGTCGCCAAGCTCCTCGGCCTCCGTTATCCCGGCGGCCCCGAAGTGGACCGTCTCGCCAAGCAGGGCAATCGCACGGCCATTGCGTTCCCTCGTTCCATGCTTGACCACCCCGGCCACGATTTCAGTTTCAGCGGCCTCAAGACTTCCGTGCTCTACTATCTCAAGAAGAATCCGAACGCCGTTGTCGCGGATGTCTGCGCCAGTTTTCAGGAAGCCGTTGTTGACGTGCTTGTTGGCAAAACCATCCGCGCCGCCCGCGACAAAGGCGTGCGCGCGATCAGCGCCTCCGGTGGCGTCTCCATCAACAGCCGTTTCCGTGAGCGACTCGCTGCTGAGTGCCAGCGACGTAACCTCCGTCTGTTTCTCGCGTCAGCGCAGCTTTGCACCGATAACGCCGCGATGATCGCCGCGCTCGCTTACCACAAATTCCAGCGCGGTGTCCGCAGCGACTGGAGTCTCGATGTGGCGCCATCCATCGGACTTGGTTCGTCCTCAGTTTAGGTTTGCAGGAAGCATCCTAAAGTTGTATGAAATGAGGTGTCGGGAAGATGTCCCGTCAACGGGCGAGGACAAGTCAATGACAGATACTGACCAACCGCTGCGGGTTGCAGAGGAGCTGCTTGTGCTCGAAAGAGGGCACGATGAACTTCTATTGGCAAATAACATTGAACCTCGGCCTTTGTATGTAAAACAAGGCGGACAGTACATAAAGAGATTCTTGCAGGCAGTCGGTGAGTTGGGGACTCAGGCGAAGATTGCCCGCGCATATCCGCAAGACAAGCATCTGTTGGATGTCATGCTGGATTATGGGATTGTCGTTCCTCAAGGGGCTGAACGACAGGGCAAGCTGTTGGAGAGAAGAAACTGTGGGAAGAAGGCATCCATCTCGCTCTACCTGCTCATCTCAGAATCGTGCAACATGAGATGTGTCTATTGCTTGGACGGCCAAAGAACTCATGCGAGCGGGCCGAGTTCAATGATGAGTAAAGAAGTCGCCTTCAAGAGCGTGGAACGCTGCTTCGACGACCTTCAGGCCGGGGGACGATTGGAAGTGATCTTCTTTGGGGGCGAGCCGCTCCTGAACTGGCCTTTGGCGAAAGAGGTCATCATCCATTGTGAAAGCCTCCGAAGTGGACAACACGCAGGCAAGAGACTGACCTACCATGTTGCCAGCAATCTATCCATTTTGCCTGCCGACCTGATTGAGTGGGCCAAGAGGTATGACATTTCGTTCTTGTGCGACGTTGACGGGCCTTTGGTGATCCACGATTTGAGCAGACCGTTCCGAGACGGGCGGGGAACACATGAATCGGTTGTTGGAAATATTCGGCGGATCAGCGCCGCGGGGCTAAAGGTTTCCCTGCGCTCTACGATTACGTCTCTGAATCAAGACTGCTTGGTGGAGACTGCCGAACATCATAGGGAGATCGGTGGGCAATCCAGCGGATTCTGTGCGGTTCACCCTGTCAACACAGATGGCGGGATTCTGCCACAGCACTTGTTGCCATCGCCGGAGAAAGTGGTCCAAGGGCTGACGAGTGTCTATCGCAGCAAGCTGTGGCAAGAGTGGCAGTTGTACCCTTTCAACGTATCGGCCCAGCGGTTGACGGAGAGTTCAATGGCGGCTGTGGGCTGCGGTGCCGCTGGCGGAAGTGTTCCGGCCGTTGCGGCCAATGGGGACGTTTACCCCTGCACGTATCTGGTGGGAATGAAAAAGTTTCATCTGGGAAATATCATGGATGCGACTTTCCCGAAGAACGATGTGTTGGACCGGATGTTTGATGAGTTGCATGTGGATCACCGAGAAGATTGCCGTCAGTGCTCGTGGCGGTACCTTTGTGGCGGTGGCTGTCCGGTGGGCCGCTTGCTGGTGAGTGACAATCCTGCCGCCGGCATGGAGGTCAAGAGCTATTGTCAGAAGATGAACTGCGACTTTACCAAGAGCATTTTTGAGGCGCTTCTGTGGGAGAGGGCCACAGCAAGCGCGTCAACAGGCACCGAGGAGGCTGTGCCCGGTCCGAAGTGTTTGTAGCAACCTGAAGGAGAACAGCAATGAAAAAGAAAAACCAAAAGAGCATGAGAAGCCAACAACTTCATGTTGGGGAAGGAAGCCCCAGTCAGGGAACTATGAAGCAATGCGGCAAGGTCTTGCTGGCCACCGCGGCATATCAGATCGTGGCAGTGGGCATGTGTCAGGCACAACCGCAAACGCCCCCAGTTGATTCAGGTCAGAACAAGCTGTCACTGAGTGCCGCCCCGGACCAGAGCCTTTCGCCTTCGGTGCCGCAAGTATTGCAGTTCGCAAGCAGTGTTCCGGATGTTGGCCCCGGCAGATGTGTGAACCCAAGGTCACCCCCGAGCGGAGGCAGTAGTGGGTACAGTGGGTACACTACGCCTTCATACACTGGGCCTTCGGCTGCAGAGCTTGCAGCGCAGCAGCGACGGCAGGAGGCGACCAAACTTAATCAACAAGGGATTGCATATTGGAACAACCGGCAGTGGCACCTTGCTGCCGACGCGTTCAAGGCGGCGTTGGAGAAAAATCCCACCAGCACGGTGATCCGCAGCAACTACGAGAAGGCGCTGGCAGAGGCCCGGGCTGAGGATGCGGCCAAGGAAGCTGAGCGGAAACGACAACAACAGGAAACTGCCGCTGCTCAGAACATGCGCCGTATCCTACAGCAGTCCGGCAGCCAAATTGGTTCGACGGCACCTGCAGGCAGCGGCCTCGACTTCATGAGGCAAGGCAGTGGTTCCGGTAGCCCCGACAAACAACAAGCAGGCGGAACGGAAACCGGCCAAAAGCCGACAGGGGGATTGGATTTCATGAAACCCGGCGATCGTTCTGCTTCCTTGTCAGGTGCGAAAAAGGCACTGGATCA
>Ga0172375_10012923_pt1 | contig 10425 bp, 10 predicted proteins | sample LakKiv1m_FD_114537 | JGI IMG/M metagenome (GOLD analysis project Ga0172375, IMG submission 114537) | Freshwater microbial communities from Kabuno Bay, South-Kivu, Congo - kab_092012_11.1m | ecosystem: Environmental > Aquatic > Freshwater > Lake | place: Democratic Republic of the Congo...
AAGGTGTTGGCCCAAAAAATCTTCGGCTCGAACCTAACCCTTTTTGACCAAAAAGCGCGCGGGATTGAGATAAATCAATGGGCGGCGCTACGCGCCGCCCCGCCAGCTCGGGGATTGGAGCGGATGAAGGGAATCGAACCCTCGTCACCAGTTTGGAAAACTGGCGCTCTACCATTGAGCTACACCCGCACTGCGCCCGCTTCGACGAATCGAGGCGAGCCCGCAACAAACGACTACATAATTATATCGTGTTTTTCGGATCAATGCGAACCCCATTACCGGTCGATGAAATCGACGGCGTCGCCGATACGGATACCTGCTCGTTTTACCGTGCCCGCATTTACTTCCAGCACTTTATTGACTTCCACCGTGGGTTTTACGATAAGGGGAGACTCTGACGCTCTCGGCGGCGGTACGTTTTCTGAAATATCTACTATGCGGCTCCCGTCAATCCATATGAAGTCCAGTGGAATGAGCATGCCGCGCATCCAGAAACTGTATTGTTCCTTGTGATCATAGGGAAACAGCATGCCGTGCCCGTCCGGGAGAATTTGCCGACCGCCCAGTCCTTTTTGTTTCTGTGGTTCCGTAGCCGCTACTTCGACTGTGATAACGGTATTGCCTATCCGCACTTTGGAGACCAGAGGGTGAAACCGGTAATATAGGCCGAAACCGATAAGTACAGACGCAAGTGCGATAATATGCCAATGCTTCATAATCTTATTTATCACGGGTCAGGCAATACCGCACAAGGTGGGTTAACTCCTGTTTGTGCTGTGCTGCGATGGGCAGTAAACCTATTTCGTGATCGCAATGTTCCAGGAGCGACGTTTTAAGGTCGTTTAATTCCTCGCTGTTTATAAGTGTCGCTAGCGTTTGTTTCGCGTTTTTTTCATCACTGCCGGTTGGTTTACCGGTTATGCTACTGTCCCCTGCAACACTTAGTTCGTCGTCCCGTATCTGAAACAATAATCCCATGGACTCGCCCAGTCGGTCGAAAAGCGCAATGGTATCGTGGCTGGCTCCGGCAAGTGTGGCGCCTACGCTCATAGACAATGAGAACGTGTATCTTGCGGTTTTGTATCGGTACAGGGACAAAACCTCATCTTTGGACAGCGACTGGCTTCTTCCGCTTATCGCGTCCTGCATCTGAGCGACAATGACCGGTTGCAGCTCCCGTGAAACCAGACCAAGCAAATTCATATCTGCAAAAAGTTCCTGTGCCATGAAAAAACATAGATCTCCAGTATTTATCGCCTGGCTGATGCCCGTATGGAGATCATGGGTCATGCTGCGGTATTGTTCCCACATACTCGGCCGGCCGCGGCGCAAATTGTCCCGGTCCATAATGTCGTCATGTATAAGGAATCCTGAATGAAACAGTTCAAGAGCCGCAGCGGCATTATAAATATCCGGCGATTCCTTGCCTTGAAATAAAGAATAAATATACACAGTCAGGCTTCCCCGTGTTGTTTTGCCGCTCGTGACAAACGACATCAGGCGGTCAATTACGTCCTCTCCCCAGGAATTTATTTGGGATAGTTTTGCTTTTTTTTGCGTAAGGAACGAAATCAGATGATCATCTACCTCTTTTTTATGGGAGAGAATGGCTTGTAAAGAGTCGTTCATGGGATTATTGTATCGTATTCTGATAAAATAGGAACATAATCGGGGTGTGGCGCAATTGGCTAGCGCGCATCGTTTGGGACGATGAGGCTGAGAGTTCGAGTCTCTCCACCCCGACCACTGAATTTTCCAACTCAACTATGATTTGGATTTACCTCCTTTTTTCCACGGTCCGCGGGAAAGTAAAGGCCCATACAGATCTATATCCATAGGAATCTGCCACACTTCAAGTTCCTGTTGCGTCGGTTTTTTTTCGTCAAAATGCACGAAATCAACATCGGTGATGATGGCTATCGGTGTCTGTTCGTTGGTCTCCCCCATGACAACCACAGCCGCTGCGGCCAGACCATCGGCGACATTAGTCATAGTCATTTCCATTTTTCTGCCGAATAAATCCGGTTTTCCGATAAAATCGTTTAATCCGGAAAAACCACTGTAGGACAATGCAATGCCGCTTACTCCCCAGCGAAGCGGCGTCGTCCTGCTGTCGGTAATGAGGATACCCAGATCAGTCAGTCCGAACTTGTCGGCAAGATGACTGCGGATCATGACGGCTGACTTTTGCGGATCCTCAGGCCACAGTATGTAATAGCCGTTGCCGTTTGATTCATCTATCCCAGCTGAGGGCACCAGAAGATTTTGCGTGATTGTGAGGGTGACGCCGAGCGGATTCATTTCTGTGGGAATGTATTGTTCCGATTCCTGCTTGATAAGATTGTTTTTATCTGCCTCCCCGATTTTGACCGTGCGTCCTTCGCACAGCGATACGATTTTGGATGTGACGACAACCACGGATTTTTCCGGAAGACTTGGGATAGCCGCATCCAAAACGGCAAAGATCTCATGCGATCCGGAGGTAATCTTGGGTGTTTTAACCGGTTGTATGTTCATAGGAAACAGTATACCTAAGTAGCAGTGTACCCTGCGCGTTTAAACGTTGCACCTCTGTTAACGTAAGCGCTGTATCTGTTTTTACGGGTGCCAGTATACTCTTGCCGCTTCCGAAAAATCTCGGTTCTATCGTAATCAGACAATCGGTAATCAGATGGTCTTTGAGGAATGCACGATTGATTTCACTTCCTCCTGCCAGCAGCATATGGGTATACCCCGACGTTTCCATCCGCTTGACCAGCTGCACGGGCGATTCACCGGAAAATTCCAGTTGTCCAGTTTTGGTTTCTTTGCTGTATCGATCCGGCGTACGGGTCAGGACAATTCTTCGGATATGGGGAGAAAGCTGAATCTGTTTTTTGACACTGTCATATGTTTTACTTCCCATCACAAGAAGCGTATGTGATGTAATAAGTTCATGAAAATGATTGCGGTCTTCTTCTGATGACCACCCGTGAATTGCGTTTTCCTGCCACCGGGTGGTTTTTCCGTCGGCAGTTTCTACCATGACAAGGGTAATGTTCATAGAGTTACTTCAATGGAAATACACACTCGGACATATCAACGCGCCCGTCCGCCAAAAATGGTATTCCTTCCAATTGTAATTTGCGAAGTTGTTCGTTCGGCCCGCCGAATGCATATCCTGGTGCCAGTCTGCCGTCAGAAAACACCACACGGTGGCATGGTGTAATATCTGCGTTAGGATTCGCATGTAGTGCATGTCCTATTCGGCGCGCATCTTTGGTGTGAAGTGCTTTTGCAAGCGCACCGTATGTCGTCACAAAACCTGCAGGAACCGTGCGGACCAGTGTGTATACCTGCTGGAAAAAAGACATATCTGTTTTTGGAGTACTCATACGTGTTTGGATGTATTCAGAGACAGTAATAATGATACGACAACACGTATCAAAGATTTTTTCAGCTCGGTCGGCGCTTTCCCCGGCACTTCCAAAGTGAACGTACGTTTGCATATATTTTTCTCATACAGCCACCGGCTGGAAAAACCCGCAGTTTCTACCGACTGATCGTATCCTAATGAAACATACCCTTTCTCTACGTATAGGTTAAGATGCTCGTCATCCATGTCATCAACACCCGTATACAGACGGGCATCCGTCGTATGGACGGCATCGCGGTAGGCCTGAAGCTCACTTTCTGACATATGCTCGCTGTCATAGAGGTAAAAACCCATGGTTCTGTCAGGGTCCTCGTGCACATCGATACACAGATCGAAATGAAACGGATTCAGTAGCGACATGACGGTTTGCGCTTCCGGATCCGTCGTCTGTTCGACAAACTGCCGGTTTATGTCATGTCCGTACTTGTTTTTCCGGGTTTTTGCGGCAACTGCACTCGGGCTTATCTTCGGGATATACAGAAAGTCAGGAAGTACTGCATTGTTTTGTTTTAGGTATGCTAAAAGAAGTGCGCCGGCTTCATATTCATCACCATGCATACCGGAAAACAGCAAAATACCTGGTGAGGCGCCGTGTACGTAATATTCAAGTGAGGTGTGGGCGCGTGTGTCCATCGTAAGTGCCGAGGGCGGGGGTCGAACCCGCACGAAGTGTTAAGCTCCACGGGCTCTTAAGGCCCGCGTGTCTGCCAATTCCACCACCTCGGCTATAATATTTTATTAATATGCTGTTGCCCCAGTCGCTTTGAGGGGTCACCTCGGCTGTAAATTTTATTGCTAAGCTGTCATGGCCTAGGCCACCCGCCTCGCGTCGACTGCGTCCGCGCGAGTCGAGGCGGGCCTCGACGTCAGGGATAATTATACCGCATTCACTCCCGGAAAGTCTCCGGCACGCTGCTTCGTATCTTTTTCAGTTTTGCAATATAAAATCCTTCCATGAAGTGGGTAGGATATATACGCGCCGAATTTTTCAGCGAATCGTCAAATGTTTTTGCCCCCCAACCCGAAATAGCAGCGTCCGTGTGTAACCCGGGGAGTGTTACGGTTTCCAATGTGATATTTCCCCGTTCTTTTCCCAGCGCCCAATCTATCACGTCCTCGTTTTCTTCAGGACTCATCGTGCAGGTCGAGTATACGATTGTCCCGCCCGGTTTGGTCGCGCTGACAGCAGACCGGAGTAGCCATCTCTGCAGGTGGGACAAATCCTTTACCTTTTTTACAGACCAATCCTGATATGTTTTGGGGTCGTTCGTATGAAATCTTCCTTCCATACTGCAGGGGACGTCTACCAGCGTTTTATCGAAATATTCCGGAAATCGTTTCCATATGCTCCTTCCGTCATCTCTCGATATGTGGGCAATCGTAGCTCCCTGAAGCATCATATTTGCTTTGAGCCGGTATATGCGGGTTTGGCTTGTGTCGTTGGCCACAATTTCACCGCGGTTTTTCATCATGGTCGCCATCTGCGTGGTTTTGCTTCCCGGGGCAGCTGCTATATCCAGTACTCGGTCGCCTGGCTTGGGATCAAGAATGAGCGGTGGTAGCATGCTGGAAAGACTTTGAACATACAGTTCCCCATTTTTATACTGGGGAGTTTCCGAAAGAGCGCGCTGAGTCCCCTCCGTCAGGATAAATGCGTCCTCGTACCAGGAAACAGGTGTAAACGAAAAACCCGCGTTCTGCAGGGCGCCGATAAGATTATTCGGATTGGATTTGAGCGTATTGACGCGCAGTGTGGTCGGGCGAGTGCCGGAAAACGCAAGCATAACCGAATCGTATAGCTTCGGAGAAACGAGCTTATGAAGCCTGGTTAGGAATTCTTCCGGCAGCAACGGAACGGCAATCTGCATACCCGTATTGTACCTCTGCGCTGCGAGCCGATGCTATGGTATAATTTTCGTATCGCCCAGACCCGCCTCGCGTCGACGAGCGCCGTGAGTCGAGGCAGGTGGTGAAACATATGTATTTTGTATATATACTAGTCAGCACTAGTTATCCAAAAACATATGTTGGTATAACAGATGATTTAAGAAGAAGACTTAATGAGCACAATAGCGGACAACACGCATATACAAAAAGATACACGCCCTGGAAAATATTGTTCTCTAATGAGTTAGATTCTAGGATAAATGCGCGGAAACAAGAGAAATATCTGAAGAGCGCTGCAGGACGACGATGGATAAAGAAGACGCTATTTAGCACATAGCCCAGATGGTGAAACTGGTATACACGCTAGCTTCAGGAGCTAGTGGCCTTAAACAAGCCGTGGAGGTTCGAGTCCTCTTCTGGGCACTCAAGACAACAAACATTTCCCTATCGGTAAACGAGTGGGGCTATTTTCTTGTGCGGAGGACGAATCTTATTTTGAACCGCTCTCCGACAATTACCTAGTGCATTTTACCAGACTGATGGAAGTGTATCAATCGAAGTCCGAGGAGGATTTACATGACTAAAACCTCACTGCACGATGAAAAAACCTTCTTCCCAAAGTTCTTAGCTGATTTAGAACAAAGTCAGAAAGAAGTCGTTATTGAAAGCCCATTCATCACTATAGGCAGAATGAAGACGTTTTGGCCTGTTTTTCGACGTTTAGTTGATCGTGGTGTCAAAATCTACATAGTGACTCGCGACCCACGAGAGCACATAGATGGCTATGATGAGCAATCTGAGGTGGAAATCCAAGAATTTGAGGCAATAGGCATCCAAGTGTTGCTTTGCACAGGCAACCACCACCGCAAGCTAGCCATTATCGACCGAAATATTCTATGGGAAGGAAGTCTGAATATACTTTCTCAGGCAAAAAGCAGAGAATTTATGCGCCGTCTTGAGGACGGCGGCTTCGCCGTAGATTTATTTAACTTTATTGGGTACGAGAAATACATGTAGAGGAAATATAGGCAATTTCCTCTAGAAAGCTTCTTGGATTATAATACGCTCATGGATAAAAATAGCAGTATAGCTTCGTTGCCTTGGGATGAGATTACTGCTATTGGTAAGGAAAAGTTTGAGGCAGTGCCAAAAGAAACCTTACAATTTGCGGTAGATCCTGCAAATCACGATCAGATGTTCAAATCTGCTCTGGAGAGCCTACAACAAACAAATTCCAAAAGAGCGACATTTGAAGAAGCTGAAAAACTAGTCGAAATGATGAAAGAATCAGCCAAGCTAATGCTTGATACTAGGAAATAGTGATCTTGAGTTTCAGGGCTTTGACGATACTCTTCATTTTTTCAAATGACAAATTAGCTTCACCGCGCTCAATCATGGCGTAGTAATTGACGGTCATGTTGGCTTTTTTGGCTACTTCGGCTTGAGTTAGAGATAGTTTCTCTCTAGCAACACGGGCTTTATCTCCAAATTCTTTTTTCTCTTTCAAATCCATAGAATCACTATTCATATATTTATATTCTAACATCTGACCGCAACTTTACAAAAAAGCCTGCTCACAACGCCCGCTAAGTCTGTGTGTAGGTATTTTTTATAACATCAACTATTCTCTGATCTGGATAACTTCTAGGTTCGCTAGTTAACATTTTATTGAGCCACCTATATTGGATAACCCGGACATTTTTGATTGGTTGAATATGCCAAACATTAATCCACGGCCTTTAGGCCGGAGGAGACAGTATAGTCGTGGCATAATGTCCCCATGGGAACTAAGTACTGGCACGGAGGCCACACCAAGCATCGATTGTTGTATCACTTAGTTTGGGTACCCAAGTACCGTAAGCGGGTACTCTCTAGCAAAATAGCCATCTCATTAACTCACTTGTTCTATGAAGCCTGTAAAGTCAACAACTGGTGGATCGAAGAGGTAAAGATACTTCCCGACCACGTGCACATGTTAATCCAGATCCACCCATCGGAGAGTGTGGCCAGTGTGGTGCAAGCCCTCAAAGGCGGAACAAGCCATTACTTGAGAAAAGAGTACCCAGAGTTGGAAGAGTACTTGTGGGGAGACAGCTTCTGGGCTGATGGCTATTTTGCTGAGACGGTTGGAACTAGCTCAATCAACAACGTGAAGAAATACATAAAGGATAACAGGGACGAGATGCCACAGTATTCTTAAGAAGCCACGGCCTTTTAGGCCGTGCGAGATTCACTTAATTGTCTCAATATTTTTTGTTTTATTACTAATATCCAAACGATAGGCAATTCTATGCAACAGCGAAAATATTTGGGCTTTTGATTGATAATTAACTTCAAGCTGATGATTAAGTAGGGAGCGATACAGTGTCCCGACATTATCCATGGCTTTACGGTTAATATGGCTATATAAAACGTCATCTTTCAGACATGTAGCATATATATCTGCTACAGAATTATCAGTAAGCGATGTTATGTCAAAAGTTTCTAAAAAATCTGATAATTTTTCTTCTGAAGATACCCCATCCTCCAATTCGGCTGTTTCATCTGTTACTTTCTGAAAAGTTACTTGAGGTTTAGTCATTTTTTGAAGAATACCTTTTCCAGAAATTGTTTCAGCAAATAGAGCAGGATCAGTTTTTGCTAATAATCGACTTCGCATGTCGCCGCGCTTATCGTCATCTGAAGCCGTGTCCGTTTTTACTTTTACTGTATTTAATGTTTTTAGCGGAAAATCCTCATGACGATTTGGATTAGGATTCTTATAGTACCCGTCGCTGTAGTCGTAATTTACAGTTTCTATTCCATCTGGGTTTGCTGAATTTTCACTCATATGATCATCTTACAGCAAAAAAGTTGAAAAATAATTATGGTAGTAGCCCACTAGAATTCGTCATACTTTTCTGCTGATTAGTTTTTATCGGTGCTGATGGCTTTGCAACCGTCACCGGTTTCTCTTTCCACTCCTTGGCATAAAGTTTACGAGAGGACTGAATCACTTCATCCACTCTATTTTGACTATACTCAATCTGTATAGGCACTGTCAACCCAGAGAATGGCTCTTCGGGGTTCATGGCGCCAAGCCTCATATAAAAGTGGTACGAGGGCAAACTAGCAATTTCTCCCTGCTCTATATATGGCCTAAACTGTGGCAGGATTACCCGTTCATCCTCCGGATTGGCGGTTCTGAAGCAGATCACCGTCCCTGTATTAGCAAGGGTTACATTTACTAGTGAAGTTTCTTCTAGTTGGGAAGTTGTCTGGTGAGCCAGAATTGCTCCGAGTCGATACTTGCGGGCTTCGGATAAAATCTGAGCAAATGCGGGAGTTGCAAAGTTTTGGAATTCATCGACGTATAAGTAGAAGTCTTTTCGATCTTCCTGTTTCATACGTGCCCGTTTGAGAGCGGCCAGTTGGATCTTAGCCATGATTAACACACCAAAAACACTCGAATTATCTTCGCCGATCTTGCCTTTAGATAGGTTGCAGAGGAGTATTTTCCCGTCATTCATTATCGAATCAAAGTTTATGGTGGACTTACCTTGCTCAAGAATTCGCTTCGCAGTCGGTGAAAAGAGGAAACGACCGATCTTATTGGTAATTGGCGAGATCATTTTAACTTTTTGATAGTCACCAGCTTTGGCAAATTCATACTTCCAAAAGTCCTTAAGGTTTTCATCAGTCAGACCTCGGATAACTCCCTTTCGATATGAAGTGTTTATCAAAAGCTTGTAGATGGTGAATAGTGTGGCATCAGGTACCAAAAATGCCGTATGAATGGTGTTTCTCAAGATGTATTCCATTCGTGGGCCGGAATACTTATCCGTATAGATTTTTTGGAAGACTGAGATAATGCTCTCAGCAATAAATTCTTTTTCGCGGATCGCATCTTCTTCATCTAGCCCAGGGGTAAGCTCGAGCAAGTTAATCCCCATCGGGTAGCCAATATCATCAGGATTGAAATACACAACATCTTTAATTCTTTCTTTAGGAATAACGGAGATGATTTGATCGATCAAGTCGCCGTGTGGGTCGATCACACTCAACCCCTTGTTATTTTTAATATCCTGTTCAATCATCGATAAAAGCATGGTGGACTTACCTGTACCAGTTGCTCCCAAAATATAGACATGGCGACGGCGCTCATCGGCAGTTAAACCAATCCTTGTTATCGTGCCACCATATGTATTATTGGCAAAATAGATATCGAGCTCATTCTTTTGTTTTAGCGACAACGGCGCGGGTAATTCCTTGCTGTGAAGCTTAGATAAATTTTCGGTTTTAGTGGTACTTGTATATGGGAAATGATACAAGTCTGATAGCTCAGAGCTTGATAGAACTAAGTTGCCAACAAAGTTAAATAAACGATTTTTACATAGCCACAGCAAGAGTTTATTAATTGCTTTAACTTTCAAATATCTTTTAGGACGTAGACTTTGATATCCCCCGTTAGTAAATGGGCTCAGGGCTGCAATAAAACCCTTTTCGATTCTAGCTCTATCCTGATAGCTACTTGATACAGTGAGATAACGCAGTGCAACGGTAAATAGTTGCTGGTCAATCTTTTGCTTTATCTGGGTTTCGACGATATCCTTATAGGTACTATCTGGAAGCTGTGTGCCAAGCGACATAATAGGCAAAATCGGCCCTTCACGACCGCCCGTAAGTATCCAAATAAGTAACCCAAGAGGAAATAGTAGAATTTGCAATCCAAAATGTACGGTCGATATCACGATGGAGCTTGTATAACTTGTGCCTTTGATCTCTGATAAAACATCTTTCTTTCCCAAAAAGAGTGATCGAAGTCGTCCTACAAATTGTGCAGTAGTTCTGCTAACTGGCGAGACAATAATTTGAGCAGCCACAAGTTCCTGAGTTCCTAATTTAGTCATCGTACCCGTGATGTAGGCGATTGGATCGTACTCTGGCAGGTTATCTTGCTTTTTAAGAGGAAATGCAAAATGATTATTGAGTTTTATATCAACAATGTGACCCTGATCGCTATCTTTGTCTAAATACTCAACCGTCTCTTTTACCTCTATGCCAGGTAAATAAGCGATCAAATTCTTTTTGATAATCGGGGCGTCATCCGATCCAACTCGTAAGATGTATCTGATGCCCTTTTC
>Ga0172375_10012924_pt1 | contig 10424 bp, 14 predicted proteins | sample LakKiv1m_FD_114537 | JGI IMG/M metagenome (GOLD analysis project Ga0172375, IMG submission 114537) | Freshwater microbial communities from Kabuno Bay, South-Kivu, Congo - kab_092012_11.1m | ecosystem: Environmental > Aquatic > Freshwater > Lake | place: Democratic Republic of the Congo...
AATAATCTGCATCTGCCTTTTCTGAAGAGGTTAGATCCGCAAACTAAGCAAGAATTGCAACAACGTTTAGTTAAACTTCAACCTCATCTGCAAACCATTTCCGAATCACAAGTGATTCCGGCCCGATTACATCATCATGCCCATACTTTAGTGGAATTAAAATTGACTACCTTTAATGGAGACGTCAAGAAAGCTAAAATGCTCACTAACACTTTAGCTCAAGATGAAACGGGTATTAAGAGAACTATTACTCATATCCGCGATCTGCATCATAGTCTTTTAGAGCTAAGCAATCAGTATGAAGAAATCAACCAGCTCTTAGATAAGAAACTTTCTTTGGAAGAAGCGGTCTATTATATGAGTTTGCCTCACCGTAAATATCTCGGTGCTTTGATCAAAACTGCCAATCACCAACAGAAGATTGTTAGAGATTTAAGTCATCATTTTACAAGTATTGCCGAAGAAGTGCAGATGCGCAAGAATATGTCTCGTTAAGAAAATATACTCTAATTTTGTGCTATATACAGATCTGGCTCTCTTTGGAAAGTATTTCTTCTAAGGATTACTTTAATCGCTTCTTCCGCTAAGCGAGACAATTCTTCTGGTTTTGCCCTACGAGAATGATCCCGATGTAACATTCCGCGTAATAGACTACGTACTTCCAGGGGCAATTTTTGCATCCAGCGTGATTCAATAGCTAGGAAAGTTTCGCTCAGAGCAGTGTTTATTTCTCCAGAAAGCATCACTTCTAGTGTTCTTCCCGCCATAAATGTGTCAGTAGTTGGAGTAACTAAACAGATATCTAATTCTGGAGGATGATAATCGTTCAGTTCCGTGATGCTCTTAAATTCTGTCCCTCTTGAAAGTATAGCTGATCCAAAATCTAAGATTTTTACGGTCTTGCCAGAATAACCAACATTATTTGGTTTTAAATCGCAATGAGCTACTCCTTGTCGTTGTAATTCTCTTAATGCTTGAGGCATTTGGCGAAGATAATTTATGATCACTTCTTGATTTATTTGGTGATCACCGATCATTTGAGAAATGGTGTGGGGGACATATTCCATAACTAAAAAAGGGTGGGCCTGTCTTCCCTGATCAACAAGAGCAGTAAAGTAAGGACTACTTATATGTCCCATAATTCTTGCCTCATCTCGGAGAACTTCTCTGGAATCTCTCAGTTGTTCTTCAGAATCTCCACGAGGGAACTTAATCGCAACCATGGCGATATAAGGGTCTATCGCTCTATATACCTCTCCATAAGAACCTGAACTGATCTTATCTAAAAGAGTGTACTCTATTCCTTTCTCAGATAATGGTAAATGTGGTAAACGCATAGTTTTTTTAATTAGAAACCCGTTTATAAAAATTTATCTTACTTTTTTCCCGAAAAATAAGTTTATTTGATTTTACGATAATAATCACAATATCGAAAAATAGAACATTCTTGACATTTAGGATTGCGTGGTAAACAAATACGCTGTCCATGATCTACAAATAGTTGATTGATTTTTTTCCATTCTTTTTTTGGTATTAACTTTTGTAGGGCTATCTCTGTCTCTTCAGGATTCTTGCTTCTGACCCAACCTATACGGTTACTGATCCGATGCACATGAATATCTACAGCTATGGCTGGAACTCCAAAAGCATAATTTAACATACAATTAGCGGTTTTCCTTCCCACTCCAGGAAGAGTGATCATCTTCTCTAAATCGGGAGGAATCTTACCCTCAAATTCTTCCAAGATCATTTTACTTAACTTTTGGATATTCTTTGCTTTAACTCGAAAAAATCCAATTTTATACAAGATTCTTTCTAATTCTGGAAGAGGAGCCACCGCTAACTCTTGTGGTCCAGGATATTTCTTAAAAAGCACTTTAACAATGGGAATAACCGTAGTGTCTTTGGTTCTAGCACTGAGTAAAGTAGCGATAATCTTCTGGAAATTGGTATATCCGGCTAGCCGTTCCAGCATAGTTTTCTGGTGCGTAGTTTCCAAAAGAGAAAAAATTTTAGAATATTCTTTATTCATCTTAAAGATTGGCGATCTCCTTTACCGCCTTTACCAATTCTTCCACTTCTTCTGGTGTATTATAAAAGCCGAAACTAGCTCGCACCGTGCCGTCTTTAAACACCGTATCTTGATGATGATTAAACCAGCCATGTACACAGTGAGCCCCGCTTCGGACCATAATGTTATGTAAATTGTTTAACAGCAAGCTAACCTCATGCACCGGTTTACCTAAGATCACAAAGGAAAGTATCCCGCTTCTTTTCTCCGCAGAAGCTGGACCTAAAATTTTTACTTTCTCGATGGTTGATAATCCTTCCGTAGCCACTTGGTTCAATAATTTCAGATGCTCATGAATGTTTTCTAAGCCTACTTGCTTCAAATAACGTAACCCTTCAGCAAAGCCGATAATCCCAGGATAATTTTGTAATCCCGCTTCAAACCGTTCGGGAATGTCCTCGGGGTTATAGCTTCCTTCCAGATGAGAATCTTTTACCGTTTCTCCGCCCACCATAAATTGTTGTAATAATTGCAAGTTCTTTTGCGTGGATATCAGCGCACCCACACCATTGGGACCGCACAATTTATGTGAAGAAACAGAAATAAAATCTGCTCCTAATTTCTTAATATTTATCTCTTGATGTTGGGCAGCTTGAGCACAGTCTAATAATACTAAAGCTCCGGCTTTATGCGATATCTCAATAATCTCTTTAACGGGGTTAGTTACTCCATCTAAATTTGAAGTATAAACCACACTTACTAATTTTACTTTTCCGGTATGCTCACGTAATTTCTCCCTTAATTTTTCCAAGGAAAATTCATTTTCAACAGTAGATTCAATAAAATCATGTTTAATCTTTCCTTCTTTCTGTAATTTTAACCAAGGGATAAGATTAGAATTATGCTCCTTATCGCTGGTTAGAACCATCTCTCCCGGAACAAAGCGGATAGCGTTAGCCACTAAATTTATTCCCTCCGTACAATTTTTGGTAAAGATCACACTTTTAGCACTATCTGCACCAAAGAATTCTGCTACTTCTTGCCGGGCTAAGGAAACTTCTCTTTCTACTTCTTCTGCAATCAAATGATTGCTTCTTCCCGCACAGCCGGGATAATTATAGTAGTATTCATTACTCTTTTCGATCACTTGTTTAGGGCGAAGAGACATGCAAGCATTATCAAAATAAATAATCGGTTTCCCCTTCACCGCTCTTTCCAAAACGGGAAAATCCTTTCTGAAATAAGGAGTATGTATCTCCTTTTTTTTCTGAAACAGTTTCTTTAACATTATTCCCTCTTAAAGATAGCAAAATAAAGTATCATGATTAGGATTAAAGCACCTACAACAATCAGGCTGATCCCGAACCAATCACGTTGAGTAGAAAGAGCTCGTTCGTACACCCGTAATGGTTTAGGTCCGATAAAGACCTGTTGATTTACAAAAATAGTGGGGGTTCCTTCCACATTCATCTTATTGATTTCCTTAATCTGAGCCTGGAACAATTTCTCTGCTTCATAATTTTCTGAACAATAAATAATTTCACTGGAATTCACTTCTGTAATCACTTCTGTAATCTTTTCTAATTCTTTTAGCACATTCTCTTTATCTTTGATCTGTTCCAAAGGCATGCTCATTAAAGCATTATGAAATTTCCAATAAGCAGCTTCATTTTCCACAAACAGGCAGTTTTCTATTTTATTGATATAACCATATTCTTGATGTAAAGGCAGATGGATAAACACAAACTTTAAGGTATCTTTATTTTCCGTAGCCAGCTGATTAATTACCGGATTAACTTTTTTAGTATTAGCACAAGCATAACATCCCACATAGACGATTTCATCTTTAACTTCTGTTCCGGAATATTGGGGAAATAAAGATAAATTTACTCCCTGCAAAGAAGGTTCCAATAAGGGATTACTCGAAACCAATTCTCCTTCTCCACAACTAGAAATCTGAGCATTTTCTTTAGTGGGATCAAAGATGCATAATCCTTGCTGGTCCTTCACATTAGGACCATTACAGTTACCATATTCTACATAATTATAGATAGAAATTCCGCTCCACACTAAACTTCCAATCATCAGTATAGTAAAAGCCCAGGACAACACTTCAAAATAGCGATAAATCCATTGCCCTAATTTAGGACTTTTTTCTAAGAAGGAAGAAGTGATCTTTGATTTTAATCGTACATCTAAACCAGTGGTACATTTTCTTAAGGTAACCCTTTTGAAGACACAATCAAAAGCTTCTAAAGCCAGCTTTCTATGTGTAGCCGAGAAGATTCCTAAGATTCCAAAGACGATCAAAGCGATAAAGCAGATCATAAATTAGGGAACAATTTCGGGTTTATAAAGTTTCGGTAGCTTAATTTGGTCCGAAATTATTATAAATAAAGTATATTCTACAATAAACATGTTTTGCAAAACCTGTGGTACGCTATTAGTGCCGGAAAAGAACGAGTTTGGAAAATGGATGAGATGCCCGCATGGCCATCCTCAGCCCCAACTTCAGCAATCTTCCGAGACCATCAGTGTAAAGAATCCCCTACCGGGAAAAAGAATTGAAGTGATGGATGGTAAGAATATTTTAGCCGTACATGATTTCAAATGTAAAAAATGCGGTTACGATAAAGCAGAATTGATTGAAATGAGCTGCAATTATTCAGATGAAGATAATATCTTTATGATGAAATGCGGTAAGTGCGGCCATGTAGAGATGTTGGATGCTAAGGTTAAGTAAGCTTTACTCCAATTGAGGGAGCGGGTAAGATATTTCTTCTTTTTTCAAACTTCCATCAGGAAGACGGTATTTATGGTAATGGTGAATATCTAAATCTGCCGCAGCAGCATAATAATGAAGCATTCTTTCTCTGTTTCTTAAGATGATATCCATCATTCTCACTCCACTGGCTAATTCTTTTTTAGGGGCATCTCCAACCCACTCGGTATAATAAAAGGGTTTTCCTTTCCAGTCCTTTCCTTCATACCAGATCCAAAAGTCATAATCCTCTTTTTCCGAATGTAGGGTTCCTTCCACTCTTACCGAGAGAGGAAATTTATCTTCAATTCTAGACAGAATCTCTTCCTGGGGATACATATGCATAATTCTTATTGATAAACGTGCAGCTACTTCCACAATTTTATCTAGCGTTTGTCCCATCTTTACGTCCCTCATAATTTACTAACTTATCTCCTAAAAACCAATTGTGACGAAGGGTTACGCTGCCAAATTTATCTCCCGGACTAATTCCCCCATCAGTGTAAACCCAATCCTCATATTTGTCCAACTTAATTTGATGAAAGTCAAAATCTAGTCCCGTTTCATAATCTCGAGCATAGCTGGTCTTTTCATCCTCTACCGTTACATCTTCAAGAGTAGTTCTCTTTAAACATCCTTGATATAATAGTGCGCCTGCTCCGGCAGCCATGGCTACATAAATCGCTCCTTGCATTAAATATTCTAATCCTGCTTTTATTTTTGGGTGCATTTTTATTTTCCTCACATTATTATTCTAATTAACGGTTGATTTCCTTCTTCAAATTCTTCCACATTAAAGCGAACTTTACTTCTAACTACGGTGTTGGGACGGAAAGCTGGGCCGTGTCCAGGAACAATAATGTCGGCTAGGGAAGCAATCTTGTCCATGGTTTTAATGGTATCATAAGCCTGGGCGCAACTATAGCCATTGGGTCGATAAATTTCATTCATCTGAAAATATTCTTGGTTGATTATCGCGTCTCCCGCTACTACTACCTTTTCTCCGTTAGAGACAAAAGCTAAAGAGAAATGGTCATAATAATGTCCGGGAGTATTATTCTAGGGTTTTGAAAAAATTCTTAGTAGGATCTGGAGAAAGAACTTCTAAAAAAGTATCAAAGACGTTGTCTGCTTCCATCACATACCCACGAGCACCCCTTTGAATAGCAGTAGTACTTTGATCTGGGTTCAATACATATTGATCATAAGCAGCAGTTAATTTTAACCAATGTCTTAACAGCTCTTCATTTCTCAATTCTTGAGGAACAAGAGTTAACACTTCTGAAGAAAGCATTTTTCTAATTAGTTCATCCGTAGTTGATTTGTATAAGGGATGGGTTTGGTCATCTAAGGGAGAAAGTAGATGATACTTTCCCATATCAAACAGAGAAATGGAGTTTGGAAGACAGGAAAATTCTGATCTCTCTGCGCTTCGGTCCCTTTCTTTAACCACTTGGTACAATCGATCTACCATTCCTTCTAATTTCTTTAAATACAATTGACGATTAAGTTGTCCCCAACCACACATTTTACGAATGGCCGAGCTCTTCTCCAACACTTCAGAAGCATTGGCAAAAATATTCACTTGCGTGGGAAAAATTATGCTGGAAGGTGTTGCGTATAATTCAGGATGCTCTTTTAACAATCTCAATAAATTCTGCTCAAATTCATTCTCCAATAATTCTCTTTCATCCATTCAGTACTAAGAAGTAGTATAAATATAAAAAGGTATGGTTAAAATTTGAGATTATCCCTTTACATTCCCAATAGGTCTTAACAGAACCACTCTTTTGGTAATGCCTGACTTATCGAGAGTTTCAACTACAGAATTAATATCCTTGTAAGCTCCACCGGCTTCTTCGGCTAATCCAGCCATAGCCGAACCATGCACATAAATTCCTCGTTTCTCCATGTCTTTCTGTAAAGCTTCTCCTCGGAACTCTCGTTTAGCTGCTTCTCGGGACATAATACGTCCGGCACCGTGAGCAGTAGAAGCGAAAGTTTCATTATCCGCGTTATCGGTTCCCACCAACAGATAAGATCCGGTTTCCATGGATCCTCCAATGATTACCGGCTGACCAATTTTTTTGTAACGGGCGGGCAAATCTTCAGCTCTTCCCGGTCCAAAAGCGCGGGTAGCACCTTTTCTGTGCACCAACAATTCTTTCATCTTGCCATCAACTTTATGTTTCTCTAATTTAGCAATATTGTGGGCCACATCGTAAACTAACTGAATTTCCATCTCTTCGGCAGTCTTATGGAAGACTTCAGAGAATACTTGTCTTACTCGATGCATAATCACTTGACGATTGGCAAAGGCCATATTGGCGGCACAAGCCATGGATTTATAGTAATCTTGTCCTTCAGGAGATTCAAAAGGGGCACAAGCCAATTCTCGATCCAAAATTTTTATTCCATATTTAGGCATGACTTCTAAGAAACTTTTAAGATAGTCAGTTCCGATCTGATGACCAAAGCCACGGGAGCCACAGTGAACCATAATTACAATCTGTCCGGGCTTAGTGATACCCATCACTTTCGCTAGATCCCAATCAAAAACATTTTCCTCTTTTACTTCTTGAATTTCTAAATAATGGTTTCCGCTGCCTAAAGTTCCTAGCTGATCAAAACCACGTTTGACCGCCATTTCTGAAACTTTACTGGGATCTGCTCCAGGAATACATCCTTGTGCTTCAATATTTTCCACGTCTTCCTTAGTAGCAAATCCATTCTCCGCACACCATTGTGCTCCTCTTTTACAGATATCATTAAATTGTTCTTTAGTTAATCTAACCGTTCCTTTACATCCTACACCGGCAGGGACAGCTTTGTATAGTTTGTCTACTAACTCTTTGATCTTGGGCTTAACTTCATCAACAGTCAAATTGGTGGTGATTAAACGCATTCCACAATTAATATCGAATCCGATTCCTCCCGGAGAGATGATACCATTATGCTTAGGATCGAAAGCAGCTACTCCACCGATAGGAAAGCCATAACCCCAATGGCCATCAGGCATGCAAAAAGCAGTTTTCTGGATTCCCGGAAGAGAAGCTACGTTAGCAGCTTGTTCAAATACCCCATGATCCATAGAATCTAACAATAATTTAGAAGCATAAATTCTAGCCGGAACGCGCATTCCTTCCTTGTAAGAAATGGGGATTTCCCATACAAAATCATTAATTTTCTTAATGCAATCCGGAGGTCCTAATTTTGGTTGGTGTGAAGCTTCTGCCATGTGATTTGTATTCTGCAGTGCTTATTTAAAGGTTTCTTTCAAAACTATAATATTAAGAATTTTAATTATTTTCAAATATTTAACTTCTAGTTAGTAGTTACATTTATATAGTGCTTTTGATTTTAATCCCTTATGAAGTTTTATCATCCCGAAATTCGTAAATGGCTACCTGGAGCAAGCGAAGATAGTGTAGTGTTAAATCCTTATTTTATGGATAGAAGAAGAGATCTCTTAGAGATGCAAGAGAGGCTTATAAGAATTCTCCCTTGTACGGTCGTTTAGTTAAATCTGCCCAAGAACATGCTAGTAAATATGCTCAAGCTTTACCAGACCATGTATTAGTTTTAGTCCACCCACTTTTTTTACATCTTAACCAAATGAATTGTTTAAAGCATGGTTATAGGGTTGAACACGAGGAAGACTTGGCTGAATATACCTCCAGATTGTGGAAAGTATTACAAAGCAGAAAAGATGATCTGGGGGTATTGCTTTGGGAGAATGGAGCCGACTACCATGCTACGAGTTTGTGGTTAGAATCTGGACTGGCAGATCAGACCGTCATCACAGAATATGGTTCGGAAGAGTTGCTAAAAACAGAAGTTCCCAAAGCACGCTCTCTCTTGCAGGGAAAAACGGTTTTTCTTGCCGGAGGATATAATGGCTTGTGTTATAAGGCTGCCCTATCCGAAGTAGAATTGCTTTGCGGGGAAGAAAGGGTCAAAGCCGTTAGCGGCTTGGTTATAGATGGACCCTTGTTTAATTGTTATTACCTTCTCTCTCAAATGATTCAAAATAGTAAGGATCTGCTTCCTTCAGAAAGATTGGTTGACTGGCAAAGTTTGCTATAATATTATAAACTCTTAGAATATTCTTAATAACTATGAGACAGATCGGCTTATTAAAATATCCTTGGCAAGCACCTTTATTCTTAGCCGTAACCGTTTATGGAATCTATCAGTTTGGATGGATAGACTGGCGAGTAATCGCTATGTATTTTATTACCGCTTTCTTTGTGTGGGAAAACGTGATGAGAATTAGAAATAATAAGAAAAATAAAAGTAAAAATTAACCTTCAAAATCTTTTAAAGTTCGAGGATCGAAAGGTCCTCTTTTTATAATCATTCGAGGAGGAGCTCCAAAGCCAACTTCACCTTGTTTACTTTGCGGTTCTAAAGTTAAACGGTGGCAATTTAATCTTCCTACTTTTTGGAGTAAATATTCTCCCACAAATTCTTCAGAAAACAGTTGTATTCGATCTCTTCCTAAATATAATCCATCTTCTCTTACGCTTACTTCTCCTTCATGATAATCAGAAAGAACAAATTTCTTAAGATGATAATCGGTGTTATTTCCTCTTCTTTTGCTTACGTTAAAGTCCACAAAAGTTAAATCTCCGTCAGCCATGGTGTAACGTAAAACCTGGTCCACAAAAGTAGGATCTTCAATTAAGGCAGAGGAATCCACCCCACATTTAGCCATTTCTTTAAACAAATCTTCTACTCCATTTCTAGAAGTTCGAGAAGGTTGAGCTAATGATCCTTGAACCGTGATTTGAACGTCTGTTCCTAAAATTCGGGGATCATCTATGCTAAGGTGTCCGACAGAATTTAACACTCTGGTTACAGAATTGTGATAATGTTCGTTAGGTAAGGCATAGATGGTATTGCCACGCCGATCTTTTCTTTCCAATAAAACGTAGTTGGTCATACTTCTTTAGAATCAGCGATATATATAAAGATTATCTCTACTTTTGAGGAATAAAATAAACAAAAATAATCTAACTGTTTTTAATTATGCAATAACTGTTGCTTTAATTTTCTAGTTTCATCCCTTAATGGATTTAAGAAACTTCGAGATTCTACATACTCTCTTAAAGTTGGACCTGTGTATAACAATTGTCCATTACTCTCTTCCAATCGGGGGAAGGCATAAAAATGATTAAGTACCTTTTCTGGTAGTTGTGATAAGACAAATAATCCTCCCCATAACATTATTTGTGGGGAAAAACTTTCACATTTTTTAAAATATCTAATTGCTTCCAACTCTAATTTCTCTCCAAAACTACTTTTGTTTTCTCTTCTTTTTTCGCCACAATTGAACAGAATGTAAGCTTCTCCTAATCGTGGACATTCTCTTTCTTCTAATAATTCTGCATACTTGGGAGTAATCTGATCTAGGGGATTATTCTCTGCTTGGGTTACTGCTCTGAGTCGATTAACAAAACTCGGCCAGATTAATGCTTCTTTAATCAAGTGATACTCTGCAATTCTTTCTACTGGAACTTGTATGGGAATATTTTCTGGCAGAGATCCGATGAAATCATCCAGATGTATTGATCTCGCTTCTTTTTCTACATTTCTCAAGTAATTTTCACCAAGAAAGGGAATGTAAGGAAGCTCTACAAAGCTTCCTTG
>Ga0172375_10012926_pt1 | contig 10421 bp, 8 predicted proteins | sample LakKiv1m_FD_114537 | JGI IMG/M metagenome (GOLD analysis project Ga0172375, IMG submission 114537) | Freshwater microbial communities from Kabuno Bay, South-Kivu, Congo - kab_092012_11.1m | ecosystem: Environmental > Aquatic > Freshwater > Lake | place: Democratic Republic of the Congo...
CAACCAAAAGACCTGCTACACCGAGGCGCTTGCCCTGGGGGCCGATATCGTGATCATGCTCCACCCCGACTACCAATACACCCCTCGACTGATTGTCGCCATGGCGGCCATGATCGCCTGGGGTGAGTTTGACGCGGTGCTGGCCTCGCGTATCCTCGGCACCGGGGCACTGATTGGCGGGATGCCCTTGTATAAATTTATCAGCAACCGCGTGCTAACCTTGATCGAGAACGTCCTGTTGGGGCAAAAACTGTCTGAGTACCATACTGGGTATCGGGCCTTCTCTCGCCAGGTCTTGGAACGCCTACCGTTAGAGAAAAATTCCGACGACTTCATCTTCGACAACCAAATGATCGCCCAAATGTGCTGGGAGGGCTTGCGGATCGGCGAAGTCAGTTGCCCAACAAAGTATTTTCCTGAGGCCTCCTCCATCAACCTCCGTCGTAGCGTTGTCTATGGCCTGGGCGTCATCAAGACGGCACTACACTTCAGGCTGGCCAGGCTTGGGCTGGTGTCCCCTGGACGCCTCCAAGCCTAAGCCTATATCCCCCCCCCTCCCTGCTCATGGTCTCAAGGAAATGATTACTCGCCGACTGCCTTACCTTTTGGCAATCCTTCATGTCTGTCTCTTGATTGGCATACGTATGCTGTATGATGCAGATGATTTTAACAATTGGGATCTCATTCCATTTTTAAATGCCAATACCGCTGATTCCCTGTGGAGTTTACTTCAACGAGCTGAAGTTCATTTCTGGCATCCCTTTTCCTTCCCCCTTTACAATGTTGGTGCAGAATCAGTGTGCTCAGCCGTGCTTTTTCGCCTCTTGGGGCACCTGAGTCTGTACTGGTCCAATGTGCTTGTCCTAATCGTCTATGATCTTGTATTTTTATCCCTTCTGCACCGGCTTATCTCATTCCTCTTCCCAGCCCCTTTCTATCGCTGTCTCACCTGGTTACTGGTGTCCATGTCTCCAGTCGTGCTTACCTTCGCCTCAAATTCTGCGTTCAACATGCAGGGCTATATCGTCATTCTGTTGGGGTTATGTGGCACGGAGTATTTTCTCAAAAAACAGAGGATGTGGGGGACGATCCTGCTGGCAGCCGGTTTTATCCTTATCTCGCAAGGGTACCCGTTAGGTTTTTTCCTCCCTTACTATATTGCCGTCTGGATCCTTTGGAGACTGCTGAATGGAGTGGAACTTCCTGAAGGTGAGGAGAAGGCCCAGCGAGGATTGATCTGGTGGGAGTCCTTACATTGCTGGTTTATTGTCACTCTGTCGACGCTGATTGTCCATTTCCTCTCAGGAGGCATTTATCTCAAAAAGATCTCGCCGTTAAATCCCCATGATAACGGCAACGTCTTGGGAGAGAGCCATATCCTCTCAAGGATGGTTCTGTTCTTGAAGCAGTCCTTTCTGCCTGAAATCAAGGTGGACAACGTCCCCTTCGGGTTTGCCCCCTATTTTGTCTATGCGTTTCTCTTTTGCCTGATTTCACTCTACTTGACGGAGGCAAACGGCAGGAGGCTGCTTGGGCGGTTCCAAGAAAATAGCGCTCGTTGGCGTCAAGGCCTTGCGCTGCTGATGACAGGTGGGCTAATCGCCTTTGGCTATCTTCCGTCCTTTATGAATCCCGTAGTCAAAAGCCAACGGACTATTTTTGGCGATATCTTCCTGATCATCGTCGTGGTCTTGATCTCCAAGTCTATGGCTTTTTGGGACTATTTCCACAAAAAAAAGTTTGCCCTCTTTATGACTGTCCTGATTGCCACCTCCGATTGTTATTACCTGTCAACGATTTTCTCCGTCAACCATGCCCACAACCACTCTCCGGTCTTTGATTTTGACCTGTCAGACGGAATCACTCGCCACGATCTTATTTCAGCAATCAAGGCCATGAAAAAACAGGTTGAGGAGAAAAAGACGACACTGATCATCTACTACCCCCGTGGGTATTCTGAGAACACAACCGACCCCGGCATGTTTTTCGCCCATTTCCTCCGCCATTTCGGTCGGTTCACCGCCGACAGCAGACTGATTTTCCCCTATCAGTGGTGCGATATGCGCTACGGGTGCCCCTTCCCCGACGCGGCAGGGCAAGACTGCTCGCAGCCAACACACTGCTATAGTTCCCCGGATGCGAACATTGCCCAGGCCCTTGCCAACGGCAACAGGGTGATGATTTGGCAATGGAAAGACTCGCAAATCAATCAGCCTGTCTCATTTTCAATACCCAACATGACCTTGCAACCCGTCGATTGGTCAGGCGCCGGCCAACCTCAGGAACAAAACATGGTGTGGAAGTGCTATGAATTGGTTCCCACCTCAACCGGCAGCCTCGGGATGCGATCGAGGGGGGGGAGTGGGCCATCGGCGGCCCGCAGCATGGGGTCGAGTTCGGTGAACTTCCTGGCCGTCACCATCACCCGGCTCTCGAAGGAGCCGACGGCGTTGTTGTAGGCCTGCACGGTACGATCCAGCCCTCGGTGGAGCTCGGCGAAATGTCCGGAGAGGACACCGAGACGGGCGTGGAGGTCACGGCCCAAGTCACCGATCCGTTCGGCATTTTTGGTAAGCTGCTCCTGCCGCCAGCCGTACGACACCGCCCGCAAGAGGGCGATCAGGGTGGTGGGGGTGGCCATGATCACCCGCTGTTCGACGCCATACTCAATGAGGGAGGGGTCTTGTTCGAGGGCGGCGCTGAAAAAATTTTCACCAGGCAGAAAGAGGACAACAAATTCCGGCGAGTCTTTGAACTGCTCCCAATAGCCCTTGGCGGCCAACTGACCAATATGGGTGCGAACATGGCGGGCGTGCTGGCGGAGTTTCGCTAAACGGATCTCGGAGTCGTTGGTCTCCTGGGCCTCCAGGTAGGCATGAAGCACCGTCTTGGCATCGACCACGATCTCCCGGCTGTTGGGCAGACGGATTAAGAGATCGGGACGTAAGCTACCCCCCTCTCCAACGACGGACTGCTGCTGATAGAAGTCGCAATACTCCAACATCCCAGCCAACTCAACCACCCGCCGGAGCTGAATCTCCCCCCAACGACCACGCACCGTCGGATTCCTTAAGGCCTGAGAGAGAGAGGCCGTCTCACTTTGCAGACGGAGTTGGGCCCCGGCCAGAGACTTTAGCTGTTCATTCAAGGTACTTGCCGTGGCAATCCGATCTTTTTCCACCTGCCGGATCTGCTCATCCACCCGGCTCAAGCAATCCTGAACCGGCTTAAACAGTTGCTGAAGCGACTGGCTACGCCTCTCCTGGGCCTGTTCCGACTGCTGTTGCAAGCTGGTAAACGAATCGTTAGCCAAGGAGAGGAAGGTCTTGGTATGGTTTTGCAAGAGATCGGCGGCCAGGGCCTTGAAGGTATCCGTCAACTCTTGGCGTGAGCGGCTGACCAACTCGGCTTGGGCACCGGTGTGATGGCTCAAGTCGGCCAGTTGCGCCTCAAGGGTGGCGATCCTCTCCCGGCCACTGGTCAGGGCCTCCGCCTGGGCCCAGCCGCTAGACCTGGCCTCGTGCAACTGGCCCTGCACCGCCTCCAAACGACGGTTGAGCTCAACCATAGTCGCGTCCTTGGTTGCCAACCGCTCTTGATAGACCAGGGCCTCTCCCAGGGCCTTGTGGCTCAGGCCCTTGACCCGCTCGCGAAGGACGAGCCAGCCAAAGCCCACAGCCAGCAACAGACCGCTGAGAAAGCCAAGGGTGAAATCAAGCGGAGTAATCGGCATGGAGGCTTAGCCGCTACAGACGACGTCAACGATCTTTTGCAGGGGCGCGGCAAAGGTCACGGCCAGGCTGGTGAGCGCCGTTCCTCGACGTTCAGCCAGACGAATCTCTGCGGCATCCGGCAAATAGGCAACCAGCGGGGCCTGCAACCCCCTCTCGATAAAGGCCACGTCCTCAGGCTCAGCAATACTGTTACCGACAAACGACACCTTGGGGATGCGAACATCTCGCGCCATCTTTTGAATGGTCAAGGCCGTTCGCAGGCTGGATTGCGAGGGGATAACCACCACCAATAGGTGATCGATCCCAGCAATCGTCCCCCGGCCCAGGTGCTCGACCCCAGCCTCCATGTCCAGCAACACCATTTGATCGGCGTGCAGCAGGAGCTTGGTCAGCAACCGCTTCAACACCGTGTTCTCGGCACAGGCACAGCCCTTGGCCCCAGTCTGGATGGCACCCAAGACCATCAGTTTAAGTCCGTCCTTCTCCAACATGAAGCGCTCAGGCAAGTCGTCGATTTCGGGGTTGATGTTATAAAACGGCGAGCCCTCGGTGTAGCCCGACCGCTCCCGCAACAGCTCCCGCATGTCGGCGATGGCCGTGACCTCCTCCGGGTGTTCAATTCCCAAGGTCTGGGCCATATGTGGGCTGGAATCGGCATCAATCAGCAACACCTGATGGCCGGTTTTGTTCAAATGATGGGCCAAGAGGGCCATAATGGTGGTCTTGCCCACCCCGCCCTTGCCGCTGATTGCTATCTTCATGAGAGACCTCATTCACCCGTGAATTGTATGCAGACATAAGTAAAGAAAACCGTGTCAACCCCGATGGAGGAAAGGCATTGTGCCCCTTCGCCTCCAGGGTTCGATGCGCGGGATTATACTGTAAAAAAATCGGCTTGGAAGTTTTTTCTTGCCTAACCCATGGCAGTTGGTGTTTATGGTGGGACTCGCCGCCCCCGCCTAAGCCGTTGTACAAAAATAATGAAGCCTTTTGTGAGAGCCAACACGGCATAAGGGGCCGTAAAGTAGAGGCTAAAAGGTACAGATTATTTCTGAACGGCCCCTAAAAGCCCAGACGGGTTGTCCCCCTTTTCCCCTCAACCCCTTTTCGTTACCGCATGATTTCACTGGGAATCGAAGAATTACTCAAGGCCCCGCCCCCATGGCTTCGGGGGCGTCGACTCGGTCTGCTCTGCAATCAGGCCTCGGTCGATCGCCATTTTCGGCACACTCGTGATCTGCTCGATCAGGCCTTCCCCGGCCAACTCACTTGCCTGTTCACCCCTCAGCATGGTTTTTTTGCCGAGAAGCAGGACAACATGATCGAATCCGGCCACGGTCGAGACCACCAGGGGCGGCCGATCTTCAGCCTCTACGGCGACTCCCGGCGCCCAGAGCGGCGGATGTTCGATCAGCTCGATGTCCTCTTGGTCGACATTGTCGACGTCGGCACCCGGGTCTACACCTTCATGTCCACCCTGAGCTATTGCTTGGAGGAGGCGTCTCGTTGCGGCAAGCCGGTGCTCATCCTCGACCGGCCCAACCCCCTGGGCGGCCTGGCCATCGAGGGCAATATCCTGCAAGACGACTGCCGCTCCTTTGTCGGCATCGAGGCCCTGCCCATGCGTCATGGCCTGACCTTTGGCGAGTTGGGCCATCTCTTGAACGCCACCCTCCCCACCCCAGCCGAACTGACCGTCATGCCAATGGCCGGTTGGCGACGGGCGATGCACTTTGCCGGCTGCGACCTGCCCTGGGTCTTCCCTTCACCCAACCTGCCCACCCCGGCCTCCGCCCTGGTCTATCCCGGCCAAGTCATTTGGGAGGGAACCAATGTCTCCGAGGGCCGTGGCACCACCCTGCCCTTCGAGATCTTTGGCGCCCCCTTCCTTGAGCATGATGCTATCTTGGATACCCTGCAACACACGCCACTGCCCGGCTGCGTCCTCCGCCCGATCTGTTTTGAGCCAACCGCCAACAAGTGGCAAGGTGAGGTCTGTCGCGGTTTCCAGATCCACGTCACTGCCCCCCGCGAGTTTTTGCCTTACCGCACCAGCTTGGCGATACTAGGAGCAATCATGCGCCTCACCCCTGAGGCCTTTCGTCTCAAAGACCCGCCCTACGAGTATGAGTTTGTGCGGATGCCCTTGGATCTCATCCTGGGCGACACCAGCATCCGCTCCGACCTCGCCGCCGGACGCTCTCTCCTTGATCTGGAAGACGCCTGGCGTCAGGAAATAACCGCCTTCGCCGAACGGCGGCAACCGCACCTCCTCTACTCCTAACCCCGAGGCACCATGGAATTCATCACCGATTTTATTAATTTTTTCCTCCATCTCGACAAGTCCTTGCAAGGGGTCATCAGCCAGTACGGCCCCCTGACCTACGGCATCCTCTTTGCAGTTATCTTCGCCGAGACGGGGCTGGTGGTCACACCCTTTCTGCCCGGCGACTCGTTGCTCTTTACCGCCGGGGCCCTCGCCGCCGCCAGCGGCTTGAATCCCTGGCTGATCTTCGTCAGCTTGAGCCTGGCCGCTGTCCTCGGCGATGCGGTCAACTACTCAATCGGCCATGTCCTAGGCCAACGAGCCTACGATGGCAACATCAAGTTCATCAAAAAGGAGTACCTGGACAAGACCCACGCCTTCTATGAAAAGTATGGCAACAAGACCATTGTCATCGCCCGCTTTGTGCCGATTATCCGCACCTTCGCCCCCTTTGTGGCCGGGGTCGGCAAGATGAAGTACCACCATTTTGCACTCTACAACATCTTCGGCGGCCTCCTCTGGGTAGGGCTACTGACCGCCGCCGGGTACCTCTTCGGAGGCATCCCGATTGTCAAAAAAAACTTCGAGCTGGTGATCTTGGCCATCATCGCCCTCTCGCTACTGCCCGGCCTGTTTGAGTGGTGGAAGGCCCATACGAACCAAGCGAGGGGCTGAGCTTAGGCTTATCCCTCGACCTCTCTCTTACCCCAACCATGAGGAAGCAAACCATGCCTATCATCCAACCCGTCATCCTAGCCGGAGGCACCGGCACCCGGCTCTGGCCCCTGTCGCGGGAGTTGTATCCCAAACAGCTTTTGAATCTGATTGGCGAGCAATCCCTCTTGCAGGCCACCTTCTCGCGGGTACTCGCCCTGGCCGACGTTGCCCCACCAATGCTGATCGTCGGCGAAGAACATCGTTTTATCGCCAAGACTCAGGTCGAAGCCCTGCCTGGTCAGCACGAGATCCCCATCCTGCTTGAGCCGCTGGGCCGCAACACCGCCCCAGCCATTGCCGCTGCTGCCCTCTACGCCCAACGAATCCACGCCACCCCGGTCATTCTGCTCGTGCTTCCCGCCGATCACCTGGTGCGCAAGGTCGAGGCCTTTGCCGAGGCAGTACGGCAGGCCGTCTCGCTGGCCAGCGCCGGTCGGCTGGTGACCTTCGGCGTGCAGCCCACCGCGCCTGAAACCGGCTATGGCTATATCCAGCGCGGCGAGGACAATAGCGTCAAATCGTTTGTCGAAAAACCCGACCTGGCCACCGCCCAATCCTACCTCGCCTCTGGGGACTACTTCTGGAACTCAGGCATGTTTGCCTTCCACAGCGAAACCATCTTGCAGGAGATGGCCCAACATTGCCCAGCGATCTGCGCCGCTATGGAGCAGGCGGTTGACCAAGGGGCCTCGGATGGCACCTTCTTCCGCTTAGAGGCGACCAGCATGGCGGCCTGCCCCTCCGACTCCATCGACTACGCGCTGCTCGAAAAGTCACAGCGGGTAGCGGTGGTGCCCGCCGACTTAGGCTGGAGTGATATCGGTTCCTGGCAAGCCCTCTGGGAGGTGGCAGACAAGGACGCCAAAGGCAATGTGGCCAGCGGGGACGTCATCTTGGAGGATGTCACAAACTGCCTGATCCGGGCGGAACATGGCATGGTCACCGCCATTGGCCTGACCGACACCATGATCATCGAGACCGCCGACGCCATCCTGGTCGCCCCTTTGGCCCGAGCGCAAGAGGTCAAGAAGGTGGTCGATCGTCTCAAGAAAGACCAGCGCGAGCAGTACAAGGTTCACCAAACCGTCTTTCGCCCCTGGGGGAGCTACACCATCCTCGAAGAACAGGCCCAATTCAAGATCAAGCGGATTACCGTGCTCCCCAAGGTCAAGCTCTCCCTGCAGATGCACCACCATCGCTCCGAACATTGGGTGGTGGTCAAGGGCACGGCGCGGGTCACCTGCGGCGACAGAGAATTTCTGGTGCTCGAAAATCAATCGACCTACATCCCCTGCGGCGAACGGCATCGCTTAGAAAACCCGGGGGTCATCCCCCTGGAGTTGATTGAGGTACAAAACGGCAGCTACCTGGGGGAGGACGACATTGTCCGCTTTGATGACGACTTTGGACGGCAGGGATAACGGCCATCGGCAGGAGGGACGGGGATGAAGGTGGTGATCGCCAAGAAGGCAGGCTTTTGCATGGGGGTGCGGCGGGCGGTCGATCTGACCCTCGACCTGGTCAACAAGGGAGAGGAAAACATCACCACCTTTGGCCCCCTCATCCACAACCCGCAAGTCCTGGAGGTCTTGGGTGACAAGGGGGTGCGGGTCTTGAAAGAGATCCCTGACGAGGCGAGCGGAACAGTCATCATCCGGGCCCACGGGGTGCCCCCGGAGCAGAAGGAACGGCTCAAGGTCTCTGGCCTCATGGTCAAGGACGCCACCTGCCCCCGCGTCCTCAAGGTGCAGGCGATCATCAACCGGCACCGCAAGCTGGGCAAGACGACGGTCATCATCGGCGACCGCAACCACGCCGAGGTCGACGGGCTGAAGGGCTACGCCGGAGCGAATTGCCACGTGGTCTCCAACGAGGCGGAGGCCGAGGCCTTACGCCTGAACGGCCCCTACATCATCGTCTGTCAAACCACCCAAGACGAGCAGGTGTTTGACAAAATCACCGGCATCATCACTCGCCACTGTCCGGGGGGGGAGGTCTTCAACACCATCTGCGACTCGACCCACCGCCGCCAGGAAGAGGTGCGTAACCTCTGTCAACAGGTGGAGGCGGTGGTGGTGGTCGGCGGCAAGACCAGCGCCAACACCACCCGACTGGCCGAGATTGCCAGCGGCCTGGGCCGCCCGGTCTTTCTGATCGAATCGGAGGAGGAACTCGACGAAGGCGCCCTGCGGCGTTTCGACTGCGTCGGCGTCACCGCCGGGGCCTCGACCCCAACCTGGATGATCAACCGGGTGGTGCGGGCCTTGGAGGCAATCCCCGGGCGACGAGACAACCGGCTGGCCAACGCCCTCTTTCGCCTGACCCGGCTGGCCCTGGTTTCTAACCTCTACGTCTCGCTGGGCGGCGGGTTGCTGGCCCCCGTCTGTAGCCTCTTGCAGGGCATTCCCCCCCGTCTCTCGCAGGGGGTGATCGCCTTTTGTTACCTCTTCGCCATGCACAACATCAATCACCTCTCCGACCAGCAGGCCAAGATCTTTGACGACCCGGTCACCCTCCAGTTCAGCTGTAAGTACCGCCACACGATGATGATCCTGGCGACCATCGCCCTCTTTCTTGGACTGGGGATTGCCGTGCAAGACGGCTGGCGTGCCTGGCTAACGCTCTTAGTAATGAGCGCCTTCGGCGTCTTGTACCGCATCCGCTTCATCCCCCAGGCCCTGGCTGCGCGGATCAAGGTCACGCGTCTCAAGGAGATCCCGGCCTCCAAGACCCTCTTTGTCGCCTTGGCCTGGGCGATGGTGGTCATCCTCCTGCCCGCCCTGCACCATCAAGCAACGGTGGGCATCAAGACCGGGGGGCTGATGCTCTTCATCCTCCTCCTGGTCTTCGTTCGCAATGCCCTCTTTGACATCTTTCAGGTGCAGGGGGATCGCATCATGGGCCGCGAGACCTTGCCGGTCTTATTGGGGGCAGAAAAGACCATCACGGTCTTGCTCTCCATCCTCGCCCTCCTGCTCCTCCTCCTGCTGGTGGTCTACCCCCTAGCCGGACTGATTGTGCTGCCCCTAGGCTACTGGCTCTTGCCTGGCCTCCTCTACCTGATCTCCTTCACCTTCCTCTTCAGCCGAGGCTACTGGAGCCCCGGGGTCAAACTCGAATTTGGCCTAGAGACCACCTTTCTGCTCATCACCGCCTCCGTCTGGGGCGGAGTGGCCTTGGGCTGGAGATAAGGGCGAGCCCACCACCCATAGGCCATGACCACAAATCGTCCGTTACGACCAACGTCGCGGCTGTCGACAATCTCCTGACCCCAGACCTTCTTGCCGAGGCCCTTAAAACTCTGCCTCAGAGACTTGCGGCCTGCCTTCGGCCAACCAGCGGCCAAAGCCTCCATCCATGTTTAACACCTTTTTGAAGCCCATCATCTGCAACACGGCAACAGCCATCGCCGATCGTCCACTGGTAGCGCAGTAGAGGACGACCTGACGATCACGGGCCCCGGAGAGGGGAGGGTAGTGCTTGGCATAGCCAGGGTCTGCGGCGGCCTCGATGATCCCCCGAGGCACGAGATGGGCACCATCGATATGACCATGCTCGAATTCGGCCGCCTCGCGAACATCGATTAGCAATAGATCTTCCTTGGCCGCCAACTTGGCGCTCAACTGTTCCGTGGTAATTTCCGTGATGCAGGACTTGGCGGCACGGACAAAGTCCATGAGGCCGACTGGCTGTTTGGGGGTAAA
>Ga0172375_10012927_pt1 | contig 10420 bp, 5 predicted proteins | sample LakKiv1m_FD_114537 | JGI IMG/M metagenome (GOLD analysis project Ga0172375, IMG submission 114537) | Freshwater microbial communities from Kabuno Bay, South-Kivu, Congo - kab_092012_11.1m | ecosystem: Environmental > Aquatic > Freshwater > Lake | place: Democratic Republic of the Congo...
ACGACGAAGCAATCCCGTTGGATATGATAATAACTTCGGGATCGCCACACTCTCTTCGTTCGCTCGCGATGACGATACTTTTTTCCTTCTTCTCAAAACAATTCTTTTTGCAAAAAAGACATTTATTTATGAGTTCACAAGATTTTGTGACAGAAACAGCTAAAATTGACGGCTGTGAAATTACTTTTGAAGTGGGGCGACTGGCCACACTAGCAACAGCTGCCGTAGTTGGCCGCTGTGGTGATAATATGGTACTGGCTACCGTTGTTGGTGGAGGAATGCGCGATGACCTTGACTACTTTCCTTTGCAAGTAGAATTTGCCGAAAAACTATGGGCAGGCGGTAAGATTAAGGGTTCAAGATGGGTAAAAAGAGAAGGCAGGCCATCTGATGAAGCAACTTTAACAGGTAGAGTAATTGACCGGTCAATCAGACCTTTGTTTACCGAAGGCTTCAAAGCCGAGGTGCAAGTAGTAGTAACTCCTTTATCTTTGGATTATGAACATGAACTAGATGTATTGGCAATTTCTACTGCCTCAGCTGCTTTGATTCTTTCTGGATTACCTTGGGAAGGGCCTTTGGCTGGTGTACGGGTAGTTATGGATCAGGAGGGTGCGCTGAATTGTAATCCCACTTATGAACAACGCAAAGAAGCCAAACTGGATATAACTGTTTCAGCTACCCAAGATGCCATTGTAATGGTTGAGGGTGGAGCTAAAGAAGCTCTTGAATCAGATATGGTTAAAGCATTGGATTACGGTAAAGCCCAAGCTCAAAATATTATAGAAGCAATTGAGCGCTTGGCTGAAAAAGCTGGCAAAGAAAAAATCGTAGTTGAGAAACTAGCTCCTTTGGATGTAAAAATTGAAAAAGAGATTAAAAAACAAGCCCAGCCAATTATTGATGAACTGCTTGCTAATGAAAAAGCTGGCAAGATTGATAAAACTCCGCTTTTTGCTATCGTTGATGGCATTATAGAACAATTCAAAGATCAGGAATTGAAAAAAGCTAGACTCAAAGATATCTTGGAAAAAATGTTTAAACAATCAGCCAGAGATAGAATAATTGATAACAAAAAACGTCTTGATGGTCGTAAGTTGACCGAAATCAGACCTTTAGTTATTGATGTAGGTTTACTTCCCAGAACTCACGGCAGTGGTATGTTTAAACGTGGGGAGACTCAAGCTTTGACAATTACGACTTTGGGAGCGCCTTCTTTATCACAAACAGTTGAGTTAATGGATAGAGAAATCGAAAAAAGATATATTCATCACTATAATATGCCTCACTATTCAGTTGGTGAGACTGGCAGAATCGGTAGTGTATCCAGACGAGAAATCGGACATGGAGCACTAGCTGAGAGAGCTCTTATTCCAGTATTACCTAGCGAGGAAGAATTCCCTTATGTAATAAGAGTTGTGTCTGAGTGTGTGACTTCCAATGGTTCCACCTCTATGGCTTCAACCTGTGGTTCAACTCTTTCCCTTATGGATGCAGGTGTACCCATCAAAAAAATGGTAGCCGGTATTGCTATGGGATTGATGGTCAAATCAGAAGAGCGAGGTATCGTTGATGGTGAATATGTGGTTTTGACTGATATTCAGGGACTTGAAGATCATATTGGTGATATGGACTTCAAAGTTGCCGGAACTGCCGATGGTATTACTGCAGTACAAATGGATATCAAAGTTAAAGGTATTACCACCAAAGTTATGGCTCAAGCTTTGGACCAAGCCAAAGAAGCTAGACTGTTCATCTTAGATAAAATGGCTACTGTGATAAATACTCCCAGAGCTACAGTTTCTAAATATGCTCCCAAAATTCAAGTTTTGCATGTTGCCAAAGACCAAATTGGAGAAGTTATCGGACCAGGTGGTCGAGTTATCCGAGCTATTATTGAAGCAACAGGGGCTGATATTGATGTTAATGATGAGGGTAGAATTGTAATTTGTGCTACTGATGAGACCAAACTTAAACAGGCAGTCGAGTGGGTGGAGGGTATTACCCGCGAAATCAAAGCTGGTGAAATATTTGAAAATGCCAAGATTACTCGGATGATGAATTTTGGTGCTTTTGCTGAAGTATTACCTGGTAGAGAAGGATTGATTCATGTTTCCAAAATGGCTGTTACATATGTTGCTGATCCTCACACAGTAGTATCAGAGGGTCAAATTGTAAAAGTCAGAGTGGAGGAAATTGATGAGTTGGGTAGAGTTAATCTATCCATGTTGTTTGGAGATGATATTGAAAAAGCCCGTCAAAATGCCTCTGATCGTGGTGGCTCTAGAGGAGGATTTGGTGGCGGAGATCGAGGAGGATCCAGAGGTGGAGACCGAGGCGGTCGGAGTTTTGGAGGTCGACGTGAATTTGGTTCTAGACCAAGTTTTGGATTGCAAAGCGGAGGTCGGCCAATGACTACCAGCACTCCCAAAACCATGGCAGATTGGAATGATAAGTAAAGATAAGTAATGGTAAGAGAATTAAATTAAGGGCGAGCCTAAAAGGCTCGCCCTTGTAATTTATATTGTGTTTGACATCTACTGATATAATTGCAGTTATATGTCACAAGAATATGGTCCAAGAGAACAATATGGCAGAACTTTTAGCGATAATAAAATTCTTGGTGATAATGGTGATAATTTTTTTGATTTATCCTTAGACGAACAGGTTAACATTTCGGCGTTTTCCGAGGGTTGTCCTGTTAGAGAAAAAGTTAAGGCAAGATACATAGTTAGTGGGGAAGGCTTGGAAGGTGCGCGAGATAGATATGGGGCGGTTAGGATGGCGAGATACGAAGTAATAGATGCAGTCAAAGATGTAAATCCGACGTTATATGCTCAACTGACAAGTCCAAACCCCATTTCTCGATTAATTTGTCCATCAGGTAATTATATAGAGCCAGTTGGAGAACATGAGCCTGTGTCTGTATCACAATCTCATATACATAATATTGATCCCAATAATACTCCTTGGGGATATGCTAATCCCAGATTGTTTTTAACTATTACTGGAGACAGTAATTCCAGAACCCCTGAAAGTTCTTTTAAGGCATTAATGCTTGTTGAAGTCGCCGCTGACCCTAAAAAATCAACTAATCCAATTGAGTTTTTAGTTAATTTTGGAGAGCTTGCCGCAAATTCAGGGGTCGATGTTGACCAAATTCTCAAAGTAATAATGTCAAATGGATACTTAAAAGAAGAAAACACTCATGTTCTATTCCGGGAATTACTTTCTATCATAAAGAATCATGCTCCAAAATTATGGAATAGATATACTAATTTAACTCCTGAAGATAAAGCCAGACTTGGAATTGCAGAGTTAGGGACTATTAAATAAATTTATTTAATAATAAATGACAAAAATATTTTTTCTGCCATACTAAAGTCATGAAATGGCAGATAATTATTAGGTGGTGCAAAGATTTTTGCACTCTACAAAAAATCACAAACCTGCTTTTTATCTTTTCCTTATTAATTTTTCTCTTTATCCTTTTCCTCTATCCTACGAACTCCACTGATCTGGGTTGGCATCTAAAGTATGGGGAATACTTTACCCAGCAGGGGAAGATACTCAAAGCCAATACTCTTTCCTACACCATGCCGGATTTTGTTTGGACTAATGACTCTTGGCTTTACGACGTGGCGGTTTACCAAATTTTTTACCATTTTAATTTTTCTGGATTAGCGATTACCGGAGCTTTGGTGGGGGTGATTTTAACTTTAATTCTTTGTAAATTAGCCAAAACTAATAAGCAGAATTTTATTATTGCCTTTATTCCTTTTTATATTATTGTGCATACGGTTTTTTATCATGGATTGCGAGCCCAAACCGTCAGTTTAGCGTTTTTAGCAGCAATTATGTGTTTGGTGGGGAAAATCGATATTAATGAAGTCAATATAAAAAAAATACGTTTTAGATCAAAAATTTTTTCCTTCACCAAACTCATCTCGAGTTTTACTCGAGATTCAAACATGGTAGCAGTCAAAAATTTTAATCAAAAACATGTTATATTATGGGATCAAGTTTTATCATCAATACCTTTTTTTATATTTTTTTTGCTTTGGGCGAATTGGCATGGGGAATATTTGGTAGGTTTAACCTATATTGGTTTGGTATTAGTTGGTAAAACTTTAGATGAGTTTTTAGGTAAACAAAAATTAATTGCTTACAAAACTTTGCTACCCATACTTATCATCGGCTTTCTAGTCAGTTTAATCACACCTTTTGGAATTGCAAATTATTTACAAGGTATAACTCATATTTTTAGTTCTCGTTTACAAGGGATAGGAGAATGGAGTCCTTGGCCTTCTAATAGTTGGCAATGGTGGACGCTTTTAGGATACGTTGCATTTTTGGGGTGGAATATTATTCAATATAAAAAATTGCGAACTTTTATTAATATTGTTCCCCTATCTCTTTTTATATTGCAAGCTATTATGCATCGGCGGATGCAAGCAATGATGGCAGTTGTCTCCTTTCCGCTTTTAGTATCAATTATTAGTAGTTACAAATTAAAGTTTTCACTTAAACCGTTAACATTATTTGGTTTAAGTTTATTTTTAATATGGGCAGCATGGAGAATTAATATAATACACAAACCATGGATAAAAACCTGGAATGATTATTGTTTGTCTCAACCTAGCACACTGTGTAGTGAAGAGATGATTAATTTTTTAACCCAAAATCAAATTAAAGGTAAAATTTTCAATTACTATAATTGGGGAGGTTATCTCATTTGGCGTTATCCTAGTGAAAAAGTTTTTATTGATGGGCGGATGGTTAGCTGGCAGGATTATAAAAGTAATTACTTACCTTTTGCCCATTATGATCAAATGATGCAGGCGGATACAAAGGGAGTAGAGGAATTTTTCAGACAACAATTTGACTATGTTTTGCTCCCCAACCATACTTTATTAGGCGATACTTTGTTGAACAAATATGGATGGCGCATAATTTATCAAGATAAGTTAAGCGCTGTGTTAGTTCCTTTTTACCATTAACAATCTAGTATAAATCTGCCACAATAGATTCATGGATCCATATCAAAATCTACCTGCCAATCTTTCTGATGATCTTTTTGCCGAAGTCGAGCAAATGCGGCTTAAAGTTGACTCTGCAAAAATTCCTCAAGAACTTAAAGAAAAAATTGTCGAAATGTTAATAAGGCTAAAAAGAATGGCCAAATATGGTGGCTATAGTGAAGAATATGAAAAAATCGCTCATTATGTTGAATGGGTAGCTTCATTACCTTGGTTTTACCAAACAGAAGATAACCTAGATATTAATCGTGCAGCTGAAATTTTGGATAAACATCATTATGGGATGCAAAAAGTAAAAAATAGAATATTAGAATACATGTCGGTGCTCAAACTCAACAGAGATAAAAACCAAGTTGCCCGAGCTCCGATTATGCTGTTGGTAGGTTTGGTGGGTACTGGAAAAACCACATTTGGTACCGCCATGGCCGAAGCGATGGGTAGAGCTTATTGCCGCATCCCTTTTGGGGGTATGGGATCAGCTTTGGATCTACGTGGTCAGTCCAGACTACATGCTGATAATGAACCTGGTAGAGTAATCAAAGCTCTAAGGCAGGCAAAATCACGTAATCCAATTATGCTTTTGGATGAAATTGATCGTGTTTCCGAAAATGCCAGAGCCGACATTATGGGTGTTTTGGTAGAACTGCTTGATCCAGGACAAAATGACCGTTTTATCGATCATTATCTGGATTACCCTTTTGATTTGTCCGATACTTTGTTTATTGCAACTTGTAATAATACCCGTCATATAGCGACAGCAGTTTTGGATCGTATGGAAGTGATTGAAATGCCATCTTATACTGATGAGGAAAAGATAGTCATTGCCAAACAATATATTTTACCAAAAGTATTGCTTGATGCAGGAATGGCAGAGGGTCAAGTGACATTTGCTGAAAATACTTGGGAAAAAATTGTACGTCCCTTAGGTTTTGATTCGGGAATTCGTAGTCTTGAACGTACTATTAGGGGGGTGGTATATCGGATCGCGCGTTTGATGGTAGCTGGCAAAGGCACTCAATTTAATTTGGATGAAAATAATATTAAAAGCTTTTTGCCGGATTATTAGTATCCCTTCCGCTTCTTCTTAAATTATGGTAAAAATAAGGTTAGTAATTGAGCCATAAAGCAATTTAGCTTTTAAGTCCAATAGAGTATCTTTTTTGTTTATTATTCTCGGAAGTCAAATTACTTAATTGCTCAATTACTGATTACTAATTACTGAAAGGAGTTATTATGTTGCGTATTGTTCCCCTTGGTGGAATGGGTAAAGTAACTAAAAACATGTTTGTGTATGAGTTGTTGGGACACGGTCCAGATCAACGTTTGATTGTAGATTGTGGAATGGGTTTCCCAGAGGAAGAAATGTTGGGGGCAGACCTGCTTGTTCCAGATGTAAGTTATTTAATGGATAAACTAGATACGATTGTGGGAATGATACTTACTCATGGTCACGATGATCACATTGGTGCTTTGCCATATATTTTGCCTCAACTCAATAAAGATTTTCCCATCTTTGCCAGTCCTCTTACTGCAGGTTTTGCTCAGGAGAATTTGGAAGAATTTGGAATAAAAACTAAAATCAACCTTTTCCCTAAAGAATTATTACAATTGGGAAATTTTACTATCGATCCAATCACTGTGACTCATTCAGTCCCTGATACCAAACATTTAGCTATTACCACTCCTGATGGAATTTTTTATCATGGATCAGATTTTAAATTTGACTGGACACCAGTTGATCATATTCGGCCTGATGTAGTTAAAATTGCTGAATATGGACGCAAAGGAATAAGTGCGATACTGCTTGATTGTCTAAGGGTAGAAAAAGAAGGTTATAGCTGGTCAGAAACCAAAGTTGGTGAATCACTGATTCGTGAAATCCGTGAGATTACTGGTAAGGTAGTTATAACCACTATGTCATCTAATATCCATAGAATTCAGCAAGCCATTGATGCAGCGGTTTTGCATCACCGTAAAGTGGCATTTATCGGCAGATCAGTTGAAGAAAATTGTAAAGTAGCTCAGGGTTTGGGTCTTTTAAAAATTCCGGAAAATGTGGTGGTGAATAAAAAAAGAATTAAAAACATGGAGGACAAACAACTTTGTTTGATTGTAGCTGGTTCTCAAGGCCAAATTGGTTCGACTCTTACCCGCATTGCCAACAATGAACATAGCATGGTGAGTGTTAAAGATGGTGATCATATAGTGTTTTCAGCTGATCCCATTCCAGGCAACGAAGGTAATGTTTATAAAACCATTGATAATCTATCTAAATTAGGAGCCACTGTATCATATAGTGATATCCAAGATGATTTACATGTTTCTGGGCATGCTAGTGCTGACGAGTTAAGATTAATGTTAACTTTATCTAATCCCCAATCTATCGTGCCTATTGGGGGAACATATAGGCATATGGTGCATTTCAAAAATCTAGCCTCAGGTATGGGTTGGTCAAATGATCAAATACATATCTTGGATGATGGACAAATTATCGCTTTTGATCAACGTGGTGGCTGGGTTGATAATGTAATCAAACTAAAAACTGTGATTGTAGATGGGTTAGGGGTAGGTGATGTCGGGCCGGTTGTGTTGCAGGATCGTCAAAAAATGGCTCATAGTGGTATGATTGTAGTAGCAGTACCAGCCAAAAAAGAAGGGAATGAAGTTATTGGCAGACCTGAAGTAATTACCAGAGGCTTTGTTTTTGCCCGTAAATCTCAAGAGTTAATTGAGTCAATTGCTGATGAAGCGGCCAAATGGCTGCCTGTAGGAATGAAGGTAAATGATTGGAAATCAACTCGTGATGAAGTTAATGAAAAAATAAGCCATTTTGTGTTTGAACAAACCCAAAGAGAACCACTGATTTTGGTAACTTTGGTGTGGAGCTAATATTTTATATGTCATTGCGAGAAAATTGTAATTCTGGCGAAGTCCAGAATCAAACAATTTTCGTGGCAATCTTGTATTGATATATCTTTTCTTTGCATGCCCAAAGAAAAGATATATAAGAAAAGAAAAGGCAACCCGTTGAAATATAGCTAGTAAATTATCGCAAAAAAGTTGGGAATACCCTTCCGAAATTCCTTACAGTCAGTTTCGGCTTTCCCTTAACTTTTTAGCTCAATTTACATGGAATACATTTCAAAAGGGTAGATATAATAAATACGAAATAATGCAAACAGTAGCAGTTAGATTTTTGCCAAGTCAAGATTTAAGAAAAGAAATTGAAAAATTAGCAGTAGAAAATAAAATTAAAGCTGGTGTAATTTTGTCAGCTGTTGGTAGTTTGTCTAAGGCTAATTTACGTTTGGCGGAAGCAAAGGAGTCTAAGATTTGGGATGGTGATTTGGAGATAGTTTCGGCAACGGGTACTATAGCTAGGAATGGTCTGCATATACATTTGGCAATAGCAGATAATAAGGGTAATGTATGTGGTGGACATTTGCAGGAAGGATGTATAGTAAATACGACAGTAGAATTAGTAATCGGAGTAATAGAAGATCAGATATTTAAGAGAGAATTAGACACAAGAACTGGGTGGAAGGAATTAATAGTTAATAACTAAAATTATAATATCATGCCCAAGAAACCAAACAAACCACAACGATCTGGCAAAAAACGTAAATATACTAAACGCAGCAAGGATTTAGATCAAATCCATATTAATCCTAAAGTAATTCGTTCGATAGCGGCTTTGTTTTTTTATGTTTTTGCATTATTGGTTATTTTATCTTGGTTTGCTCAAGGATTGCTTTTAGAGTCAATTGATCGGATTTTTGACACTCTTTTGGGTTTGGAAAAATTCTTAGTACCTGTCTTAGCTTTTTTTGCTGGTAATATGCTTTTTAGACCCAAATCAAAATTATCTAAACCAACTTTATTTTTGGGAGGTATTATATTAGTTCTTTCTAGTGCTAGTATATTAAAAATGGGATCAATTGGGAGTGAATTTTGGTTAGGATTGTCTGCTTTAATATCGGGATTAGGAGCCTTTGCAATTTTTTTTGTGGGGATAATAATTGGTCTTATGGTCTTTTTTGAATTATCGCTTAATGATATTTTTGGCGGATTAATAAACTTTTTTTCCAGAATTAAAATTAGTAAAGAAGTAGATAAAGATCAGGAAGGCAAAAAAGCGATTTTTTCTGGTGATGATACTAGTTGGCAAAATACCCCTCTGTTAAAATCTTCTACTCAACCTACAACAGCTGTTTTGCAACCTGTTAAACCAATCACTGAAATTGCCGCTGCTAACACCAAAACGCCAGATGGCAGCATTGCATCTTCTGGCAGTACTATTAATAAAGCCACTCAACCAATAGTTTGGAAGTTGCCACCGTTAGCTCTATTATCAAATACTAACAATACAAAAGCCAATGCTGGAGATACAAGAGCTAATGCAGATATCGTTGAAAAAACTTTACAAAATTTTGGTATCGAAGTTAAAGTAGTAGAATGTCATGCCGGTCCTACAGTCACTCAGTATGCGATTCGACCAGCTCTGGGAACCAAACTGTCTAAGATTACTTCTTTGACAAATGATCTGGCTATGGCCTTAGCTGCTAAAACAGGCCAAATCCGGATAGAAGCTCCGATACCTGGTAAATCTCTTGTTGGGATTGAAGTACCAAATATTAGTTCTGCCTCAGTTCCATTGCGTTCTCTGCTTTCTCATCAGGTAATGAGAAGTAATCCCTCCAAACTTGCTATTGCTTTAGGAGTTGATGTTAACAATCAAATTATTCCAATGGATATTAATAAATTGCCCCATTTACTAATTGCTGGTCAAACTGGGTCGGGAAAATCAGTTGCAATTAATATTGTCATCATGTCACTGTTAATACGTTGCACTCCCAATGATGTCAAATTTATCTTAGTTGATCCCAAAAGAGTAGAACTTTCTGGCTATAACAATATCCCTCATTTATTAACTCCCGTAATCGTCGAACCGGAAAAAGTGGTTTCTTCCTTGCGCTGGGCGATTAATACTATGACTGAGCGTTACAAACAATTTGCCGAAGTAGGTGCGCGTAATATTGACAGTTATAACAAGATGGCTGGTTTTCAAGCTATGCCCTACATTGTCATTATCATTGATGAATTGGCAGATATTATGCTTTATGCTCCAGCTGAAGTGGAGGATTGTATATGCCGCCTAGCTCAAATGGCAAGAGCCACTGGAATTCATTTAATACTGGCAACCCAAAGACCTTCAGTTGATGTAATTACAGGACTTATCAAAGCTAATATTCCAGCCCGTATGGCTTTTGCGGTTTCATCTATGATGGATTCAAGAGTTATTTTAGATACTCCTGGGGCTGAAAAACTGATGGGTAAAGGTGATATGCTTTTTATTCCACCAGATCAGGCTAAGCCTAAAA
>Ga0172375_10012931_pt1 | contig 10416 bp, 8 predicted proteins | sample LakKiv1m_FD_114537 | JGI IMG/M metagenome (GOLD analysis project Ga0172375, IMG submission 114537) | Freshwater microbial communities from Kabuno Bay, South-Kivu, Congo - kab_092012_11.1m | ecosystem: Environmental > Aquatic > Freshwater > Lake | place: Democratic Republic of the Congo...
ACAGACCTGGGTGTTCGGCGGAGCGCCGAACACCGTCGAGCACCCGCAGAACATCTTCGTGGCGGTGCCGAGCTCGACGTGCACCTCGAGCCCCAGCGCGGGGTCGAAGCGCGCGATGGCCTCGTCGAAGTCCATCAGCGTCTCGGTCATCGGGCACCTCCGTCATGGCGATCGCTGCCGGCACCGGGCAACGGCGGCGCCTGGGACAGCAGCGGGCCTCCCCACTCGCGCGTGAGTGCGGCCTCGACGGCCGCGCCCACGCGGTAGACGCGGTCGTCGGCCATCGCGGGCGCGAGGACCTGGAAGCCCACCGGCAGTCCGTCCTCGGGCGCGAGACCCGCAGGCACCGACAGGCCCGCGACGCCCGCGAGGTTGGCCGGGATGGTGGCGAGGTCGTTGAGGTACATCGCCACCGGGTCGTCGAGCTTCTCCCCCAGCCGGAACGCCGTCGTCGGCGACGTGGGCGACACCAGCACGTCGGCCTGCTCAAAGGCCGCGGCGAAGTCCCGGCCGATGAGCGTGCGGATCTGCTGGGCGCGGCCGTAGTAGGCGTCGTAGTAGCCGCTGGAGAGGGCGTACGTGCCGAGGATGATGCGGCGCTTCACCTCGTCGCCGAAGCCCGCGTCGCGGGTGGCGCGCATGACCTCCTCGGCGTTGGGGGCCACCACCCCCTCCGGCGCGACCCGCAGGCCGTAGCGCATGGCGTCGAAGCGCGCGAGGTTGGAGGATGCCTCGCTCGGCATGATCAGGTAGTAGGCCGCGAGCGCGTGGACGAAGTGGGGGCAGGAGACCTCCACGACCTCCGCGCCCGCCGCCACGAGGTGGGCGACGGCCTCGTCGAACCGGCTCTGGACACCGGCCTGGTAGCCCTCACCCGTGAGCTCGCGCACCACGCCCACCCGGACGCCGGTGAGGTCACCCTCCGCGCCCCGCCGGGCGGCGTCGACGAGGCCGGGCAGCGGCTGGTCGATGGACGTGGAGTCCAGCGGGTCGTGGCCGCCGATCAGCTCGTGGAGGAGGGCCGCGTCGAGGACCGTGCGGGTGCACGGTCCGACCTGGTCGAGGGAGTTGGCCATCGCTACCAGGCCGTAGCGGGACACGCCGCCGTAGGTCGGCTTGGTGCCGACCGAGCCGGTGACGGCCGCGGGCTGGCGGATGGAGCCGCCGGTGTCGGTGCCGAGCGCCCACGGAGCCTCGTACGCCGCCACCGCCGCGGCCGACCCCCCGCCGGACCCGCCGGGGATCCGGTCGAGGTCCCAGGGGTTGTGGGTCGGGCCGTAGGCGGAGTGCTCGGTCGAGGAGCCCATCGCGAACTCGTCCATGTTGGTCTTGCCGAGGATCGGCAGGCCCGCCTCGCGCAGGCGGGTGACGACGGTCGCGTCGTACGGCGGCACCCAGCCCTCGAGGATCCGCGACCCGCAGGTGGTCGGCATGCCCCGCGTCGCGAGCACGTCCTTGACCGCGATCGGCACACCGTCGAGGGGCGACGCGGGCTCACCCCGCTCCCGCCGGGCGTCGGACGCGGCCGCGGCCGCCAGCGCTCCCTCCTCGTCGACGTGGAGGAAGGCGTGCACGGCCTCGTCGACGGCGCGGATGCGGTCGAGGTGGGCGCGGACCAGCTCCACCGAGGTGATCGTGCCGGCCGCGAGCGCATCGGCCATCTCGGCTGCCGTCGCCGTCAGCGCGGCCGGGACCGGGGCGCTCACTGCTCGTCCCCCAGGATCCGCGGGACCGCGAAGCGCTGCTCCTCCGCGTCCGGGGCGCCCGCGAGCGCCTCCTCCGGCGTGAGGCTGGGACGGACGACGTCGTCGCGGAAGACGTTGGTCAGCGGAAGGGGATGCGAGGTCGGCGGGATGTCGTCGGTCGCGACGTCGGCGATCGAGGCGATCGCATCGAGGATCACCGCCAGCTGCGGGGCCATCGTGTCGATCTCGGCCTCCGAGAGGTCGATCCGAGCGAGGTCGGCCAGGTGGGCCACCTCCGCGCGGGTGAGGTCGGACATGAGGGCGCGCTCCTGACGGGCTCGGGGGCAGGTGGACCGCCGCTCATCCTAGGGCGGCGGTTTGGCGGAGCGAGGGCACGGGTACCAGAGGTAATTGAACGGTCAACATCATCGATGCTCGACACAGGAGGCTCTCCCCATGACCAAGGTCGCGATCGTGTACTACTCCTCCACCGGCACCACCCACGCCATGGCGGAGCGGGTCGCGCAGGCCGCCGAGAAGGCGGGCGCCGAGGTGCGACTGCGCCACGTCGCCGAGACCGCGCCGGACGAGGCGGTGCAGTCGCAGGACGCCTGGGTCGCGCACCGCGAGGCCGTGGCGGACCAGCCCGTCGCCCAGCCCGACGACCTGGACTGGGCCGACGTGGTGATCTTCGGCTCCCCGACCCGCTACGGGCACGTGACCAGCCAGCTGCAGGGCTTCATCGACACGCTCGGCCCGCTGTGGTCGCAGGGCAGGCTCGCCGACAAGGTCTACACCGCGTTCACCTCGTCGCAGACCAAGCACGGCGGCCAGGAGTCGACGCTGCTGGCGATGCACGTGACCTTCGCGCACCTCGGCGGCATCATCGTGCCGCCCGGCTACACCGACCAGCTGAAGTTCAACGACGGCAACCCCTACGGCGTGGGCAAGGTCACCGGCGGCGGCACCGACCTCGACGACCACGACCTCGCGGCCCTCGACCACCTGGCCGAGCGAGCGATCCGCATCTCGGAGAAGCTCACCGCCTGATCCTCCTCGCCCGACCCGACCGGCGGCCCGGAGGCTCTAGACCGCGTCCGGGCCGCCGTCGAGCAGGCGGACGAAGGCCGCCTCGTCGAGGACGGGCACGCCGAGCTCCTCGGCCTTGGCCGCCTTCGACCCCGGGGACTCCCCCACGACCACGTAGTCGGTCTTCTTCGACACCGACCCCGACGCCTTGCCGCCCCGCACGATGATCGCCTCCTTCACCGAGTCGCGCGTGAAGGCCTCGAGCGAGCCGGTGACCACGACGGTCACGCCCTCCAGGGTGCGGCGGATCGAGCTGTCCCGCTCGTCCTCCATGGTCACGCCGGCAGCCGCCCAGGAGTCGACGATGGCGCCGTGCCAGGCCGCCCCCTCGTCGTCGAACCACGACCGCACGGACGCCGCGATCGTGGGTCCCACGCCCTCGGTGTCGGCCAGCGTCTGCTCGTCGGCGTCGCGGATCGCCTGCAAGGAGCCGAAGCGGGTGGCCAACGCGCGAGCCGCCGTGGGGCCGACGTGGCGGATGGACAGCCCGACCAGCACCCGCCACAGCGGCACCTCCTTCGCGCGGGCGAGGTGGTCGAGCAGACGCCGACCGTTGGCCGACAGCACCCGGTCGCCGGCGCCGTCGCTGCGCTCGGCCTTGGTGGCGGCGCGGGTGAACAGCTCGGTGCGCAGCAGCTTGTCCTCGTCGAGGTCGAAGACGTCGCCCTCGTTGGTGATGACGCCGGCCTCTAGCAGGGCGGTGGCCGCCTCGTAGCCGAGGCCCTCGATGTCGAAGGCGCCGCGACCGGCGACGTGGAAGACCCGCTCGCGCACCTGGGCCGGGCAGCCCTCGTGGTTGGGGCAGCGCAGGTCCTTGTCGCCCTCCTTCTGCTGGGCGAGGGTCGTCCCGCAGGCGGGGCACTCGGTGGGCATCTCCCACTCGGCGAGGCCGTCGGGCCGCAGGGGCAGCACCGGCCCGACGATCTCGGGGATCACGTCGCCGGCCTTGCGCAGCACCACCGTGTCGCCGGGGCGGACGTCCTTGCGGCGGACCTCGTGGGCGTTGTGGAGGGTGGCGTTCTCGACGGTGGAGCCGGCGACCCGGGTGGGCTCCATGACGCCGTACGGCGTGACCCGGCCGGTGCGGCCGACGTTGACCCGGATCTCCAGCAGCTTCGCGTTGACCTCCTCGGGCGGGTACTTGAACGCGATGGCCCAGCGGGGCGCGCGACTGGTGGACCCGAGCCGCCGCTGGAGCGTGACGTCGTCGACCTTCACCACGACCCCGTCGATCTCGTGCTCGACCGCGTGGCGCTGCTCGGCGTAGGTGTCGATGAACTCCTGGACGGCCGCCAACCCGCGGACCACCCGGACCCGGGGCGACACCGGAAGGCCCCAGGAGGCCAGGGCGTCGTACGCCTCCGACTGCGCGCTCGGCTCGAAGCCCTCGCGCGCGCCGACGCCGTGGCACACCATGCCCAACGCGCGCGTGGCGGTGACCCGCGGATCCTTCTGGCGCAGCGATCCGGCAGCCGCGTTGCGCGGGTTGGCGAAGGGCGGCTTGCCGGCCTCGGTCATCGCGACGTTGAGCCGCTCGAACGCCTCGACCGGGAGGAAGACCTCGCCCCGCACCTCGACGACGGCGGGGACCGGGTGGTCGCCGTCGGCCGAGAGCCGGTGGGGGATCGTGTCGATGGTCTTGACGTTGGGGGTGACGTCCTCGCCGACGCGGCCGTCACCGCGGGTCGCCGCCCGCACCAACCGGCCCTCCTCGTAGAGCAGGTTGATCGCGAGGCCGTCGACCTTGAGCTCGCACAGGAAGGCCGGGTCCTCGACGCCCTCGCGGGCCAGCCGCGCGGCCCAGGCGGCGAGCTCGTCGGCGGAGAAGGCGTTGTCGAGGCTCATCATCGGCTCGCGGTGCTCGACGGGGGTGAACTCGGTGGAGACCGCACCACCGACGGTCTGCGTCGGCGAGTCCGGCGTCCGCAGGTCGGGATGCGCCTCCTCGAGCTCCTCCAGGCGGCGCATCCGGGCGTCGAAGTCCGCGTCGGAGAGCGTCGGGTCGTCGAGGACGTAGTAGCGCCAGCGCGCGTCCTCGATCTCCTCGACGAGCACCTGGTGCTCCTCGCGGGCCTCCGGCGGGGCGGGGGGGACCTCGGACGCGCTCATGGGCCTCATCTTGCCCTCCCCCGCCGACACCCATCCGCGCGGCATCGTCCGGCGAACCCACCATCGGCCGGGCGCCCCGCGCCGGCCCTCCGCCTTGCCCACCCCCGAGAGGATGGCGTCATGTCGCACCCGTCACTGACGACGTTCGACCTGCCCGAGGGCCGGTCGCCACGGGCGCTCATCCTCATGCTCCACGGCGGCAAGCAGTCCGGCCTGACCCCGGTCGACGGCCGGAGCGCCTCCTGGCGCCGCAGCCATGCGATGGCCCGCGCCATCGTCCCCCGGGCGCACGCCGCCGACGTCGCGGTGTGGCTGCTGCGCTATCGCGTACGCGGGTGGAACGCCCACCTGGCCGACGGCCCGAGCCCGGTGCCCGATGCCCGATGGGCGCTCGAGCAGGCGAGTGCGCTCGACGTCCCGGTGGTCCTGCTCGGCCATTCGATGGGCGCTCGGACCTCCGTCCACGTCGCCGACGACCCGCGGGTCCGCGGTGTCGTGGCCCTCGCACCGTGGTTCGAGCCGGGCGACCCGGTCGAGCTCCTGCGCGGGACGGCCCTGCGCGCCGCGCACGGACGCACCGACAAGATCACCTCCGCGCGCCGCACGCGCGCCTTCTGCCGACGCGCGGAGCCGGTCGCGGCGTCGGTGCGCTTCACCGACATGGGGCGGGTGGGCCACTACATGCTGCGCCGCGTCGAGCAGTGGAACGACTACGCCGCCGCCACGTCGCTGGAGCTCCTCGACCCGGAGCGCGAGCCCGGCCGGCACGCCTGAGGGACTCGGCCGAGGATCTCCGGGGGCGGGACCGTCCGGACACAGAAGTCCGGGCCGTGATGGAGCCAGTCCTCTCCACCACGACCCGGACCCGTGGAACAGTGCCCCTGTCATAACACCGTTGCGGCATCCAGAGTGCGCCCCCGGACCGCCCGACACAACACCCGCGCCGCTTCACCCCTGTGCACTGCACAAATGTGCACGATCCGTCAGGAGCCGGGCCCTTCGTGTCGGCCGGGATCGCACCGGTGGGCGGTCGGCATAACCCGCGCCCTGCGTGGCCCGTTGGACGGGTGGACGCGGCCCATCCCCGAGGTCGCCGGACGGAAGGCCGACACGTGCCGCTCGCCCCCTCCCCGCGCCGACTCCTCCCGGTCGTCGCCGTCCTCGCGCTGGCCCTGCCGGCCGCGCTGGTGGTCGCGCCGAGCACGGCAGCGACCGGCACGACGGCGACCAGCACGGCTGGCACCGGTGCGGCGGCCGCCGCGAGCGCGGCCCTCGGATCGCCGTGGGACGGCTGTACGCCCGCCGAGCGCCGGGCGCTGCGCCGGGCCGGCGACCGGTTCGGCGTCGGCTGCGCCGCCGGCCGGGCGCTCGACCTCCCCCCGGGCCTTCCCGACGTCACCGGGCTCCTGGCGGTCGACGAGGAGGCGGGGTCGCCGAACCTCTCGCTGATCAGCCACACGCCGAGGTCGGGCGCGTTCGCCGGGGACGGGGCGTACAACACCGACCTCGCCTTCCAGGGACGCTACGCGTACGCCGGCAACTACGAGGGCTTCAGCGTCTTCGACATCTCCCGGCCGCGGAAGCCGCGCCTGGTCACCCAGGTGGTCTGCCCCGGAGCCCAGAACGACGTGTCGGTCTACCGCAACCTGCTGATCCTCAGCGTCGACGCACCGCGCACCTCGTCGCGCTGCGACGCCGGGCCGGGGTCGGCCTCGCAGAAGTCGTCCTGGGAGGGCATCCGGGTCTTCGACATCTCGCGGCCCGCGCGGCCGCGCTACGTCGCGGCCGTCGAGACGGCGTGCGGCTCGCACACCCACTCGCTGGCGCCCACCCGCGACGGCAAGCGGCTGTTCGTCTACGTCTCGTCCTACTCCCCCAACAGCGACTTCCCCGACTGCCGACCGCCGCACGACAAGATCAGCATCGTCGCGATCCCGCTGGCGAAGCCGGCGCGGGCCCGCGTGGCCGCGACGCCGGTCCTGTTCCCCGACGGCGGCAACCCCGGGACGGGCCTGCCGCTCCTCGGCGTCGGCCCCAGCGAGACCAGCGGGTGCCACGACCTCACCGTCTTCCCCTCGCGCGACCTCGCGGCCGGCGCCTGCATGGGCGACGGCGTGCTGCTCGACATCCGGCGGCGGCTCCGGCCGCGGGTGATCTCCCGCGTCACCGACGACGTGAACTTCTCCTTCTGGCACTCCGCCACCTTCAACAACGCCGGGACCAAGGTGGTCTTCACCGACGAGCTCGGCGGCGGCTCGCTGCCGACCTGCAACCCGGTCATCGGCCAGGAGCGGGGAGCCAACGGCATCTACGACATCGTCGGGGAGCGGCTGGAGTTCCGGTCCTACTACAAGATCCCCCGCAGCCAGGCCCTCACCGAGAACTGCGTCGCGCACAACGGGTCGCTGATCCCGGTGCCGGGCAGGGACATCATGGTCCAGGCGTGGTACCAGGGCGGCCTGTCGGTCTTCGACTTCACCGACTCGCGGGATCCGCGTGAGATCGCGTGGTTCGATCGCGGACCCATCTCCCGCACCGACCTCACCCTGGGCGGCAACTGGTCGACGTACTGGCACAACGGGTTCATCTACTCCAATGAGATCCACCGCGGCTTCGACGTCTACCGCCTCGACGACCCGAGGACGAACGCCGCCCGGTCGGTGCGGATGGGGCGGTTCAACCCGCAGTCCCAGCCCCGCTACCGGCGCTGACGCGAGCAGCGCGGGGTCCGGCTCAGGGCAGGTCGGCGGCGGCCGAGCGGCAGGCCCGCAGGACCTCCTCGGCCCGCACGGTCCCGGCCAACCCGCACCCGGGCGTGACCAGCAGACGCGGCCCGACGACCTCGGGGTCGAGCCCGAGCATGTCGACCCACCGCAGGACCTGCTCGGTCGCCCGGGCGGCCGAGGGCCGGGCCGCTCCGGGGGTGGTGTCGACCGCCCCGAGGCCGACGGTGCCGCCGGAGTCCAGGTGGGAGGCGAGCCCCTCGTACGCCGCCGGGGCCAGCACCGCGAGATCGACGAGGACGCCGACCGCGCCCGCTCCCGTCAGCAGCTCGACCGGCACGTCGGGGGCGCAGCAGTGCACCCACGGCTCGGCGCCGGCGGCGGTGATCGCGGCGGTCACCTCGGCCAGGTGGGCACTGGCCTCGGGCGGGTGGACCGTCCGGTGGCGGCCGAAGCCGGACGCGGTCGGCACCCTCGCCGCGAGCACGGCGGGCAGCGCGGGCTCGTCGACCTGGACCACCCAGGACGCACCCGGAACGCGGCGCCGGACCGCTGGCAGCCACTCGGCGAGCCCGGCGGCCAGGGCGGCTGCGAGGTCGCGTCGCGCCCCGTGGTCACCGAGGACGCGGTCCCCCCGCGGCCGCTCGACCGTCGCCGCCAGGGTCCAGGGCCCGGCGATCTGCATCTTCACCGTCCCGGTGAAGCCGGCGGCCTGCTCCTCGAACCGGTCCAGGTCCTGCCCCAGCAGGGAGCGTGCCCGCCGTTGGTCGATCCCGCTGCCGCCTCCGGTCAGGCGCCACCCCGCGGGCTGCAGGTCGGCGCCGAGCTCCACCCAGACCGCACTGGCGCGGCCGACCATGTCGGCCTGCGCCCCCCGCCCCGGGACCTCGGGGACGTAGGGCACGCCCGGCGGGTCGCCGAGCTCGCCGAGCACGACCCGCACGGCCTCCTCGTAGGCGCGCTCGTCCTCACCCGGGTGCGAGCCGATGCCCGTCGCGCGGGCCATCAGTCGGCCCCCGCGGCGCGGACGATGGTGGCCGACCCCACGACCCGGGAGCCGTCGTAGATCACGACCGCCTGCCCCGGCGCGACGCCGCTCGCCGGGTTGCGCAGCTCCACCCGGACGGTGTCGCCGTCCACCGTCACCCGCGCGCGGTGCTCGGCTCCGTGGGCGCGCAGCTGGACCGTCCCCTCGAGGGGCTCCCCCAGGGCCGCGCCGCACCAGCGCGGCCGGTCGGCGACGAGGGTGGTCACGGACAACGCCTCACGGGACCCGACGGTGACCGTGCCGGAGACCGGCTCGATGTCGAGGACGAACCGGGGTCGCCCGTCCGCCGCGGGACGACCCAGCCGGAGCCCGCGACGCTGGCCGACGGTGAAACGGTAGCTGCCGTCGTGACGGCCGAGCTCCTCGCCGGTCTCCGCGTCGATGATCGGGCCGTCGTGGCGTGGCGCCCGGTCCCCGAGCTTCTCCGCGAGCCACCCACCGGTGTCACCGTCGGCGATGAAGCAGATGTCGTGGCTGTCGGGCTTGTGCGCCACCGTGAGCCCGCGCGCCGCCGCCTCGCGTCGGACCTCGTCCTTCGGGGTGTCGCCGAGCGGGAGGAGCGCTCCCGCGAGCTGGTCCGCGGTCAGCACCCCGAGGACGTACGACTGGTCCTTGGCCTGGTCGGTCGCACGATGCAACGCGGGGACCTCGCCCGGCGCCCCGGGCTCGAGGCGGGCGTAGTGACCCGTGACGACGGCATCGAACCCGAGCGCACGCGCGCGGTCGAGGACGGCGGCGAACTTGATGCGCTCGTTGCATCGCAGGCACGGGTTGGGGGTGCGCCCGGCGGCGTACTCGTCCAGGAAGTCCTCGACGACGTCCTCGTGGAACCGGTCGCTGAGGTCCCACACGTAGAAGGGGATCCCGATGACGTCGGCGGCGCGTCGCGCGTCGTTCGCGTCCTCGATCGTGCAGCACCCGCGCGCGCCGCTGCGGTAGGTCCGCGGGTTGCGCGAGAGCGCGAGGTGCACGCCGGTCACGTCATGACCGGCGTCCTTGGCCCGGGCCGCGGCGACCGCCGAGTCGACCCCTCCCGACATCGCCGCCACGACCCGCAGCCGACCGCTCTCGAGCCCGTTCACGCTCGCGCCCGTCCCGCCGCGGTCAGCCCGCCGGCGGCGCGGGCCCGCTCGACCACCGGGCCGAGGACGGACAGCAGGCGGTCGACGTCGGCGTCGGTCGTCGTGTGCCCGAGCGAGAAGCGCAGGGAGCTGCGGGCGGTCGCCTCGTCGCGGCCCATCGCCAGCAGCACGTGGGAGGCCTGGGGTACGCCCGCGGAGCACGCGGACCCGGTCGAGCACGCCACACCGTGCGCGTCGAGCAGCATGAGCAGCGAGTCTCCCTCGCAGCCCGGGAAGCTCAGGTGGGCGATGTGGGGAAGCCGGTCGGCGGCGTCGACGGGCCCGTTGACGATCACGTCGGGCACGAGGCCCCGCACACCGTCGACCAGTCGCTCGCGCAGGCGGGCGAGATCTCCTGCCAGGCGGTCACGCCGCCGGACGGCGACGTCGAGCGCGGCGGCGAACGCCGCCACCGCGGGCGGGTCGAGCGTGCCGGAGCGGACGTCGCGCTCCTGCCCGCCGCCGTGCAGGAGCGGCTCGGGGTCCCGCCCACGACCGAGCACGAGCGCACCCACCCCGTACGGTCCGCCCAGCTTGTGCGCCGTCAGGGCGACCGCGTCGGCCCCCCACTGACCGAGGTCGACCTCGAGGTGGCCCACCGCCTGCACGGCGTCGACGTGGACGGGCACCCCGTGGGCGTG
>Ga0172375_10012932_pt1 | contig 10414 bp, 8 predicted proteins | sample LakKiv1m_FD_114537 | JGI IMG/M metagenome (GOLD analysis project Ga0172375, IMG submission 114537) | Freshwater microbial communities from Kabuno Bay, South-Kivu, Congo - kab_092012_11.1m | ecosystem: Environmental > Aquatic > Freshwater > Lake | place: Democratic Republic of the Congo...
CAGGCCGGCCATACAATACTTCTACTTCTGCCATAGGTAGAAATATTTTTTTTCCGATGCTGCTTAAGATTTGCGCCAAATCCTGCGTAACCAGGCAATTACTAATCAGGTAACGCCAGATATAACTTGCTGCTACTTTTTCCCGGCGCAATAATATATTATCATCCTTAATCCAAAAACTCAATATCTTTCTTTTGATAAAAGGAGGTTTTAATTTGTTCAAAAATTCCCCGGGTATTTCGCTATTAAAAAAGCCCTTTGAAAGTTTTAGGGCAAACCAAAGATAAGCTTCAAGCCGTAACCTAACGGCTTTTTCTAATACGGCTTCCCAGTTTAATCTTGTTTTAAACTGCGCTATCAGTTGATGGATGTCGTAGATATAGCGTAATTCTATAAAATCAAAGGTGGAGATACTGATCAGGCTTAAATATAATAGCAGGCTCTCTTCAGTAGGCAAGTGAACTAAATGGCCGCCTATATCTACCTCTCTTACATCCTGCCAGAAATATTCTAAAAACGTATCAGAGAAAAACCCGCGTAAATCGCAGTGCAGATCTATGTTTACCTTGCCAAGCTCCTTGCTTGTTTTAGCAAAATGCAGTTGACGGCCGTACTTTAATTTGACAAAACGCAGGAGGCTACTTGAATCTTCTTCCAATAAGGCATACCCCATATTTTTTAATGCTTTCTCGGCACGCTCCATAATCTGCGGCCTTATCAGAAAATCCAAATCACAGGGACTTTGCCTTAATCCCGCATCATTGTATAACAGCCTGGCTAAAACCGGGCCTTTTAAGGGAACGGTAAGAATATCGGTTTGCCTAAACTGCTCAAGGATTCTCCAAGCTTCCTGCTCGAGGATAAGGTTTCTTTTTAAGTGCCGGTAGTATTTAGCCTTAAACCGGGACCCTAACTCAGCCGCTAGATTCAGCTTAGATATCTGATGGTAAAAAATCGGCAATAAACCGCTGGTATCTACGAATGAAACTAACCTATCCCAATCAGGCCTATCCAGATGTTTAATCTTTTGATTAAGGTCAGTATCATGGTTATTAATTATGCTAAAAAATAATTCCCGGATAAGCCGATGATATTCCATTAGTTCTAAATATTACCCGCTACCTTGCTTTTATTATAACCTATGCGGTATGGTTATCAAAATAGTTATTTTTTGTTATCGTAGAATACACTAATGCATTGACAAGCTTACTAAAAAGCGGGTGGCCCGCCACAAAGTTTGGCGGAGAGAGCCCGCTGCTGAATTAAGTATTAGACAGGCCGATAAAATCATCTAAGGAAAGCATCTGCGGTCTTATATTATTATCAAGGGAGCGATTTTCTAAATAATGCTCTAATTTAGATTTAGGGATTATTCCCTTTAAACTATTACGCAGAGTTTTTCTTCTCTGATTAAATGCTGTCCGGATAATCTTAAATAACCGTCTCTCTTTACCAGGGCCCATTCGCTTATTCGCCTTTAACAAAATCCGTACGAATGCCGAATCGACTCTCGGGGCGGGGAAAAAACAGTTTTTTTTAATATAGAATAAGATTTCAGGAACTGCGTGATATTGCACAAAACAACTTAATGAGCCGTAATCGGCTCCACCTGGGAGCGCTGTTAACCTCCTGGCATACTCTTTCTGTACTGTAAGGAAGATTGCATCAACCCTGTGACGATACCTTAAAAGATGCTCAATAATCGGGGTAGATATATAATAAGGTATATTTCCGATTACTTTTAGTTTTTTTCCGCACTTAATTCCCAGCCCGGACAAATCTAATTTCAATATATCGCAGTTAATAATCGTGACATTTGGATACGCTATAAGATTATTTTTTAAGGTTTCTATAAGACTGCTATCGATCTCGACGGTAAAAACTGACCCGGCATTTTCCGCAATCAGTTTGGTTAACTCGCCTCTTCCAGCACCTATTTCTAAAACCGTATCTTTTTGGCTTAATCCGCAGCTAGCGATAATTTTTCTTTTGATGTTCGGGTCAATCAGGAAGCTCTGGCCTAATCTTTTTTTAGGTTTGATCTGCATCGTATCGCTAAGCGGATTGCCTCTATCAACGAGGAAGGGTCAGCTAGATTAGAGTCGGCAATATCAAAAGCAGTCCCGTGTAAGGGGGAGGTGCGGATAAAAGGCAAACCCAGGGTCAGGTTTACCCCATATCGCCTGCCGGTTAACTTCAGCGGTATTAAAGCCTGGTCATGGTACATGGCAATCAGGCAATCGTATTTTTTTTCTTTTGCCTCCAGTATAGCAATATCAGCCGGCTTCGGACCATCTATCGGCCCGATCCTTAAACGGAATTTTTTAAGCGTGGGTTTAATAAGGGAATTTTCTTCGTCACCGATTAATCCATTATCCGAGGCATGCGGATTCAAGCCGCAGACCATAAGTCGGGGATTTTTGACCACAAACAAGTTTTCTAAGGACTTATGGGTCAAGCTGATCGTTTTGTAGATCTTATCTTGGCTTAACTGGCGGGAAACATCTTTTAAGGCTACGTGGCGGGTTACCAGGCTGAATTTTAATTGGCGGTTTAAAAGCATCATTACTAAATTCTTGATTTTGGTTTTATGGCTGAAATATTCGGTGTGCCCGGAGTATGGGAATCCGGCAAGGCCAAGCGCTTCCTTGGATATCGGGCAGGTTACCAAACAATCGATGTCTTGCGAGTTTATCAGGTCCATGGCAGCATCCAGGTACTCTATCGATGCTTTACCGTATTCAGCTTTAACCTTTCCAAACTTAAAAATCCGCCGGTTTACATTCTTTAAATCAATATTTTTCGGCTCTATCGTTTTACCCAGGAATTTCCCTGCTTGAGTTAAGACCCAGCGGTCTCCAATAATCGTGAAATCGACTGAATTACCGAAGGTAAGTGATGCCTTAAGCGCTAGTAAGGGGCCGATCCCGGAAGGGTCGCCGATAGTGATACCGACCCTGGGCTTATAAGATTTTAATGTAGGCGTTTTTCTTGATTTCATCAAGCCACTTGCTCAATTCGTTCTGCATCTTTTTACCGTAAAGGAAAGCATAAATACTTGCTTGGGTTTCCGATAAACTTTGCTTACGGGCCGGGATAATCCGATCCAGCCTGCATATATAATAACTGTTCTCAATTTCAAGCGGCGGCGTTACTTCATTCGGGCGCAGCTTAAACACCGCGTCCTCGATATCTTTTCTTAATTCCCCCCCCTGTTTAGCGGAGAGCTTATTAATTACCAGGGAGTATTTTTCAGCCGACTGCTCGAAGTCTTGCGGTGCGGATTTTAAATGATTATAAATTTCCTTAGCTAAATCCTGGCTTTTTGTCGATAGGTAAATAAACTCCCGCTGTTCAGAAAACTGAAATTCCCCGGCGTGCTCTTTATAAAAATCGGTTATTTCCTTAGGGGTTAACCGAAGCTTGCCCCTAATCTTCGAATCGATCATGGCATACATCAAAAGCTGTTCCCTGATTTTATTCTCAATATCTGCCTGGGAAACCCCCTGCTTGGCAAGGTCAGCCTGGAAAGCGGATTCGCTCTGGTACTGGCCTTTGATTTCATCAATCTTGGCTTTTACCCTCTCCTCGTTAATCAATACCTTCTCTTTTTTGGCCTCCTGCAGGATTAAGCGATCCTCAATCAACTTGTCTAATAAATCCAATTTCATGGCCTGGATTTTACTTTCTAGCTCCTTGCCGCTATATTCGGCAGCCAGCTGCATGCGCGTAAAATTTATAAAATCATTCAGGTCCTTCTGGGTGACCACATCGCTGTTAACTACGGCGATAATCTTATCCTGGGCGTAAAGATCGCGCGCCGTATATCGTATACCGTATACCGCCATAAAAATAAACATAAAAAGAATCCTCAGGAATTTAGTTTGCGGAATATTTATTCCTCTCTTAGCCATTTGCCATATCAATCTTTTTAAAGTTAGTAATTGCTTCCCTGATCAGCCGGCAATAAAGGTCAAAGCCGACAGCGGCGATAAAACCGTGTTGCTGGACTCCCAGAAGATTACCCGCCCCTCTTATTTCCAGATCCTCCATAGCAATATTAAAACCAGCGCCTAACTGGGTATTCTCCTGGATTGCCGAGAGCCTTTTTTTAGCCTCCTGGTCCAGGAAGGAATTTTTCGGAATCAGAAAATAAGCGTATGCCGGCCGGTCAAACCTGCCTACCCTGCCGCGGAGTTGGTGTAAATCCGAAAGGCCAAAGGCCTGGGCATTATTAACGATAATGGTATTGGCGTTAGGTATGTCAATCCCTGATTCGATGATCATCGTACAAAGCAAAACATCAATCTTAGCGCGCAGGAAATCGAGCATCACCCCTTCCAGGGCTTTAGGCTGCATCTGGCCATGGGCTGTGGCAATCCTTACCTCAGGCGGTAATACCCTGCTAATCCTGGCTTTAATTTTAGCGATATCCTCTACGTGATTATGTACGAAATAAACCTGGCCTTTGCGGCGTAATTCTCTTAGGATAACCTCCCTGACTAAATCATCGTCATATTCTACCACAATAGTTTTAATCGGCAACCTATTTTGCACAGGGGTATTGATCATCGAAAGGTCCTTAGCGCCCATCAGGCTCATATACAAGGTACGCGGAATAGGCGTAGCAGTGAGAGTCAGTATATCCGTAGTTAAACGCAAGGCCTTTAATTTCTCTTTAGCCTTGACTCCGAAACGCTGCTCTTCATCAATAATCACCAGGCCCAGGTCTTTAAAACTTATATCTTTGGATAATAACCTGTGCGTGCCGATCACTACATCCACCGTCCCCTTGGCCAGGCCGGAAATGATCTCCTTTTTTTCTGCTTCACTCCTGAACCTGGAAAGCGTGCGGATATTGACCGGGAAATTTTTTAGCCTTTCGCTGAAATTAAAATAATGCTGTTCTGCCAGGATAGTGGTAGGCACCAAATAAACCACCTGCTTATTATCCATCAGGGCTTTGAATGCCGCGCGCATCGCTACTTCGGTTTTGCCGTATCCGACGTCGCCGCAAAGCAACCTATCCATAGGTTTATTGGATTCCATATCCTGCTTGACCTCAAGCGTAGCTTTGAGCTGGCCGGGAGTTTCTTTATAAGGGAAGCTTTTTTCAAACTCTTCCTGCCACTGGCTATCCTTGGAATAAGCAAAACCCCCGAGGCTTAAACGCAGCGCTTCCAGGGAAAGTAATTCCCAGGCTAATTTCTGAATCCCTTTTTTTGCCCGCGCTTTAGTACGCTGCCATTCCTTACTGTCTAAACGGTAAAGCTTCGGCTTCCTTACCTGGAAGGCGATATATTTTTGCACCAGGTGCATCGATTCAACCGGCACGTATAATTTTTCCTGGCGGTCGTATTCTATGACCAGATGGTCCGTAGATTTATCTTTTGTTTTTATTTTTTGTAATCCCAGGAACCTGCCGATGCCGTGCTGGGTATGCACAACATAGTCCCCGAACTCTAAATCCAGGAAATTGTCTACCGGAGATTCTTCTTTAAAGTTAAAGGTTTTTAAACCGTGGCTTTTTTTAAAAGGCAGGATGATTACTATTTTGTGAGCCCAGAGCGGGGACCCGTTATCGGGATTAAAACTTTTAATCGAATAAACCTTATCCCCGTCTAATTCGATACGCACTGGTAATTCGAAGGCAAAAGGGAATATATCAATGATACCGCCGCGCCGGGAAAAATCACCTTCTTCGCTTACGCTTTCCTGGCGCTGGTACCCGAATTCAACTAGGCTGGCGAGGATAGATTCTAAGTCAACTGCACCCTCTGTATAAATTTTTAAAGATTTAAACATCGGTTGGCCTAAACCCGGGATTTCCTTCCTGGCCAGACAAGCACCAGTGGCGAGGCGATATAAATTGTAGAATAAACTCCGGAGATAAATCCTACGAATAGGGCAAAAGCAAAATTACTTAAGACCTCTCCGCCGTAAAATAAGATGGCAATCACGGTCAATAATGTCACCGCTGAGGTAAGCACTGTTCTGCCTAAGGTCTGGTTTACGCTTAAATTAATCAGTTCCGCCAAGCTGGTTTTTTTGACCAGGCGGCTGTTTTCTCTTACCCGGTCATAGATCACAATTGTGTCGTTGATAGAATAACCGGCGATAGTCAGAAAAGCCGTAACGCTTAAGAGGTCTATCGGCCTGCCGGTTAAGACCAGAAAGCCAAAAGTTACTAGGACATCGTGCAAAAGCGCAATTACGCCTGCTACGGCAAAATTAACGTGCTTAAACCTGAAAGCAACATAGATTAGAATACCTACCAGCGACCAAAATAAGGCCAGGAGGGCTTTAGTCTGCAGGTGTTTGCCGGCAGTTGGGCCGACCCGCTCGATGCGTAAAACCTGGATATCCTGCTCAGGGAAAGCTTCCTTTAATTTATCGGTAAGAAGCTGGCTCTTATCTGTGCTGCTTTTGATCAAGAGGACGCGGGGATTATCCCTGAACTGCTGGATAGTCGCGTCATTTAAGTTGACATCTTTTAATAATTGCCTTACTTGTGCCAGGGCCGGCGGTTCTTTAAAGCTATACTCCTGAAGCTGGCCGCCGATAAAATCAATCCCGTATGCCTGATTCCCCTTTTTAAAATAAGCAAACAGCCCTACAGCAATCACGATGATAGAGATAGCGTAGAATATCTTCCTTTTGCCGATAAAATCCAGCTTGGTTTCTTTAATCAGCCTTAACATCGGCAGTGATTTTAATAAACCGAAATGAATTAAAAGCTCGAAAATAGTGCGGGTAATTACGATAGCGGTGAACATGCTGGCAATTAAACCAATGGTTAAGGTTACGGCGAAACCGCGGATAGGGCCTGTGCCAAACTGAAATAAAAGAAAAGCAGCTATCAGGGTAGTTAGATTTGAATCAAGTATAGCTGTAAACGCCTTACTATAACCATTGGCTATTGCCGTGCGCATTGCCTTTCCCAGCGCGAGTTCCTCCCTGACACGCTCATTAATCAGCACATTGGCATCCACTGCCATGCCTAAGGCTAAAGCAATGCCGGCGATGCCGGGCAGAGTCAAGGTTGCCGATACCCCCGGAAATAAGACCGGCAACATCCCCAAGCCTCCTAGAATCATCAATAAGTTTAAGCTAAGGGCGATATCAGCCACTACCCCGGCCAAAAGATAGTAAATAACCATAAAAGCGAAAATAAATACCCCTCCGACAATACTAGCCCTTATACCTTTATTGATTGAATCCTGGCCTAAGAGCGGACCGATCGTCCGTTCTTCCTCGATATACATAGGAGCAGGCAAGGCGCCTACTCTTAAAATCAAGGCTAAATCCTGGGCCTGCTCTATGCTAAACCTGCCGGTAATCACTGCTTCGCCGGAAGGTATGGCCTCCCTGATGCGCGGAGCAGACTGTACTTTGCCGTCGAGAACTATAGCTAACCTCTTTCCGATATTATCTGCGGTGATCTGGGCAAATTTCCTTGATCCCTCTGGGCTGAATTGCAAAGTTACCAATGGCTCATTAAACTGGCTCTGGTCAAAACGCACTGTTGCGTTCACCAGGGCATCTCCGGTTAAAACCGGTTTTTCCTCTAAAAGTAACGGCTCATTGTCATCGGCGCTAGTTTTATATTCGTACCCCGCTGCTACATTCCCGCCAATAGCCTCTTTTAGTAAATTCATATCCCCGGAAACCAGCTTGAACTCAAGCATGGCAGTCTTGCCGATTAAATCTATCGCCCTATTCCGGTCAGTCACTCCCGGTAATTGCACCACGATTTCATCCTCACCCTGTTTTTGTATGGAAGGCTCCCTTACCCCGAATTGGTCAATGCGGTTGCGGATAACCTCTATTGCCCGGTCAGCCGCATCCTCCTTAGACCCGCCTTTAAGATGACTGGTATCTACTTTAAGCAAAAGATGCATCCCGCCTTTTAGATCCAGGCCTAAATTTATCCTTTGATTCACCGGAAAGGCGAAATAAATACATACTCCGATGACTGCTAAAATAAAGATCAGTTTATATACCAGTCTTTTTTCCATATTATGATCCTTGGTTGGAAGTGGGTATTTTTTTAAGGTAGGCGACACAATTCTTTTCGATTTCGATCTTGACATTTTCATCTACCCTTAAAATCAGGGTTTTATCCTTAAGGTTGACTATGGTGCCGTGGATACCGCTGGTAGTCACTACCTCGTCGTTTTTCTTTAATTCATTGAGCATTTTCTGATGCTCTTTTTCTTTTGATTTCTGCGGTCTGATAATCAGAAAATAAAATATCACGAATATCAGGATTAAAGGCAGAAGGTTGGTAATTGGGCTAAGCGTTGTTTGCTGTAGCATTCATATCCTCCTTTTTGGCTTTCTTGAGTAAACTCTTGACCGTAGGGGAAAGCTGAGCACCCTTCTTGACCCAGGAATCGATACCCTGCTGGTTGATCTTTACCTTCCCGTTGGTAGGCGTATAAAAACCAAGTTCCTCGATAAACCTGCCGTCCCTGCCGCGCCGCTCATCAAAAACCGTAATCCTAAAATGCGGCCTTTTCTTAGGATTTTTTCCGATCCGGCGTAGCCGTATATGCACTGCCATTTGAACAACCTCCTTTGTTTTTAGTCGCTAAGCGCTAACCTATAACCTAAAGCAAACCTTACTATAGACCATAGACTATTAGCCATTGACTAATTGTTTTCTACACATTCGCAACAGGAAAACCTCGCCATTCATAGCGAGGAGGTATAGCCCTAGGTTGATTTACCGATTGCCTCGATTAAAGCCCTGGCTTTGCTTACTGATTCACAATATTCCTTCTGCGGTTTAGAATCTGCGACAATACCAGCGCCTGCCTGCACATAGGCAGAATCTCCCTTTATCACGATCGTCCTGATCGTAATGCAAGTATCGATGTTTTGCGAAAAACTAAAATACCCCACGCATCCGGCATAAGGGCCGCGCTTTAAGTTTTCCAGCTCGTCGATAATCTCCATCGCCCGGATTTTCGGGCTTCCGGTTACCGTGCCGGCGGGAAAACATGCTTTCAGCGCATCATAAATGTCATACCTTTTATCTAATGCCCCGGTTACTTCGCTGACTAAATGCATCACGTGGGAGTATTTCTCTATGCGCATAAAATCCCTGACCTGCACCGTGCCGGTTTTCGCTACCCTGCCTAAATCATTCCTGCCTAAATCGACCAGCATAAGGTGCTCGGCTTTTTCCTTGCTGTCATTTAAGAGCTCTTCTTGCAGCTTGCGGTCCTCTTTCTGGGTAGAGCCGCGCCTTCGGGTCCCGGCAATCGGCCGGGTTTCCAATAGCCCGTCTTCGCAACGCAGGAGCATTTCAGGGGAAGAGCCGATCAATATCAGCCCCTTTAATTTTAAAAAAAACATGTAGGGTGAAGGATTGAGGCTTCTTAAGTTCCGGTAAATATCAAACGGGTCTCTACTGCCGAGCTCTACTTTAAACCTCTGGGATAACACCCCCTGGATAATATCGCCTTTTTTAATATAATCTTTGGCGCTTGCCACAGCGCTCTTAAATCCAGCAGGCGTAAAGTTAGAGCTAACTTTTATTCCCGCGCTTGGCTTAATATCTTTTCTCTTACGTAAAGAAATTGATTTAGCGAAGTCACTTTTAATCTCTTCGATCTTCCGCTGCGCCCTTAGGTAAAGTCGTTTTTTCTCATCTTTAGTCATTCTGGCTGAATCAGGCAGGAAAACATTAGCGACAATCTTGATTGTATGATTAACCCGGTCAAAAATCAAGAGGTTATCGGTTAAGATAAAAAGATAATCCGCCAGTTTTAAATCATCCTTATTTTTATCCGGCAGTTTCTCAAATAAACGCACTGCCTCATAGCCTATATATCCAACCAGTCCGCCGTAGAAGCGCGGCAACCCCTTGACCGCTGCCGGCCGGTAATCCCGCATGATTTTTCTGATTTCATCCAGAGGGGAAACTTTACACACGAAACGCCGCAGGGTTTTTTTCTGTGGATTAATTATGCGGATATCCCTTCCTTTGCCTTCAAAGACCAGAGAGGGGGAATTTCCCAGGAAAGAGTAGCGGGCTACCTTCTCCTGACCTTCCACTGACTCAAGCAGAAAGGCATAATCACCTTTATTAATTTTTAAAAAAGCGGAAACCGGAGTATCTAAATCAGCGTTAATCTCGGTATAAACCGGGACCAGGTTATATCCTTTGCTTAAATTTAAAAACTCCTTGCCTGACGGATAAACCATTAGAGCCTCATTTGAACTTACGGTAAAAACACGAACGATTTCCTGTATGACAGGCAACCCCAAGCTGGCGGACTTTAATCAGGATCGCATCCATATCGCAGTCATAAGCTACTGATTTAATGAACTGGAAATTACCGGAGGTTTCTCCTTTCACCCAGTATTTCTTACGCGAGCGTGACCAATAACAGGTTTTTCCCGA
>Ga0172375_10012934_pt1 | contig 10413 bp, 11 predicted proteins | sample LakKiv1m_FD_114537 | JGI IMG/M metagenome (GOLD analysis project Ga0172375, IMG submission 114537) | Freshwater microbial communities from Kabuno Bay, South-Kivu, Congo - kab_092012_11.1m | ecosystem: Environmental > Aquatic > Freshwater > Lake | place: Democratic Republic of the Congo...
AAAAATACCGGCAAGAATAAAGTTACCACCTACTCTTCAGAATTAAATAATAAAAATAGTTGATAACACCATTTCCCAAAAGCCGTTAGTTATAAACAAGGCGAATTTTGTTGCAAAGATGGCTATTTTAAGTTAAAATCTACATCTAATATGCGTAAATATATTATAAGCATAGATTTAGGCGGGACTAATACAAGGGTAATGCTCTTGGATGTGGATTTGAGAGTTTTATCCAGGAGATGTTTTTGCACCAAGGATTTTCCTTCCAGGGAAAAGCTGATTGCAGGAATGGTAGCGTTAGTTCGTAATCTCATGGCAGATAAGAATGTCTGCCAAAAGCAGGTTTTAGGGTTAGGCATAGGCGTTCCCGGGCCTGTTGATTATTCAAGGGGTAAAATCCACTATTTACCTAATATAAAAGGCTGGCAGAACACATTTCTCAAAAAAATATTAGAAAAGAGAATAGGCGTCAAGGTTTTTGTCGATAACGATGTCAATTTGATGACTTTGGCGGAAGTGAAATTAGGGGCTGCCAAAGGAGCAAAAAATGCCGTATGTATTACCTTGGGAACTGGCGTAGGCGGAGGGTTGGTATTAAACGGCAGTTTATTCAGGGGCGCTGATTTCTGCGCCGGAGAAATTGGGCATATGCCTATAAGCATTGACGGGCCAGCCTGCAATTGCGGCGGCAGAGGATGCTTAGAGCGATATGTAGGCAATGTTTTTATAATAAAGGAAGCCAGAGATAGGCTTAAAATAAAGAATATTACGTTGGAGAAATTGAGCGAACTGGCAGAAAAAGGAAACAGAGTCGCTTTGGATATTTATAACAGTTTCGCCGAGAAAATAGGTATTGCCTTGGCTGGGGTGGTTAATTTGCTTAATCCTGAGGTAATAGTTATCGGAGGAGGTCTATCTTTTGCCGGAGGTTTTGTATTTAAAAAGATAAGAAATACCATAGATGAAAGGGCTATGCCTATTCAGGCTGAGTCCGTAGTGGTTAAAAAAGCTGTTTTAGGTAAAGATGCTGGGCTGATGGGCGCAGCGCTATTAGTAAAAGACAGTATTTCTTGCAAGAATAATAGAAATAAATGTTAGAATTCAAAAAGCATTACTTAACTGTAATCTTAATTGTTGCGTTAGTGGCGTATTCCTATTTTTGTTTTGCGCAGGAATCGGGAGAAAAAACACAGCCTCAGCAAATTCCCATTATTGTAAATGGCGACAATGTAGAGTTCTTCACCGATAAGCAGATGATAGTCGCTGAAGGAAATGTAAAAATTGAATACGGAGGTTCAGTCTTAACCTGCGATAAGATTACTGTATTTACCAAGGCCAAAGATGTGATGGCAGAGGGCAACGTAAAATTAAAAGATGAGAAAGGGGTAATAGAGGGAGAAAAGGCTTTTTATAACTTTGATACAAAACTAGGAAGAATTATCCAGGCCGATATAAAAACGGATCCTTATTTCGCCTTGTCTCCCGAGGTAGAGAAATCGCCTGCAAAATATATCTTATATAATGGCGATATAACTACTTGCAATTTAGACAAGCCGCACTATCACCTCCATGCCCGCAAGATAGAGATTATTCCAGACGATAAAGTCAGGGCGAAAAATGTAAAATTTAGGGTAGGCAAAAGGACACTTTTTTATTTGCCGTTTTTTACACAGAGCATAAAGGATAGACGCGAGGGATTCAGTTTTTCTCCGGGTATGTCCAAGGAGTGGGGCGGTTATTTGCTTACGAGATACACGTATTACCTTAATGATAATGTGAAAGGGACGTTGCATACCGACTGGCGCGCGAATAAAGGTTTTGGCGGCGGCGCAGACTTTGAATTACTCCCGGGAGATTTAGGCGCCGGATTATTCCGTTATTATCAGGTAAGCGAGAAATTGACCGGCAGAGGCGAGGTAGCCCCGTTTTTTAAAGATAATAAACGTTATAGGGTGCAATATAAGCATAAATGGGACAGCGAGGAAGGCAATGATCATTTTCTAATGCAGATTAATGATTATTCGGATGCTGATTTCCTAAAGAGATATTTCTATAGAGAATACGAAAAAGACACGCAGGAAACAAGTTATCTTTTAGCCAGCCATAATTATCCTTATGCTACTGTAAGCCTAATGCTGGAGAAAAGGTTTAATCAGTTTTATAGCGAAACAGAAAGGTTACCCGAAATAAAGGTTGATACTGTCAGCTACAAGATTATGGATACGCCTTTTTACTACCAGAATCAATCGGGACTATATAATTTTAACTCCAAAACAGCCTATACTGATGATGATGAAGATACGGTAAGGTTTGATACTTATAATGAGATAACATGTCCTTTCAGATTCGCGTTTCTGGAAAACAGCCCTTTCATAGGCACAAGAGAGACTTATTATTCCAAAGATAAGAATGGAAGCGAAAGAATATTCCGTAATGTTTTCTATGCCGGGCATGATGTGCTTATGAGGTTATATCGTATATTCGATGTCAATGTTAACAAATACGGGCTGGAAATTAATAAACTTCGTCACGTTATAACTCCCTCAGTAAAATATTCCTATATCCATAATCCTACTTTGCCTTCTGAAAGATTGACGGCATTCGATAGCCTTGATTCAATAGCTAAAGAAAATACCGCTACGTTATCTTTGGAGAATAAGTTGCAGACTAAAAGAAACGGCGACTCCGTTGATTTTCTCACCTTTATAGTAGAAAGCCCCTATTATTTTAATTTAGAAGGGTATGGCAGTAGGTTCAATTATATAGATTTTGATTTGGAGATGCTTCCTAATTCGTGGCTGGAGTTTTGGTCTGATGCGCAGTTTGATTTGAGGAGGCGTTCTTTCAGCACGGCCAATTTTGACGTAAAATTCCCTCTGAAAGATAATGGCAAGATAAGCGCAGGTTATCGTTATGCGGCAGGCGTTAACAGTGGGGAAGACAGCGAAGTATTTACTCTTGGTTTTGAACGCAATCTGAATCCAAAGTGGAAAATACGCACTTATCATCGTCTTGAATTTACCGCCAGAAAGATGTTTGAGGAGCAGGAATACGCCCTGGTAAGGGATTTGCATTGTTGGGATATGGAATTCGTAGTAAACAGCAAAAAGAAGAAAGGGGTGAGTTTTTGGTTAGCGTTTAGGTTAAAGGCATTTTCTGATGTTGGTTTTGAATTTGACAAGACTCATCAGGCGCCTAAACGAGATTAACCAAATAAATATTATGTATAATATAGCGATAATAGGGGCTGGTTATGTGGGATTGGTAACAGGCGCATGTTTCGCCGAATTGGGAAACAAGGTTATCTGTATAGACAACGATAAAGAAAAGATAAATAAATTAAAGGCAATGATTATGCCTATTTACGAGCCTGGCTTAGAGGAATTAGTAAGAAGAAACGTAAAAAAACACAGGCTCAGTTTTTCTCACGGTATAAAAAAGGCGTTAAAAGAGTCATTAATAATTTTTATTGCTGTAGGCACGCCTCCTACGGAAGATGGCGATGCTGATTTAACCGCGATAGAAAAGGTATCGCAGTCAATCGCCTCCAATATGGATTCTTATAAATTGATTGTAGGCAAATCCACTGTGCCGGTCGATACAGGAAGGTGGATTGAACACACCGTGAGGATTAACCTTAAGAAAGGAATAGGTTTTGATGTTGCCTCTAACCCTGAATTTTTGCGGGAAGGAACGGCAATCAATGATTTCTTAAATCCGGACAGGATTGTTATTGGAGTAAGTTCCAAGAAAGCAAAGGATTTATTGTTGGATTTATATAAGCCTATAAAGGCGCCTAAAATCGTGACTGATATAAAGTCTGCGGAACTTATAAAACACGCCTCAAACTCTTTCCTGGCGACAAAAATTTCTTACATAAATGCAGTCTCCAAGATATGCGAGCTTTCGGGGGCGGATATTTTAAAGGTATCAGAGGGGATGGGGTTGGATAAAAGGATTGGCAGGTCGTTTTTGGATGCTGGTTTGGGATTCGGCGGCTTCTGTCTCCCTAAGGACCTGGATGCATTTATTAAAATTTCTGAGAAATTAGGTTATGATTTTAAAATGCTAAAAGTTGTCAGAGATATAAATGAGACCCAAGTTATCGATTTCGTAAAAAAGATTAAGACCGCGTTGTGGAATATCAAGTCAAAGTGTGTGGGCGTGCTGGGGCTTTCGTTCAAGCCCAATACAGACGATTTGCGTTTTGCGCCGGCATTGAAGGTTGTTGAAAAGCTGCAGGAAGAGGGTGCAAAGATACGCGTATTTGACCCGCAAGGGATGCCCAAAGCAAAAGATATGCTGAAAAATGTCTATTTTGCCAAGGATTCTTATGATGCAGCTAAAGGGTGCGATTGCCTTCTGATTTTAACGGAGTGGAATGAATTTAAGGAACTTGATTTTTCTCGTCTTAAGAAGATTATGAGGCGGCCATTGATAATTGACGGCCGTAATCTATACGATAAAGACAAACTCGCCAAATCAGGATTCACTTATATAGGTATAGGGAGATAAGATGCCGTCTTACAAAGAATTGCTGGTAAATAAGATTAATAAAAAGAAAGCCAGGATTGCTGTAATCGGATTGGGTTATGTAGGTTTGCCGTTAGCTGTTGAATTCGCTAAAACTGGTTTTTTGGTATTTGGCATAGATATAAACAAAGAAAAAATAAATATGCTTAAGAAAGGCATATCTTATGTTCAGGATATCCCGAGCTTAACGCTGAAAGATGTTATAAAAAGCAGATATTTGCAAGTCAGCCATGATTATAAACATTTAGTTGATGTTGATGTCGTTATTATTAGCGTGCCTACGCCTCTAACAAAGACGCGGGAGCCGGATATTTCCTATATTATAAATGCGAGCAAGAAAATTAAGGATAATTTTAGAAAAGGCCAGTTGATTATTTTAGAAAGCACGACTTATCCCGGAACCACCTCGGAGATTCTACTGCCGCTATTTTCAAAGAAGGGTTTAAAGGTCGGCGAAGATTTCTTTTTAGCATTTTCTCCGGAGAGGGTAGATCCGGGCAATAAGAAATTTCACACTTCAAATATCCCTAAGATAGTTGGTGGAATAACGAAAAATTGCACTTATCTGGCGAAATTGACTTATGGCAAAATTATCGGAAATGCCATTGGCGTTTCGAATTCCACAGTAGCAGAAACAGCCAAGCTGCTTGAAAATACCTTCAGGGCAGTCAACATAGCTTTAATTAATGAATTTGCCCTCTTGTGTGATAGATTAAAAATAAATGTATGGGAAGTTATTGAGGCCGCCAAGACAAAGCCGTTTGGTTTTATGCCGTTTTATCCAGGACCGGGATTAGGCGGACATTGTCTGCCCATAGACCCTCTGTACTTATCTTGGAAGTCGCGTATGCATGGTTTTGAGCCGCGCTTGATAGAATTAGCTAGTCAGATTAATTCCTATATGCCTACCTATGTTGTGAATAAAACCGCAGAGATTCTGAATTTAAGGAAGAAGCGTTCTTTGAAGGGGGCGAATATTTTGGTTGTAGGAGTAAGTTATAAGAAAGATGTTTCTGATGTTAGGGAATCCCCAGCCATAGAAATTATTGAGATACTTCTGAATAGGTATGCTAGGGTTTCTTACCACGACCCTTACGTGTCTTCCTTATCATTAGAAAGAGAACATTTACATTCAGTAAAATTAACCAAGCAGAATGTCTCTAATAGTGACTGTGTTATAATTGTGACAGACCATACAAATCTTGATTACGATTTTCTCTTAAAAAATGCGCAGTTGATTTTTGATACGCGTAACAAATATAATAATTTGAATAATCCAAAAATCTTCAAGGTGTAAAAAATGGGCAAAGCAAGACGTAAAGTAGTGTTGATTACGGGTGGGGCCGGATTTATAGGGTCGCATTTATGCGATTTGTTGGTCAATAAAGGCTATAAAGTAATATGCCTTGATAATTTTGTCACTGGAAAGATAGAGAATATCAAACATCTTTTAGGAAATCCTTTATTTGAATTCAAGAAAATAGATGTTAGTGGAGATTTTAGCGTCAAGGGCAAAGTAGATTTTATTTTACATTTTGCTTCTCCTGCTAGTCCGGTTGAGTATCTTAGAAATTCTATAGAAACATTAAAGGTTGGTTCATTCGGGACATATAATTGCCTTAATTTAGCGCGGTTGAAAAAAGCAAGATTTTTGCTTGCTTCTACGTCGGAAATCTATGGAGATCCGTTGGAACATCCGCAAAAAGAAAGTTATTGGGGTAACGTTAACTCAGTCGGTCCAAGGTCGGTGTACGATGAGGCAAAGCGTTTTGCCGAGGCAATTACGATGTCATACCACAGGGAGCATAAATTAGACACCAGGATTGTTAGAATATTTAATACCTACGGCCCTCGCATGCAAAGCGAGGACGGCAGGGCGGTGCCTAGTTTTATTGTGCAGGCGTTAGCAAACAAACCGCTGACGATTCAGGGCGATGGTTCGCAAACACGCTCTTTTTGTTATATCTCTGATTTAGTAGAGGGTATTTTTAGGTTAATGAATTCCAGTATAAACGAACCTGTGAATTTAGGAAACCCGACAGAGGTCAGCATAAAAAAGCTGGCAACGATTATTATAGAATTGACTCATAGCGCCTCCGCAATAAAATATCTGCCTTTACCGCAAGATGACCCAGCAAGGAGAAGACCTGACATAAGCAGGGCAAGAAAATATTTAAATTGGCGGCCCAAAATTGATTTGGAAGATGGACTCATGGCAACTATAAATTGGTTTAAAAATAGGCCCCTTCGTTACTAAAACCTGCCTTTTAGTCTTGTGCAAACCCTACTTTCGAAAAGTATTTAAAACTATTATTTATGAGTATTTACGATTTTTTAACAGATGTCCACTGGAGCCAAAAAAACCTTGACAAATATATTTTTCATCATATAATAATGGCTTTACCGTTGCCCTCGTAGCTCAGCAGGAAGAGCACGTCCTTGGTAAGGACGGGGTCACCGGTTCAATTCCGGTCGGGGGCTTAAACCTCGACGACAGAACGATGAGAGAACACATACTTTTTGAATGCACAGTTTGCAACAATAGATTATATACTTCTACCAAGAACAAGAAGAAGCAGCAGGGGCGGTTAGAATTAAAAAAATTTTGCCGCCAATGCAGAAAACATGTTGTCCATAAAGAAGTTAAATAGTTTTTTAGGAGCGTCGGTTAATGGTAAACCAACGGTCTCCAAAACCGTTACTGCAGGTTCAATTCCTGCCGCTCCTGCTTACGGGAATAATTTTTTATAAATTAAAAAGATGGCTATAGCAGACAGTTTAAAGAAAATTCCGCTTTTTTTTAAAGAGGTACAGCAGGAATTAAAGAAAGTTTCCTGGTCTTCAAGAGATGAATTGCTTGGGGCTACGTGGGTTGTTATTGCTACAACGTTTTTCTTGGCTTTTTATATTGGGGCAATTGATTTTGGGCTTTCTAAATTCTTAACGACATTTCTGAGATGATTACTTTCCTTGACAATTGTGTTTTTGAGTTTAATTTTTGCGCCCGTCACGTTTTTCTTCGCTTGCGCATGAGCGGCCTGAGGGAGGATTGTTAGAGTGAAGAAGTGGTACGTGGTGCATACTCAGACGGGTTCTGAAGATAAAGTTAAAATCGCTTTAGATTCCAAGATTGCCTCCAGCGAGATAAAGGAGTGTTTCTCGCAGGTAGTTATACCCAAGGAGCAGATTTCAGAGGTTCGTTCCGGCAAAAAGAAAATATCGCAGCGCAAATTTTTCCCGGGATATATTTTAGTAGAGATGGATTTTAACGAGAGGTCGTGGCTGTTGGTAAAGACTACGCCCGGGGTAACAGGTTTTATCGGTTCAGGTAACAAACCTTCCGCTTTAACTTCCGAGGAAGTAGATAATATCCTGAAGCGCACGCAGGAAGCCCAGACCAAGCCGACTCCAAAGGTTTCTTTTGATATAGGCGAGGCGGTCCGCGTTACGGACGGCCCATTTGTAAATTTCAATGGCGTAATAGAGGGCGTTCATCCCGATAAACAGAAGATAGAGGTTAGCGTTTCAATTTTTGGCAGGTCTACGCCGGTGGAATTAGAATACTGGCAGGTAGAAAAGGTGTAAGAGGTTAGTTCGCTATGGCAAAGAAAGTAGTCGTACAGATAAAACTTTATGTTTCAGCAGGGCAGGCAAATCCCGCTCCGCCAGTTGGCCCGGCTTTAGGCCAACACGGCGTCAATATAATGCAGTTTTGCAAGAGTTTCAATGAGCAGACAAAGGGCAAGGAAGGCCTGATACTACCAGTAGTCATAAGCGTTTATGAAGATAAGAAATTTGATTTTATTGTTAAAAGCCCGCCTACATCTGTCTTGGTAAAGAGGGCTTGCAATCTGGCTAAGGCATCTGGAACAGCAGGAAAAGAAAAGATTGCCACCATAACTAAAAAGCAGATAAAGGAAATAGTAAAGCAGAAAATGCAGGATTTAAATACTACCGATGAAGCTGTTGCAGAGAAGACAGTAATGGGCACAGCAAGAAGCATGGGCATCGAGGTTGTAGAAGAATGAAAGGCCGCAGTAAAAAATATAAAGAGTCAGTAAAGGTTGTGGATAGAAACAAGACCTACGGCATAGAGGAGGCAGTTTCTCTGCTCAAGGGGATGCCGCAGTTGAAATTTGACCAGTCTGTGGATTTAGCTATTCAGCTGAACGTCGACCCCAAAAAATCCGATCAGTTATTGAGAGGCACTGTGGTCCTTCCTCACGGAACAGGCAAGAAGAAACGCATAGCCGTATTCTGCAAAGGCGAAGCTGAGAAGGAAGCCAAAGAATCAGGAGCTGATTTTATAGGCGCACAGGAGCTTATAGATAAAGTAGCCGGCGGTTGGTTGGATTTCGATGTTGCGGTATCTACTCCTGAAATGATGAGGGATTTAAGCAAATTAGGAAAAGTCTTAGGCCCAAAAGGTTTAATGCCCAGCCCGAAGACAGGGACAGTAACAAATAACATAGCCCAAGCTATAAAAGAACTCAAGGCAGGCAAGGTTGAGTTTAAAACTGATAAACAGGGCGGTATCCATCTTGCAGTAGGAAAAGTTTCATTTGACGTCAATAAATTAGTAGAGAATATCAAAACTCTTTTATCAGCAGTAAAGGCTAATAAGCCGGCATCCGTAAAAGGCAATTTGATAAAATCGGTATCTTTATCTTCAACCATGAGTCCGGGTTTTAAGGTGGCGTCATGAAGAAAGTAGGCGATATATTTAAACAACTGACCGATAAGCAGTTAAAGGACAACTTGGAAAATAACGAAGGGTTATTCCTTTTTAAATATACTGGAGTAGCTTCAGCTGATTTGACTAAACTGCGCAGCAGCCTCAAAAGCGTTAACGCCAAGATGTTCGTTACCAAGAATAGTTTTATAAATTTGGCATTGAAGTCTATAAATAAAGGTAAAGAAATCTTAGATTTTATCGATGGGCCCACTGCTTTGATTTTTGTTAAAGATAACCCTGTGGGTGCTTCCAAGCTGCTTACTGATTTCGTAAAGACGCACGAAGCAGCCGCATTGAGGGGCGGTTACCTTAATGAAAAGGTCATTAATCCGCAGGATTTCAAGATATTGGCGAATATTCCGTCAAGGCAGGTTCTTTATCAGCAGGTGGCAGTTGCTATTAATGGTCCGGTCGCTAAGTTAGCAATGAGCCTGAATCAAATTTTATCAAAGATAGCATACGCCTTAAAGGCGGTTAGCGAGAAAAAAGGAAAATAATCTATTGTAAAGGGAGGTTAGGAAAATGGCAAAGACAGAAGACATAATTAAAGAAATAGAAACAATGTCAGTCTTAGAGCTGTGCGAATTGGTTAAGGCAATAGAGGAAAAGTTCGGCGTCTCTGCCCAGGCCCCGGTTATGGCAGCAGGATTTATGCCTCAAGGAGCAGCAGGACAGGGCGCAGGAGCTGAGAAAGAGGAAAAGAGCGTCTTTACTGTAGTTTTGACCGGCGCAGGCGCAAACAAAATACAGGTTATCAAGGAAGTCAGGACATTGACAAGCCTTGGCCTGAAAGAAGCCAAAGATTTGGTTGATTCTGCTCCGAAACCAGTAAAGGAAAATCTTCCCAAGGAAGAAGCGGAAGAGATGAAGAAAAAGCTGGAAGCGGCAGGCGCAACCGTCGAATTAAAGTAAGCCTTCTATCGTCTTGAATTAACCCTCAGGAGATAATTGTAAATGGCAAACAAGAGAAAGAGTTTCTCTAAATTGAAAGAGGTTTTTGACCTCCCTCATTTTTTACAGACTCAGATAGACTCTTATAATGAGTTTCTTCAGCAGGATGTCCCTGCGAAGGATAAAAAGAGTCTGGGCCTGCAGGAGGTATTTCAGGAAGTTTTTCCTATAGAGAGTTTTGACAGGAAATTCCG
>Ga0172375_10012935_pt1 | contig 10411 bp, 5 predicted proteins | sample LakKiv1m_FD_114537 | JGI IMG/M metagenome (GOLD analysis project Ga0172375, IMG submission 114537) | Freshwater microbial communities from Kabuno Bay, South-Kivu, Congo - kab_092012_11.1m | ecosystem: Environmental > Aquatic > Freshwater > Lake | place: Democratic Republic of the Congo...
GCCACGCACCGTCGTGGCCGTGCCGCGGCGGTCAAGGGCCTGACCGCCGATGCTGCCTGCGCGGACGCCGGAGGGCCACGCACCGTAGTGGCCGTGCCACGGCGGTCAAGGGCCTGACCGCCCTAAACGGTCTGCGCGCGCGACGCCGGCGGCGGCCGTGGCAGGCGCACCGCAGGGGAATGCGGCGCCCGTTCGTCTAGCGGCATATCAGGCGCACTGCAACTTTTACGCCGTGCACCCCGCTGCGGGCGGCGCTTGACACACACGCCGCCGATGTGGTATCATGTGCAAGCGGTTGCGCATGTCATGACCATGGCCGGCGTGGATGCACAGACCCAATCCTGTTTGACACAACCACAAGGTGAGCACCATGATAACCGTTCAGCGCGCAGGTCAGTCACACCGCGGGGTCGCGTTGATTGCGGTTTTGTCCGTGCTGACCATTCTGGCGTTGCTGGCGGCGTCGTTTGCCGTGCTGATGGGCGTCGAGCAGGCCGCGGGACGGGTCAGCATGACGCGCTTGCAGGCCGAATGCCTGACCAAATCCGCCCTTGAACACGCCCAGGCCGTCCTGCGCCAGGACGTCGTCGATCAGCCCGGCTGGGATGACCAGGGCGAGTCGTGGAGTGCCGCGTTTGCCCCCGGCAAGCATCGTACCGAAGATGCCGCTGAACTTGACGGCGCCCCCAACGCCCCCGGCCAAGCCGGTGATGCCCGCTGGATCTATGTGCACCTGGCGGACGGTACCTTGGCCGGGCGCTATGCCGTCTTGGTGCAGGATGAAGCCGGCAAAATCAACCTCAACAGCGCCAGCGCGCTCGGACCGCGCCAGCAGCACCAAGGCGTGGGCACCTTCGAGACCATGTTGACGGACGGCAGCACGCGCGGCTTGCCGATTTCTATGGCCTTTGGCCAGAACATTCTGGCCTACCGCTACGGCCGCGATCGCGCGCCCGGCCAGCGCGGCGCGGATGACAATTATACCGCCTCGCAATTTGCCGCCGACGAAATCGACAATAATGCCAATGGCGTGATCGACGAGCAGGACGAGGGCGTCGACGAGCAGGAAGAGTTTAATGCCCTGCAACCGGCCTGGGATGACCGCTCGTTTTCCTCGCTGCAGGAAGTTGCCAGCAAGGCTTCCGGCGGCAAGGAGCTGAGTATCGCGGCGCGGCGCATGCTGCGGCAATACGGCACGGTCTACACCCGTACCCGCGACGTCTATTTTGACGACGCCACCCGCGCCTGGCAACGCCAAGTCAACTTGAATGTCGGTTCGCGCAGCCAGGTGACCAAGATGCTGCGCGCCGCCAATGACAAGGCCCGGTTCGAGCCGGTGGCCAAGCGCCTGCAAAATTTGATTGCCAATGTGATTGATTACCGCGACGAGAATCACGTTCTCTCGACCATCGGGGCCGAGTATGGCGTCGAAGCGGTCTGCTTCAATGAAATCATGGCCAACGACGGCAGTTACACGGTCGAAGCCGACCATTGCGACCCGACCGCCTATGACCAGTACCATCTGGTGCACCGCCTTGGGCGCTGGTACAATCTGAGCGGCAACGACCGCTTGTATGGCTGGACCATTCGCTCCATCACCCGCGCGCAAGGCGGCTCGTTCCTCAACAATGGCAAGGTTGAGCGTTACCCGGAAGGCGCCGATGTCCAGCTCGGGACAGACCTTGCCAATGCCGGCGGGCTTGCCAGCAAATTGCGCACCTTCAAACAAGTGATGAGCGATTTGGACACGTCGGGCAACCTTTGGAAAAATGCGTATCTCAAACTGTGGAACCAAGGAAATTCCACCTATGCGTATTATCCGGTGATCAAGGGCAGCCAGAATGCCGTGACGGTCGGGCTGCGCTCCGCCGACGAGTTCAATGTCTTGAGCACCACCACCTGGTCGTGCGCGCGGCTTGATACGCTCTGGCGCGTGCATGACGCCACCTATGCCGTGAATCCGCGCGTGACCGACTGCTGGTGGTTTCCCACCCAGTGGGACCGCGGCTTCAAGCCGCCCGAGAATCTGCACTATATGGTCTATGTCGGCGAACAGAACTTCCAAGGCAACACCAGCGACAGCGGCTTTCCTTTCACCGGCACGATCTCCGGCCCGTGGAAGGGCTACAACCGCATGCTCGATGTGGACGGCGAGCCGGCGCGCGACAGCGAAAGCGAAATGCTGATGCTGCGCCAGTCCGACCTGAAAAACACCTCGCTGACCATCCCCGGCGGCAAGCAACAGATTGACTTGCTGCGCTGGGCTTATCAGGACGGCAAGCCCGTGCAGGCCAAAAACGGCTATGTCCGCGTCCTCTTGACCTCCGCCAGCGGCACCGGTTTTTCCCGCACCGGCATTGCGGCCAGCGAGGCCTATCGCAACAAATCCGCCTTTGATATCGCCTACATCATGCGCCCGGACATCATCGAGCTGATCAATATCAGCGCGCGGCCGATCAGCATGCGCAACTGGCGCGTGGTGATCAACACCGGCGCGTACGCCGACCAGGTCGGCTTGATCGAAGCGGCGCCGCATTACAGCCTGCAGACGCACAAATACTATGACGATCCCAACCCTAGCATTCCGCCCAACGGCTATTTTTACCTGACCAACAACCGTCAGATTTTCGATCTTGAATATGGCGCGCGGCCGTCGCGCACCTGGGGCGATTCGCAAGACGAGGCCTACGGCTGCTACGAATTGCCGGACGCACTCTGGGGCGTGCGCTATACGGTTACCCGCGTGCAGCCGACGTCCGTCACGGTCAGCGGCTCGAACTGGCGGCCCAACCAGATGAAATACGAAATTGTCGAGTTTCACTCCCAGCGCAACGCGAGTGGGCGCAACGGCCTGACCGGCGTCCGCAAAGTGGTGCTGAGCAACACGCGCGACACGCTGTCGTTCGTGCCGCCGGTCGGCTTGATTGTGGATGGCGTGCAACCCGGCGATGACGCCGTCATCGTCGGCATGCCCCACGCCGGCGGCTTCCTCTCGATGACCATGAAGGACGAATACAACCAGATCACCGCCCGCACCGTCGAATATGGCTCGACCGAGCCGGAGGAGATCAACTACTCGACCGAAAAATTCGACCCGACCCACTACACCTGGGTCAAATCGCGCCGTGCCACCTTTGGCGGCAATCCGCGCACGGCCAGGAACCACTCGCTGCCGACGGGCTCGTATGTGCCGGCCTTCGTCAAGGACAACCAGTTCGTCTCGGTCGGCGAAATTCAGCAAGTGCGCAAATCGGAAGACTGGCAGAACATCGGCTCGCGCGGACGCGGCGCCGCCAGCACCGCGACGCTCAAAGCGATCGGCAAATATTTCACGGTCGCGGGCGTGCGCCTTGACGCCGAAGAGGCGGGCGTTCATGTGCAGGGCTGGAAGCCGGCCTTTGGTCTGGTCGCGGCGGCCGGCAACAGCGGCATTACCGCCGACGGCGCGCATTGGGAGCCCGGCCAGTGGGATAATCAAACCTTGCGCATGCTCTCCGGCCCGCTCAAGGGCGAGAGCTTCGCCATCGAGCGCAGTACCCAGAGCGGTGTGGTTGTCGGCGGCTATTCCGTGCCCGGCGGCTTGCAACTGCGCGCCAAGAAAGGCGACCAGTTCAGTGTCGGCCCGGGCTATGCCACGCCTTTTTATTATACGCGCAAAAATGGCGACAGCGGGGTGTGGGAGTGGCAAAACAAGGGACTGGAACGCAACAGCTACGGCCTCTATTTGTACGGCTTGTGCGATTCGATTGACACGACCGAATTCATGGAGGAAAATTTCAATGCCGGGCTGGAGGTTTCGGCCTGGAATTTCGAGACGCAAGCGTATGACCAATTGCCGCTGCCGGGCGAGCGCCGCACCGGACGCGAAGGCGATGCCTACGAAATTGTCACGGGCCGCCTCCAGCACCAATATGAGAAAAACGACGGCGCCTATGTCGGCCAAATCCATCCGCAACACATCTCGCCCAAAAACGGCATCCGGCTCCAGATTGTCGCGCGCGGCTTGAATGCCAAGAAATGTTCCGGCACGGCGTGGTTTGATTACGCCTATCTGGCGCCCGCCGCGGTCTTTGGCAAAATCAGTATCAATACTGCCAGCGAACGCGTGTTGAGCGCCCTGCCCGGCGTCACCCCCGAGCTGGCCCACAACATCGCGCTGGGCCTTGATACGGCCGGCCGCGCCCAGCTCAAACCCTACAAGTCCTTGACGGATGTGCTCGATGTGCGCGGCGTGACCCCCGACCTTTTCTCGCAACTGTGCAATTTGACCACCATCCGCAGCGATCAGTATCGCGTCATGATCACGGTGCAATCCTTGGTGGACGTCAATCGCGACGGCATTTATCAGCCCGCCCGTGACCGGATCGGTGCCGCGGCCGGCCGCGACGTGATTGTCGATCGCCAGGAACTCACCGACGACGATCCGCACACCACCAGTTTCCACACCCAATTGTCGCAGTAAATTTGTTGGGTGCCGTTGTTTTTAGATTTTAAGAGGCGGCGCGGCGCCGGGCCGCGGCAGGCACGGCGGGGTGCGCTCAGGCCGGCAGGGGCCAGAGAAACGCGCCGGTGGCGAGAAATTGCTGGAGTTGCTGCATGCTTTGCTCGGACTTGCGCGCCACGGCCTCGTGGGTGTTGAACGCATTATGCGGCGTCAACAAGGCGCGCGGATGGCGCGCCAGCGCCAGCGTGGCGCATACGTCGGCATCGTCAGCCGCGGTATTGGTGCGCAAGGCCACCGCCAGTTCTTTTTCGTGATGGTAGACATCCAAGCCGACGCCGCCCAGCTGGCCTTCGTCGAGCAGGCGCAGCAAATCCGGGGCGGGCGAGAATTCACCGCGGGCAATGTTGATGAACAGCGCGCCGCGGCGGGCGGTCTGCAGCACCTCATAACGAAAATATCCGCAATTCGTGGCGGTCAAATTCATGGCGCACACCAGAATGTCTGCGGCAGCAATGCCCGCGGCGGGCGTGACATACTCCACGTCGGCATGGTGTTGGACAAGGTCCACCCCCAGCACGCGCATGCCCAAGCCGGCGCCAATCTTGACAATCTCGTGCCCAATGTTGCCGACGCCAACGACGGTCAGGGTTGTGCCGGCGCACTCGTGGCCGGTAATGTCATCGCGATGAAAGGTGTGCAACTGGGCGAGTTGCTGCGGTAATTTGCGCAAGAGCGCCAGCCACAGCAGCAAGGCCTGTTCCGCCACCGCCCGATTGCAGTAGAGCGGCAGGAAGCCGCATGGCACGGGCACGCCGGTGGCCGCGCGGTATGCCGTGAGATGGTCAAAACCGGTGCTGCGGGTGAGGATACCGGCCAGCGCGCGCGCCCAGGCGGGCGGAATGGCCGATTGCGTCCGGATACTAATGACGCGGGCGGGTGGTGCCGGCGCCTGATATTCCTGAATGGTCTTCCACGAGAATTCCGCGCGCACGTCGGCGGGCAGATACCGGCGCAGCGCGGCCTCCTCCTCCGTAAAGGCCTCAAAAAAGAACACGTCGCAAGGCAAATCGCTCATGATGGCGGCAAGGCGGTTGGTTACCAGCAAAAAGTATAGCAAATTTGACCTTTGGCGTTTGGTGCCGCGCTGCCAGCGGCGGCAGCTGGATGCTGTTGTAAGTTTTAGGCTTAAGGTTTTGGGTGGCAAGCGCTGCAATTTCAGCTTTCCCCTTTCAATATCGCCGAGGGCGGAATCCACGCCATCTGGCCGGACTCCAAGCAATCCCAAGCAGCCGACCACAGATCAGCCGGAGGGCCGCCCGCCGCGGCGCCCGGGCCGTTGGAGGGCCACACTCCGTTGTGGCCGTGCCGCTGCCTGCTTCTGCCGCCGCTGCTGCGCCCCACCGAGCTTGCCTCGGTGGACGCACAGATTCGACACCGCACTCCCTGCGGCAATCTGCCGCCATCACAACTGCACTGTTTTTTGAATTCTAACTTTCTTGCAGTATTGTTAAGAAGCGGTTAAGTTCCTATAATAGCAGCATGACCACCGCGCAGCTTCTTTTTCTGATCTTCGCCATTGCCGGCGGCTTGGCGCTGTTTATCTATGGCATGAATGTGATGAGCGACGGCTTGCGCCTGGCGGCCGGCACCGCCTTGCGGACCATGCTCACCAAGGCGACCGACAATCGCCTGGCCGGCTTGCTCATGGGCACCACGCTGGGCACGCTGATCCATAGCAGCGCCACGACCGTGATGATTGTCAGTTTCATCAACGCGGGCTTGATGACCTTGCCGCAGTCGATCGTGCCCCTGCTGGGCGCCAACATCGGCACGACGCTGTCGATGCAGTTGATTTCCATCCGGTTCAGTGAATATTGCCTGCTGGCGGTTGCACTGGGCTTTTTCACCGAAATGCTCGCGCAGCAGCAACGGGTCAAGCATTGTGGCCGGGTCGTGTTGGGCTTTGGCTTGATTTTCTTGGGCATGAACACGATGAGCACCGCGATTCAGCCGCACCGCGCCGTGTTTGCGCACCTGCTGCTCGGCATTCACGGCACCACCTATCTGAATGTCCTGGCCGGCTATGCCATTGCCATGGCCATCACGGGCGTCATCCAAAGCAGCGGCGCGGTCGTGGGCATGTGTTTTGCCCTGACCCGCGCCGGCGTGTTCACGGACATTCACCAAGTGTTTCCCTTGGTGCTGGGCGCGCAAGTCGGGCACTGCGCCACGGCATTGCTGGGCAGCATCGGCACCCATATCGACGCGCGCCGTGCGGCCGTTGCCCACGTAATGTTCAACCTTCTGAACACCCTGCTGGTCATCAGCATCTACCCGGTGTACTTGAAGCTGACGGTTTGGTCTTCAACGGACTTGGTCCATCAGACCGCCAATTTTAACACCTTGACCGTCCTGGTTGGCGCGGCGCTGGTGTATCCACTGGCAGGGTGCTATGCACAGTTCATCACCTGGCTGGTGCGGTCGAAGCTGCCGGCGCCGCAACCCAGTTTTCTGGAGCGGGCCCTGTTTGCCCATCCGGAACAAGCGCTGTGTGCCGCCATTCGCGAGTTGCAGCGCGTGACCCGCCTTTGTGCCCAGAGTTTGCGCCTGACCTACGACATCATTTTCACCAAGAGCGCCCGCGAGTTGCAAATGATCCGGCTCAACGAGCGCGTGGTCGATGATGTCAAACTCGCGATGAAGGAATATCTGCTGGTGCTGACCCGACGAACCCTGTCGCAACGCCAGTCTTTGCTGGTGCAAACCATCAATCGCTGCATGGCGGACATCGAGCGGATCGGCGATCATATTGATGAACTGGCCGATATCACCACCCGCCGGCACAAACATCCAGCCGGGCGTTTCGGGCGCGATATCCTCACCGTGCTGGCCGGCTTGTATGAGCAGACTGCCAAGGTGCTGCACTTGGTGAGCGAGTCCCTCAATGTCGACCGCGGGGATTTTCAGGCGCAGGCCGAGGCGATTTTGCAGGCGCGCGACGCGTATGTCAATCTGAGCATGCAGGCCAAGGAGGCCATGACGGATAATGTCGTGCTGCATGACGTGCTGCCAGTGACCGGCGTGTTTTTCAGCGAATACGTGGCGGCCATGGACCGGATTGTGAAGCATGCCAAACTGGTGGCGCTGGCGGAAAAGCAGCCGTATTTCTTCATCAAGCAGCGCCAGCTCGAGCGCACGGCGCGGGAGGCACCGCAATCCGCCTTGCCGCCCAAAATTGACACGCGTGATTTTATGGACCAATTGCATTGGGAGAATTATCTGTAGTCTGCACCCACCGCGCGCGGCGCGGGCATTGGCCGGCGGGAGAGGTAGGGCGGTCAGGCCCTTGACCGCCGCAGTTGCCTGTGTATGCCGAGGTAGGGCGGTCAGGCCCTTGACCGCCGCGGTTGCCTGTGTATGCCGAGGTAGGGCGGTCATCGCCGTGCCCTGGCAGCACCGGCAGGCAGCATCGGCGGTCAGGGCCTGACCGCCCTACCTCAGCCGTCGGCCACGCACGCTTTGGTCTTTATCGGTGTCTTGACTTTGCGGAGTGGCTAGGCGCCGGATCCGGGGTCTCCGCCGCATTTGCCATTCTGCGCTGTTTTTCGTATCATCATGCTAGTTTTCGTCCCGGTGCGACCTGCGTAATCTTGGGGAACACTCAGCGTATGACACATATTCTCATTACCGGTGGCGCAGGCTATCTGGGTTCGATCATCACCGGCCGCCTGCTCGACGATGGCTATCGCGTGACGGTCTTGGACAATTTGCTTTTTCGCCAGAATAGTCTGCTCGAGTACTGTGCCAACCCGCGCTTTAATTTTGTTTACGGTGATTGTCGCAACGAAGAGCTGGTCCGCGCCTTGGTGAAAGATGCGGATGCCATCATCCCGCTGGCGGCCATCGTCGGTTTTCCGGCCTGCCTGCGCGATCCGCTTTCCACCACCTCGATCAACTACGAGGCGATTGCCCTGCTCAACCGCGTGCGCAGCGCCACCCAGCGCATTGTCTATCCCACCACCAACAGCGGCTACGGCTCAACTACCGGCGATTTGCGCTGCACTGAGGAAACGCCGCTCAACCCGATTTCGTTGTATGGCCGCACCAAGTGTGATGCCGAGAAACTGCTGCTCGACAGCCGCACTGCCATCACGCTGCGGCTGGCCACGGCGTTCGGCACCTCGCCGCGCATGCGGGTTGATTTGCTGGTCAACGATTTCACCTGGCAAGCGGTGACCAATGGCGCGATCATCATTTTCCAAAAGGATTTCAAGCGCAACTTCTGCCATGTGCGCGACATCGCCGACTGCTTCGCCTTCTGCCTGAAAAATTACGACGCCCTGCAGGGCGAACCCTACAATGTCGGCCTTAACGAAGCCAATTATTCGAAAGAGGAGCTGGCCCTGCTGATCAAAAAGCAAGTGCCGAACTTTTACCTGCACTTCGCCGAGATTGGCGACGATCCCGACAAGCGCAACTACATTGTCTCGAACGACAAGATCAACCGGCGCGGCTTTGCGGCTCGGCGCAGTGTCGAGGACGGCATCCGCGAACTGCTGGTTGGCTACCGCATCCTCAGCCGGCGCGAAATGACCAATCTGTGAAGAAGGTCACGGATCAAAGGCAGCCATGACAAGCCATTTATCAATGCACATCGGTCATTTGTCACTTTCTGCCTTGACTTCAAATGACCATTGACCAATCACCAATGACCAATGAAAAATGTCTTGACCTTTGACCTTCAGCAGCACCGCCTCCTCGTCACCGGCGCCACCGGTTTCCTCGGCCGCAATCTGCTCGCGGCGCTGGCCAAGGCCGGCTACACCGAGGTCGTCGCGTTGTCCAGCAAGGAGTACAATCTGCTTGAGCAGACCGAGGTGCGCCGCATGTTTGCCGAGCGCCGGCCGGAGATCGTCGTGCACCTCGCCGCGCTCAGCGCCGGCATCAAAGCCAACGCCGAACGTCCGGCCGATTTTTACTACACCAACCTGTTGATGCAAACCATGGTCATGCACGAGGCCTGGCGCGCCGGCGTGCGCAAATATCTGACCTGCATGGGTGGCTGCAGTTATCCCGCCCACGCGCCCTCGCCCATCCATGAACGCGAAATGTGGAACGGCTTTCCGCAACTGGAAAGTGCCGGCTACTCGATGGCCAAGAAAATGAACCTGGTGCAGGCTTGGGCGTATCGCGTCCAGCATCATTTCAATGCCGTCGTCACTGTGCCCGGCAACATGTATGGGCCGTTCGACAATTATAACTTGAACGAAGCGCATGTGATCCCCGCCTTGATTCGCAAAGTGTATGAGGCGCTGGTGCGCAGCGACAAGGAAATCGTCGCGTGGGGTACTGGCGCGCCGGTGCGGGACTTTGTCTATGTCAAGGATGTCGCCCGCGCCCTGGTCGTGACGCTCGAACAGTATGACGGCGATGAATTTTTCAACATTTCCAGCGGCACGCAAACAACCATCAAAGAATTGTACGACACCGTCGTCGCGCAGATGGACTTCCCCGGCAAGGTGCGTTGGGACACCGCGCGACCGGATGGGCAACTGTTCAAGGGCTTTGATGTGGCGCGCATGCGGCAGTTGATTGGCGTGTCATGCGGCACGACGCTGCGCGACGGCTTGGCCGAGACAATCGCATGGTTTAAAACGAACTATCACGTCGCCGGCGCGATTCGCTTATGATCTTTGTCCTGGGCGCACAAGGTTTTGTTGGTGCGGCCGTGCTGGCCGAATTACAGCAGCTGGACACGTGTTGCGGTGTGGATGTCGACAACTATGCCGCCTGCAAGGGTCAGGCGTGCGACGTGCTGGTTAATGTCAACGGCAATTCCAAGAAGTTTCTGGCGGACGAGGATCCGGCGCGCGAATTCGAACTGTCGGTACTGAGTGTGGTCCGCTCGCTGCAAGATTTTCCCGCCAAAAAGTATGTGTTCATCTCGACCGTGGATATCTACAGCGC
>Ga0172375_10012937_pt1 | contig 10410 bp, 10 predicted proteins | sample LakKiv1m_FD_114537 | JGI IMG/M metagenome (GOLD analysis project Ga0172375, IMG submission 114537) | Freshwater microbial communities from Kabuno Bay, South-Kivu, Congo - kab_092012_11.1m | ecosystem: Environmental > Aquatic > Freshwater > Lake | place: Democratic Republic of the Congo...
GCTATCCTCAGCCGATGCAAAAGATTTTGTTTATGATTCTTCATAATCCTCACCTCCACCATAGGATATAGAAAAGAAGAAAATTTGTCAAGAGTGAAAAGCTTTTAGGCATCAAGTTCTTATTGTTTAAAAATGAAGTTAGGATTATAATATGGCTATAAAATAAACATGGCAAGAGAAAGATTTCTAGACTGGATTTTTGAAGGTCGCAACTTAAACGCTAGAGGAATAGGTTTAGTGGCTCTAGCACTAATAGGTACTTACAGTGTTTTTGCTTACTTCGTGAATTCTAAATTATCAATAATAACTCCTGACCAGACATCTTTATCTACTCCTGTTTTAGTCTCCGAAACACCTGTGACGAAAAGTATAGCAACACTCACTCCAAAACCGCCCGTTATTGATTTTAGACAATATTTAGACTGTCAACCCATTAACGGAAATGATAGTGCCTGGACAACCGCGGAGAGAGGATTTGGTGATCCTAATATTATGGAAGAACAACCATATGTCGTCTTAAATAAAGATGGCACATATAGAGCAATAATTATACCGAGTGAATGGAGTGTTAACGACCAATCTGCTAATGCTCAAGCTGCAAGAGAAACTGCGCCAGAAATGTCTGTCTGTATAAACAGATAAATTATTTCTCTACTCCGTAGAACTTAATCCGGTCGCCGCGGAACATCAGGTCAAGCTCGCCGGTTGGGCCGTTTCTGTGTTTGGCAATAAAGAGTTTAACCAATTTTTTGTTCTGATCCAAAATATCCTCTGATTCCTCCTCAAGATACAAAAACATAACGACGTCGGCATCCTGTTCTATTGCTCCTGATTCTCGAAGATCTGCCAACTGGGGTTTTCTTGTTCCTCTTTGCTCAACCGCCCGGGAAAGTTGAGAAACGGCGAGAACAGGAATTCTAAGCTCACGGGCAAGATTTTTCAGTCCTTGGGAAATAAAAGAAACTTCGTTCACCCGCGACTCAAAGTAGCGACCAGCATTGGCCAGCTGAAGATAGTCAACGATTAAAAGCCGGGTATTTTTTTCCATCTTCAGCTTTCTCGCTTTTGTTCTCATCTCAAGAATAGACAGTCCCGGCGTATCATCGATATAAATCGGTGCTTCGGAAAGCTCTCCCATTGCTTCAGTCAGTTTTTTGTAGTCTTCATCGGAAAGCCTACCGGTTTTTAACCGCCAAGCATCAATGTCAGCCTGGCCGACCAAAAGTCGGTCAATTAACTCTTCCTTACTCATCTCCAGTGAGAAAAAACCAACCGGCAGTTTGTCTTTGACGGCAACAGATAACGCCATATTCAAAGCTAGACTTGTCTTGCCGATTCCTGGACGGGCCGCTAAAATCAGTAAATTTGAATCCTGCATTCCCGCCAGTTTATTGTCAAGATCAACAAAACCAGTCGGCACTCCTCTTAAATGAGTTCCTTTTTTCATAAACTCCTCGAGCCGCTCAAAACTTTCTGCTAAGATATCTTTTAGTTCAATAAAATCCCGATGAAGATGTTGTTGGGATAAAGAAAAAATTTCCACTTCGGCGTCGTCAAGCAGTTTTTTCACATCGCCTTTTTCCTCAAACGCCTTCTCCACTAATCGTGACGAGAGCTCAATTAGCTTTCTTTTGACAAAGTGGTTTTTGACGATCTGACCATAGTGTTCAATGTAGGCCGAGGTGGGAACGGTATTAATTAGGTCGGCTAGATAACCTTTGCCGCCGATTTTTTTTAAGGCATCTTCGCTTTTGAGCTCGTCTTGAAGAGTCACCACGTCAATTGGTTTTTGTTTTTCAAAAAGAGTCAGCATCGCCTTATAAATCAGTTGATGCTCTGAGCTGTAAAAATGGTCTGGCTTTAAAAACTCCGCCACCAGATTAATCGCGCCTGATCCAATTAAAATCGCACCTAAGACCGATCGCTCGGCCTCGGCGTCATGAGGAGGAACCTTTAGTGCATCAGAAGAAACTGCCATATTAAATTTCTAAAACTACCACCTTCATCTCCACATCTTGCAGATTTTCTTTTTTAACCACTAACTTCGGTTCGGGAACTGCCTTCTCAACTCCCATCTTTTCTAAAAATTTATCAACCGAACTAAGTTTCCCAAAACCCTTTTGGTTAAGACGGGAATGATTGAAGTGCATTGGGATGACAATTGAGGGTTCAATTTTTTTGACCAATTCAGCCGCTTCGGACTCATCTATCGTGTAAAACCCACCTGTTGGAACAAAGAGAACATCGATGTCACCCAGGCTGTCAAGAAAGCTGTCTTCAGGTAAATAACCTAGGTCGCCACAATGAAGAAGAGTGACTCCTTCGGCTTCGATTTTATAGAGAATATTTTCTCCCCTTTCGCTGCCTTTTGTCTTGTCATGATAAGATAAATAACCAAATATTCTTATCCCTTTGCATTCAAATTCACCGGGCATATCGATAATCAGTTGTTCACCGGTTTGAGGCTTTAAGACTGCTTGAATATTGTCGTGGTCCTTATGATGATGTGAGACGGTAACAATGTCGGCTTCAGTTTTGGGAAACTTTATTCCAACCATCTCGGGATCATATGGGTCGGTAACCAGTTTAGCGGTTTTAGTTTTGATTAAAAAAGACGAATGACCTAAGTATTTGATTTCCATAAGTGTAAACAGAATAGCAAATTGAGTTTTAAAATTCAATGACAAATCTGCTCTTTTACTCTCTCCTGCTGGTCTTGGGGTAGTTTGTCAATCTGGTTAATTAGTTTGCCAATAGTATTTTGGTAGATTAGATCGGAGGCGGTTGAGGCGGCTTTGCTCGTAAGGTCCTGAACAAAGCTGGCCGTCTCTCCCAACACCTCTCCACCGATCTTTTTCGCTTTGTCAACCGAATCAACGATAAGATCGTTTTTCTTCTCCACCTCACCAAGAACCGAGGGAATATCTTGAGATTTTTTTTTGATAAAAAAACCAAATATTGCTGATATTAAAATTAAAAAAGAAATAAAGATCGCTTTTATTAATAATCTCCGATTAGTTTTCTCTATTGGTTTTATTGCCATAATGTTATTTTACAGCATTTCGCAAACAAACTATTCCCTATATAATCTCCCACCCTCTTACACCGACTCGGTGAAATTTATGGCGTCATAATAAGATAAATTATTCTAAAATTAGTCTTTTTATTATCTTAAGTTTTCTCTGATAATCAATATTATTTTCAACGAATTTTTTATAATCGACAGGTTCCAATATTGAAATTTCGTATAAATATTTACTTAAAATCTTGTTGTTGAGGTAACTATTATAAGATGAATACGTCCAAAATTCAGGTTCATCTACTAAATAGTTTGTTACCGGATTAAGATGAATATATCGTGAAACATGAAGTAACTGCTCATTGTTGTTAATCTTAACGGTTTTAAAAGACGACTGCCATAAAGGACCTTTTCTTTTAAATTTAATATTAAAATAGCGGGTAAAACTATTCTCCAAATCATTAATAAATTTTGTAAAAGTATTACTTTTTGATATTTTAACTAATAAATGATAATGGTCTGGCATAATGCAGTATGCGATTATTTTAATTAACGGGTTTTCTTTTTTTATAAATAAAGAAGTAAAGTGATATTTTTTTTTAGAAACAGCCAAGGAAAAACGTTCCTTTACTAAACTTGAATTATAGTAATCAAGCAGCTCAATAAATCTTTGGCAATTGTTTTTATCTTTAAATATCCCAAAGTTAGCAATACTTTTATTAAAAACGTGAAAGATATTACCTTCATAGAACTTTCTCATATAAGGTTATTTTGGAGCTATGTAAAATATTTGTCAATGGACTATAGTCTACAAAACAGTATTTTTAGACTGTCAAATCAACTAATTTTTCACCGACTCGGTGTAGAGTTTTTGGCCAAAGAAATGAGCCTAGGACGAGTATCGAACTCGTAGTCTAACCCTTACCAAGGGTTTGTTTTGCCACTAAACTACCTAGGCAACTTAATAAATTATACAGTATAATATTTCTACTGGTGATCGTAGCTCAACCTGGTAGAGCATCAGCCTGTGGAGCTGACTGTTGGGGGTTCAAATCCCCTCGATCACCCATAAACCAACTTAGACACCCTAAGGGTGACTTCAGCTTTTTTTCAGAAAAAATAATATAAAATAGTTAACAAGGAGGTGAAAAATATGATGCATCGTTTGAGCAGCTGAAAAAAGACCTTTCATAAACCGAGGCGAAGATACTCGTTTTTTATCTTTTTTAAGGAGCCGTTGATTTTGGAGGGGTGTTCCTATAAAAGTAAAAAACGATGTATTGAGCCGAGGTTAATTTTACGGAGACATTTTTAAATACTGATAAAATCCTTTTAGCTTTTCGTCGTTTGGTAGCTTAATCAATCCCTGTTTTTCCAAAAACTCCTTGGCTTCCTTTAATTTTTTTTCCTTAATTAAAATTCCCACATAGTTCTCATAAGCTAGATAGTAGTCACCATTATCGATTGACTTTTTATAAAGCTTCTCCGCCTCGGCCAACTCCCCTTTTCTCTCATAAATGACACCAAGATTGTTCCAGTTTACCCACCAATACGGCGCTAGCTCAGTTGATTTTTTAAAATGGGTAGCGGCTTGGTCAAATTGACCGTTGCGAAACAAGGCAACGCCAAAATTATTCTCCAGATCAAAAGAGATATTTTTTCCTTGACCATCATGGGAAAATAAAACCAGTTCATTTCTCCAGTCAAAAGTCCTCACCAAAGTCCTCACTGAAAATAAAACAATAATTAGCAAAACAATAAACTTTGAACTTTGAACTTTGAACTTTGAACTTATTATCATGCTTCCTATCATTCCCAACAGTCCAACCATCGGTAGATAAAACCAGCGCTCAGCTGCCGTCATATTAAGAGGAACGATTTGAAGATGGGGCAAAAGACCGGTCAAAAACCAGAAGAAAAAAAAGTTAAACAGCTTGCTTTTGATTTTAAAAGCAATATAGATTAGTAAAAAGAAAAAAATCAGATCAACAGCCAACGGTAGATAAAAATCAGAAAGGTTCGCTGTCAACACTACCCAATGCTGAGCAATCGCCAGCCTGGCCGGGAAGAAAAACTTTTCCAGATAAAAAAGAACAATCTTAGGAATGGTTAATAACCGTTGAAAAAAACTGACTCTCATAATGGGAAAGAGGCCTTTGCCCTGAACATAAGTGGCGCCAGTAACCAATCTTTGTAATAGATAGACAAAGAAAAAAAGACTACTAATGACAATAAAATTTATTAAAGACTGTCTTTGGAAAAAGAAAAGATAAACAGCGGCAATGAGAAAAAAGACGATGCCGGTTTCTTTGGTTAAAAGAGATAGAAAGATTAAAAGTGAAACGATAAACAAGTTTTTTAAAGCTTTTTTTCCTTTTATTAACGTCAAAAGTCCAACCAGTCCAAATAAAACAAATAGTGGTTCCTGGTTGGCTGAGATAAAAGAAACGGCTTCTGAATTGGCTGGGTGAACAAGAAAAATCAGGGAAAGAAAAAATGCCAATAGGCTTTTTGTTGGAAAAAACCAAGATAATAAAAGAAAGACTAGAACCGTGTTAATAAGGTGAACTGCGACTTGAAAAAGACGAAAAAGCCAGGGATGGCCGGCGGAAATCACATATAACCCTGTCTGAATTGATGATGACAGCGGACGGTAGTACGAGCTGTTTTCGATAATATTTCCCGATGCATCAGCCGTCTTTCCTTGAAAAAATAACGGAATGTTTTTAATTGAGTGAACCGCCGGATTATTAACTAAAAACTCCTCATCATCCCAGAGAAACTGGTTAAAGAAACTGCTAAAATAAACGACTAAGCCAATTAAAATTATTAAAAAAATATATCGCCTCATTTTTCTTAAATTATACTGTATAATATATTTTTATTAAAAACGCTCCGCGCCCGCAGACTCAAATGATCTTTAAGGCAAACTCTATTAAACGAACCATCTCCTCAACTATGGCCTCTCAACACCCTGATCACGCGAGTACTCCCTACTGGCTTAATCAACCTTTTATTGGTACTCACCATGAGACCGAAGAGTGTTTTCGCTGTTTTTCCGAACTCGGGATTGATGAGTATAAATGGGACTGGGAAGGCAAACTGGTTGACGAGTCGGTGATTGAAAGACTTCTCAGTCAGCATATAAAATACTTTCGTCAATATCCGCTGGGTGTGAAAAAGTTTCTTACCTTTCGTCTGCCTAATCCTAAAGTTGAAACCGAGTTTAGAATTGGCCGGACCTTTATGGGCATCTTGACCGCTGCTTCTCTGGCAAAACAGGTCGGTTTTAAGATTACCCCAATTTTCGAAGTAATTCTGCCGATGACCGAGACTGCTTCCGAGATGATCGATATCCAGGAAGCCTTTCGGGAAATCGCCAGTTTAAAACACCGGCTCTACCGGCTTGACCTTGGCATCATTAAGCATATTAAAATCATTCCTCTTTTTGAACAGGTGTCAACCATTATTAGATCAGATAAAATTTTGAAAACCTATCTTCATCTTCACCAAAAAAAGTTCGGCTACTGCCCAAGATATCTTCGGCCCTACCTGGCTCGGTCAGACCCGGCCTTAAACTCGGGGCTGGTGGCCACCGTCGTCGCCATCAAAATTGCCCTTTCCCGCTATCGTCAGTTTGAAAAACAAACCGGCGTCATTCTTCATCCAATCATCGGCTCGGCCTCCCTTCCCTTTCGCGGCGGTCTAACACCAAAGACCGCTGAAGACTTTGCCCACGAATATCAAGGAGTGAAAACCGCTCTTATCCAAAGCGCTTTCCGCTACGACTATCCCAAAGATGACGTTATCAAGGGAATAAAAAAGTTGGGAAAAAAATTAAAAAAAGGAAAAGCTAAAAACATAGATAAGATTTCGGAAAAAAAACTGATTAAGACGATTAGTTTTTTTGAAAACTCCTATCGGAAAACGATTGAGTCGCTGGCGCCGATTGTCAATAAAGTTGCCTCCTACCTGCCAAGAAGAAGGGAAAGAGTCCAGCATATTGGACTTTTTGGCTATTCGCGAGGGGTAGGCAAAGTGAGGTTGCCGCGGGCGATTGGATTCACCGCTTCTCTCTACTCTCTCGGCATTCCGCCAGAACTTATAGGAACTGGTCGGGGTTTGAAAAAAGCAAAACAGTTAGGGAGTTTGGATTTAATTGAAAAACACTATTTTAATCTGAAAGCCGATCTTTTACGAGCTGGACGTTATCTTAGTAAAAAAAACTTGGCTGATCTTGCTAAAAAAAACCGTCACTGGCAGGAGGTTGAAAAAGATGTTTTGGAGATTGAAAACTATCTTGATGAAGAGCTTAAACCGATTAGTTTTGAAGAAAGACAGCATCAGTTGCTAGCAGAGAAACTCTATAGTTGCCTTCGGTCTGGCCAGTCTTTGACTGAGATGATTTCTGAGATGGCTATTCTTAGGAAGAGCTTAGGTTAAAAAGCGTTCTCCTACCCGCCTTGTGGGAAACGGACTCTACAAAAAACGCGCCGGGCCCGCAGACTCACTCTTTGGACTCGGCAGCGTATGAAAAAAGCTCAAAAGTCAAAAATCAAAATTCAAAAGTTTTCTTAACCAGACCACATTCCTTGAAAAAGATTTGTTTCGTCCCTTCTCATAGGTTTTTTTGAAAATTTATAACTTATAATTTTAGACTACAGGATATTTTTTTATTTGTCAAGCGCATTTTTATTTTCAATAAAAAAATGCGCGCAGACCACGTACACGCGCTCCTCCGACGCGAGGCTGTAAGCCTCGGGAGGAGGTAAGCGTTGTACTGTGGTCAATAGGTATTTTGAGGCTAAAATGAAGAACCTATAGAAAAATATCAAATTTAAAATTTGTCATTTGTCATTACCGCCCAGTAGCTCACAATCGCCGCTGACACTATTACATTCAAACTCTTATTAATCCCCCACATTGGTATCTCCACTATCTGGTCAGCTAACTTTAGAGCTTCTTTAGTAATGCCGGAAGTTTCATTGCCAAAAATCAAAGCCACTGGCAACGTGTACACCGCTTCGGTGTAATTTATGGCGGTTAGGTGCTGCTCTACTGCGATTACTTTCAATTCATAATTCTTAATTCTAGATTCTAAATTTCGTAAATCTGCTATAGCTTCGCTTGCAGATTTGCGATACTCCCACGGCACGACCTTATAAGTCCCAATCGACGCTTTTTTTATCCGACTGTTGGGCGGTATTTCCGTCTCACCGCAGAGATAGATCTTTTCAATCGCTAAAGCATCAGCTAAACGAAACAGCCCGCCGATGTTATAGGTATCATAGATGTTTTCGAGGATAAAATAGATTGGGCGACGCTTAATAGTCTTAAGCTTCTCGGCAATATCTTCTTCTTTAATGTCACGTAATTGTTTAGCATTCAATTTCATTTTGTTTTATTATATCAATTTAGAATTCATAATTTATAATTCAGAATAAAATTTAGAATTTTAGAATTTAAAATTTTAATTCTTAATTCTGAATTCTAGATTCTAAATTCTTAAGTCCTATAGTTGACATCCCAACAATCTCATAGTATAATACTGGCATGAAAAAAATATTAGTTGCTTTCGCGCTACTCGTTATAGGTTATACGTTATACGCTACACCTGCCTTAGCAGACTGTGTCGGCCAGTACGGCCAATACGGACAACCTTGTCCTTCATACGCCATCGTCGTTGACAAGATGGTTGCTAAACCAGGCACTTCTGACTATGTTGACAACCTTTCGGTCTCTGATCCTCGATTTACACCTTCTTCTGATGTTTGGTTCAAAGTCAAAATCAAAAACACCTCAACCACTAAATTGGTCGGTATGGAAGTAAAAGATACTGTTCCTTCATATCTTGAACCAATAGAGGGACCGGGCGTTTTTAACTCAACTACCAGAGAAATCAGTTGGAATGCTGGAGATTTTGACGTTGACCAGGAAAAAACATTCTATCTAAAAATGCGGGTTTTAGCTCAATCCAACCTACCAGCTGACAAAGGACTTTTCTGTGTCACCAACTTTGTTAAGGCTGACTCGGCTAATGCTTATGACGATGACACTGCTCAACTTTGTATCGAAAAACAGGTCGCCGGAGCAGCTGCTGTTCCCTCAGCCGGACCGGAATGGGGACTAATTTTACTGGCAGGAAATATTTTAGGTGCAGGTACTGGTATCTATCTAAAGAAAAGATCATAAGCTTCTAAACAGTTAAACATTAAACCTTAAACAGTTAAAAAAACTATTAAGTTTTAAACATTTAAAACGTTTAATAATTTAGTGTTTAACGGTTTGTTTAGGTTTTAACCGTTTAACTGTTTAACAGTTTAATCTTATAGCTTTTCACTTACGGATAATGTTAATACTCTGTGTATAAACAAATCTACATTACCACAATCACGACTATAATTGACTTTTAACCCATCGTCTGCTATACTATAGGGCATATGTTTAAGGGGACGGAACATATAATCACTACCGCTCGTATTAAAAATACCCAAAGGTCTGGGGACAGCTTAGCTGTCTCCTAATCTTTGGGCATTTTTTTGCCCAAAAAACTGTTTCGTCCCAGGCGGGGACTAGCGTCCCGCCTAGTGGCGGGACTTTTAACTAGTCCCCGCCCCCATGGGTGAGGACAAGCGTTTCTGAAGGAGACTCGCTGTTCACTCAACGTTTACCCTGAAGTGAACGAGCAAAGCGAGTTCTACTTCAGGGCACTTTAACAATATGGGTATAGACGTCTTGATTCAGAATCAAGCCCTCAAGCATGGGCTTGAGGAAGATGAAAAGATGTCTATTTCTTTAGAAAGTCGCGCATTCACCATTTGCGCCTGCACTATGGGGAGAAATTTTGAGGCTAAAATGTAGACTATAGTCCGTTGACAACAAAATTAATAGGAGTAGAATAGTTTCATGATCAAAAAAAACAGTAAACAAAAAACCGATATTAACAAGCGCTTTGATAAAATTGACAAAAAATTTGATGAAGTATTAGATGGTATTAAGATGGTAATAGAAATAACCGGTGAACATAATGAAAAATTCAAAATTGTGAATGAAAGGTTTGATAAGCTAGAAGAAAAACTGGACAAAAACCTCGAAGAAATAAACAGTATTCTTGATGATCATGAAAGGCAACTCGACAAAATCGAAGACAAAGTCTACTCTCAATCTTCTAGTCTCTAACATCCTAACCCGTTTCCCGCCTCCATTCCCTACCTCCATCTTCCCTCCATAGAGCAGGTTCACAATGGTGAAAAGACTTTTCCTGAAGAATCAGGTTATTTATATATATGGGCAAATATGGGCAAAGCCATCCTTTGTCAACCGACTCGGTTGGTAAACGGTTGGCTATAAAGGGCTAATTTGGGCAAAAATCCGCCTTTACATTAGGCTAC
>Ga0172375_10012938_pt1 | contig 10409 bp, 10 predicted proteins | sample LakKiv1m_FD_114537 | JGI IMG/M metagenome (GOLD analysis project Ga0172375, IMG submission 114537) | Freshwater microbial communities from Kabuno Bay, South-Kivu, Congo - kab_092012_11.1m | ecosystem: Environmental > Aquatic > Freshwater > Lake | place: Democratic Republic of the Congo...
AGTGGTGCAGAAGCCTACAACTCCGCCTCCAGCGAAGCCAGTGGTGCAGAAGCCTACAACTCCGCCTCCAGCGAAGCCAGTGGTGCAGAAGCCTACAACTCCGCCTCCAGCGAAGCCAGTGGTGCAGAAGCCTACAACTCCGCCTCCAGCGAAGCCAACCTCGAAGTAGTCTTCAATGAATGCCTGCCGCAGACTGTATAAGTAGCATTTTGCTACAACGCGGCGCTTGTTTAGTGCACATCGTTATTCCCCTACTTGAGATCGCAAGATCTTTTTGATCGCAAGATCATCAAAAACAAGTAGGGGGTAACACAGTGTCGATAATATTTTGTCGACAGTGTGTTATGAAGTTAAACAGACGAGAAAAACTATTAGTGAAGGAATTTGACCAGGCTAAGACAACCCTGGTCGTTTCGCATTGGCCCTTAGGGAGGCCGTTTGATGGGATTGCAACCTACACAGAAAACATTGTGATGAAGTTTGCGAAGGTTTATAACCAAAAGTTCGTGGTAATGGTGCCATATGAGTGGAAAGGATCAAGAGTAAAACAGGTGAATAAAAACATCTTGGTAATAGGGGTATTTGACGAGAAGCGAGTGCATTTATATCCACAGATATTAAGCTGGCTCGCGAGGTTTTCGAAAGCGAAGCGGGTGGTAGTCCACTCCGAGTTTTGTGCTTCGGGAGGGCTTTATGTGAGAGCAATGGTGGTGCCGTTTCTCGCACTAATTAAGTTGACTGGACGAGAGATTACTTACTACGCGCACAACGTGGCAGAAGATTTGGGTGACTATGCGAAACATTTAGGAATGAAGTCAGGTATTAGTCTTGATGTGACGAAATATGGATACGTTACGTATTTAAAAGCACTAAGATATGTAGTTGACAAATTCGTGGTACTAGAGGATTCGGTGGCAGAGCGACTAAGAAAGGTGATGGGGAAGAGTATTAAGGTGGTTGTTGCACCTCACTGGATTGAAAAGAAGCAGGTGAGTATAACCAAGATGAAGGCGCGGAAGGCGCTGGGATTGTCAAACAAAACGAAGGTAGTGGTGTCGTTTGGATTCATCTCCTGGTATAAAGGAGCTGACACTGTGGTTGAAGCAGCTAAAACGTTGCCGAACTCATACCAATTAGTTCTCGCCGGGGGGATGGCAACTTCTCTTCAAGACAAGGATTATTATCGTGGTTATTACCGAGCTTTACGTGAAAAAGCGAAAAAGTTAAGTAATGTGAGAATTACTGGATTTTTGAGTGAAAAGCAAGTTGAACAGTGGTTAAGGGCAGCTGACTTAATAATTCTACCTTATCGGTTGTCGATGGGGGGGTCCGGAGCTTTACAAAAGGCGATTGAGTACGGACAAGAACTATTAATGAGCGAGGCAATTGAAGATAGCCTCAACGAAAAATGGCCAGTTAGTTTCAAGGGTGGCGATGCAAGAGAACTTGGGAAGGTGATAAATAGGTATTTCAAAAGCGCGAGCTTGAGAAATGAAGTTATAGCCAAAGTGAACGGGTTAAGGAAGAATAGGTTAGTTGAGACCTTATTGCCTGAGCATTTCAGGCAGGTTTATAAAACGGACCAAGAAGCTGAGCGAATGTTAGAATGGAGAGGTGAAGAAAAAAATAAGGTTTTGGCAGTGGTTAAGTCCGACTGACGGGATTGCGGTTGGACTGATTGGGCTAACTGGTTGGTTGGTGGGGAAAGCTAATTATCAGGCAGGAAAGTATTTACTGGGTTGGGATAGTGTTTGGAGCGAAATAAACATTGGTTTGTCTTTTCGGAGGGCTTTAGCAGGCTTGTGGCAAGAGTTTCAGGGAGTTGGGTTACAGGGGGGACACGGGTATGTGAGTGATTTATTCCACACGATATGGGTAGGGTTAATAGCTTGTTTGGTTCCATTAATGCAAGTTAGGTATGTTTCAATCATTTTGTTGTTTGTGATTGGGGGATGGGGGGTATATTTTTTAATCAAAAAGTTAACGAATCGGTGGTTTGCACTAGTTGCGAGTTTTGTTTATATGTTTCACCCGTTCATTCTCCAACAGTTTTTTGTGCCACATGATGCATTTATTTGGTTTTTTGCTTTTTTGCCAGGGAGTATCTTGGCGATTATCAACGCACTTGAGAGCTGGAATTATGGGGCTTTGATTGGAGTTATATTGACCCAGGTGTTACTCACGTTTGCTGGGTTTATACCTCCCCAGATGCTCGCCTATTTGGTGGTAGTTGGGGTTTTATTTAGCTGTTATGTAATCAGAGTAAAGAATGGATGGAGAAATGTCGTAGGACTAGGGTTGACGATTTTTGTGGTACACTCATTTTGGTTTTTGCCGTTTCTGAGGTTTGGACTTTCAGGCTCAAATACTTATTTGGAGTCAAAATTAAATACAATCACGACTCCGGAGAATGATTTAAAGAGTGAAGCCTATGGAGGATGGGGTGAGCTAATTACCGGCATGAGTTATTATTTTGAATCATTAGATGTTGTTAATGAGCAAATTTTAGAGAGTGCGCCGATACTTTCGGAATGGGCAAGTTATTGGGATGGTTGGGTGGTTAAATGGGTATTAATCACAATATTTGTGATTGGTGGATTGGGATGGCTTACAATATTTTGGGAGAGGAAGTGGCTGAGGATAGGATTAGGGTTGGGTTTAGTGCTAACGATTTCTGGACTGGCAAGTAGGTCTTGGCCTTTGAGTTATTTGGGTAGAGTATTTCATTTTATCCCAGTGATTGACCAAGCATTTCGAATTGGGTTGACAAAGTTCTCGATAATATATGTTCTATTCTTAGGAATCTTTGTGGCATTTGGATTGGAACAATTGGTCAAGTTGTCTAAGAAGTGGGTAGGAGTAATGTTGGGAGGGGTGGTGATAGGGGGAATTTTGTTAGTTAGTTGGCCAGCGTTTCAAGGGAAAATGTTTTATGAGCGAATGAGAGTAGAGGTACCACAAGAGTATTTGTCACTCATTGAGTATCTGGGAGAACAAGAGAAGACTAGTCGAGTAGCAGAGTTGCCGGTGCAAACTTATAACGGTTGGCAGATAACGAAATGGGGGTATACGGGTTCTGGATTTTTGTTTTATGGGATTGAGCAACCTATGCTTGACCAAGCGTTTAATGTTTGGAGTCGATATAGTGAAGGATTTTACCAAGAGTTTTCAACGGCTATCTATGGGGCAGATAAGGAAGAGGTAGAAAGAGTTTTAGATAAGTATGACGTGCGATATGTTCTGCTTGACGAGTCGGTGATTGCACCGGGACAGGGGGAGGAGCTTTTAAGGATTCCCGAGACGAAAACGATGGCCGCGGAATTAGGGTGGGAGGAGAAGTTCCACGAAGACTTTCTGACGTTGTGGCAGGTTCCAGCTGAAAATAATTCAGAACAATTCGTGAGCGCGCCAGAGAGTTATTTAGAGGTGGGAGTAGAGGCAGCCAAAGCAAGACGAGATATCATTTTTGATGAGCAGGGAATGTATATCGTCGGTACGGGTCAAGTCAGTTATCCTTTCGCGAGCTTAATGAAAGAAGAAGTTATAGGAGTTGAGTACGAGAAGGAAGGAGTGAAAGTGAGCGCAGAGACCAACGGTTCGAGATTAGAAATCCCCGGGTTTAGGTCAGGCGAAGTGGTGGAGATGGGATATCAACTGATTTTTCAAGACGGGATGTTAATAATTCAGTGGACGCCAGTTTATGATGTGAACGGAGAAGAAGGACCGAAATTGCCTAGTAGTGAAATGAACATTGGGACAAGTGATTCGGTGTGGATGAATTTGGGCGGCAGGAGTGTTTTTGTGAAAAATGGGGAGAGCATTAAGGGGATGGCGAGGTTAGAGGTGGGAGAGCCAATTACTTTTACTGTATATGACGGGAAGGGAGTTGAGGAAGTGGTAAAGCTTGAGGGAGAGCAGGAATGTGGGGAAGAAAATCAGTTCCGTTGTTGGGCGATTTCATTAGATATACCCAAGCAAAACAGTTTGTTGCAGACGATTACTCACTTCGAAGGAGGGACCAGTCCGGAAGTGTGTTTGGATTTGGAGGGAGAGCCATATGAGTGCACAAATCAAGTAAAGACCGGAGCGACTCCGATTGTGGTGACACAAAATGTGCAGGCGGGACAGCATTACTGGCTTGATTATGTTGATCGTACGAAAGGGGGAGTAGCCTTAAAGGTTCCGGGAGTGGTGTGGTACACAAAGATTGGGGAAGAAACAATGCCGGCGGAGGTTTGGAGCGAGTTTGAGCAAAATCAACAGTTTGAACTAGACAAGGCTCAGGTTGTGGTTGAGGTTAAGGGAGAGCCGGTAGTCTTTGACTTTGCTCGCCAAGGGAAGAGTGAAGCCAAGAACTGTGACTTGCTGAGCCGGGGAACGGCCAGTAAGAGTGGGGATAGTTACCAGGCCGATCAGTGGGGGGCGGTGTGCGACTTTGTGACGATGAGCGAGATTGAGACTCAGTCTAGCTACTTGATGAGAGTAAAGGGGGAGAACCAAGCAGGGAGGAGCGTCAAGTTCTTTTTGTATAACACGGGGAGCGCGCGCAATGATTTGGAGTTTTTGCTTGACTCTCATATTTTTGACCAAACCTTTTCCTTGTTACCGTGGGGATTTCAGGGGAGTTATAACTTGAATATCGAGACGAGAAGTTTTGGACAGCTCGCGCAAAACAAACTTGAGCCAGTTGAAGTGAGGTATTTCCCGCTGGAGCAGCTTGCTAGAGCAAAGGTTCTAACGGGGACTCAAGAGGTACAAGTAGTTGTGAATGGGGTGGAGATACTGAAGGTGAGTAAAACAGGGACTTGGTTGTATCGGGTGAGAGTAAAAGGGGAAGGACTTATTAAGTTGAGTCAAGGATATGACCAGGGATGGTTGGCATGGAGTGAGGGGAAATTATTAGGGCACAAGACTTTGGATGGTTGGAGTAATGGGTGGATTAGTAATAATGAGGGAGAGCAGTCAATTACGATATTCTATTGGCCCCAACTACTTGAATATGTGGGATTTGGATTATTGGGGATAGCTATTTGGCAGGTGGCAAAAAAGCGAGAACATTAAATTGGTCTAGTGTGAGCTATTTTTAACGGTTGTGCTAATTAGGCTGTCACTCGTATAGTATTGGGTATGGCAGTTAGTCCAGAAAATGGTAGAGGGAAGATATCGGTGTATTACGGACCAATGTTTTCTGAGAAAACGTTGAGGTTGACTGAAGCGTATGGAGAAGGAGTGGGAGCGGCTGTTTTTAGGCCTAAGATAGACAATCGTTATGGAGGGGGTCCCTGGATACATTCATTGGCTGGAGCGAAAGTCCCGGCGGTCGAGATCGAACATTTGAACCCGATCGAAATTTATCAAGCGATTCAGCAAATGGAGGGGATTCGTAGAGTGATAATTGATGAAGCCAGTTTTTTCCCGACGCAGCCGTTTTTAGAGGTGGTCGAGAAGTTGGCGAGTGAGGAAAGGGAGGTAGTAGTTGGTGGACTCGCGTATGACGCAGAGCGACAACCTTGGGGACCGATTCTCGAACTAATCAAGAAGCCGGGAGTAGAGTCATATGCACTCGCGGCGAGGTGTGACGGGGATGGTGGTAAGTGTCGGGAATTTGCAATTTGGTCATATGCGAAAGCGAAGAAAAAGACAAGACTTGAGGTGGGAGGAGTAGATAAGTATGGGGCAAGTTGCGAGAAACATTATCTAGAACTTCACGTCCCGGGGGCCGATGGAGGTTGAGAAGGAGTTTTTTTGTCGGACGGGTAAGCCAAAAGGAGTGCGGATTGAGGTAATGGCAGATTCTCTGAGAGTAGGGAAGACGACGGCGGTGAAGGTGATTGGTGAAGGGTTAAGAAAAAGGGGGGAAAAGGTAAGAGAAAGTTACGAAGATTGGCAGCACAACCCATATTTGAAAGAAAGTTATAGTGATCCGGCGAGGAGCTTCTTGGAGAGTCAGAAGTGGTTTGCGAAGAGAAAGTGGGAGCAAGTAAGAGAAGAGGGGAAGGGAAACATCATTATTCAAGACGTCACGCCGGAAATGGATTATAATTATGCACTAACTAACATGAAGTTAGGGAGGATGAGTAAGCAGAATTTCCGAGAGTACGAACGATTTTTTTATGCTTTGAATTGGGAACAAGTACCAGCGCCAAGTTTGGTCGTATATTTGACTGTTAGTGACGAAGGATTAATTTACAGAGCTAAGCAGAGTAGGCGGGAGTTTGAGACAGTGGATGGACATTATTTCCTCACCATGAAGAGGGTCAACAGAAGGTGGTTAAGGATGGCAAAAGCAAGAATGAACGTCTTAGTGATCGATACCGATAATCTTGACTTTGCTAATCAGGATGACGCGAGAGCAAAGTTTGTAAACATGTTGGCTGAAAATATCTAGTTGATAAATTGAGGGAAGTAGGTAGAATAAGGGTATGACAGAAGGAAAGATGATAGATATTGATCCAAAGACAATGGCAGAGCTTGTGAGGAAGAAAGTTCCCTTAACAAATGTGCGGGGGAGTTCGGAGTTACCAGTTGGTCAAGGTAAGGCGCAGATAAGTAAAGAAGATGTTGCGAATATAGCAAGGGAGAATTTGTTGCCGGAAGGCACAGAGATCAGAGGGAACTAGCGAGTTTTAAGAGTTTTAGCGATTTTAGATGCAATTTTTTGAAAATCTTTTTCTTTAAGACCTTTGGTCGTGAGAGCGGGAGAGCCGAGGCGCAGGCCCGAGGGATTCCAGGGTTTGCTCGACTCATTGGGAACCGTGTTTTTGTTGGCAATGATGCCGACTTTTTCAAGAGCCAGGGCGGCGTCTTTGCCGGTCCAGCCACGAGCGCGCAGGTCAACCAGGACTAAATGTTTGTCGGTGCCACCGGAGACGACGTCAAAGCCCAACTTAATCAGCTCATCGGCCAGTGCCTGAGCATTTTTGATCACTTGTTTTGTGTAAGTTTTAAAGGAGGGAAGAGAGGCTTCGTGGAGCGCAACACCAATGCCGGCAATTGAGTGATTGAGGGGACCGCCTTGAAGACTGGGAAAGACGGCAAAGTCGATTTTTTCGGCGGTATCACCTAGAACCGGATCGAGGAGTTTTTTGCTGGCAAAAATCATCGCACCGATCGGTCCGCGCAGAGTTTTTCTGGTGGTCATGGTGACCATGTGGGCGTAAGGGAAGGGGGAAGAGTTGACGCCGGTTGCAACCAGTCCGGCTTCGTGAGCAATGTCGGCGAGGTAGTAGGCTCCGACGGAGTCGGCAATCAGGCGCATCTTCGCGTGATCGATTTCCCGAGGATAGGCAGTGCCACCACTGATGAGAATTTTGGGTTTGACCTCTTTCGCACGTTTGGCTATTTCGTGGTAATTGAAGATTCTAGTTTTCGGATCGACGGAGTAGAAGTGGGTGTCAAAAATACGGGAAGTGAAGGAAATGGGTTTGCCGGAATCGGGGAGTTTCCAACCATGACTAAGGTGTCCACCGTCGTAGAGACTCATGGCGAGTATTTTGTCGCCGGGAGTGAGAAGCGCGGCGTAGACGGCGAGGTTGGCGAGGCTACCGGTTGCAGGCTGGACGTTGACGTGCCAAGTTTTTTCCTCGAGGCCAAAAAGCTTAAGCGCGCGAGTTTCAACCAAGCTCTCGATTTGGTCGATGAATTGATTGCCTTGGTAGTAGCGTTTGCCGGGTTGACCTTCGCTATATTTGTTCATGAGAACACTGCCGACGGCTTCTTGAACAGCGTCGGAGACAAAGTTTTCACTGGGAATCATCTCCAGGTCTTGGGTTTGGCGTTTAGTTTCCGCCTGGATGAGGCGGTAGATTTCCGGGTCGGTTTTAGCAAGAGTAGTCATAGAGAGATTATATAACAGGAGAGAATAAGGAAGTAGTGCTAGAATTATGGGACATGAAAGTCATCCAAATTGAGATCCCAAAATGGAGCGTCCCAATTGATTCGCCGTATTTAGGGAAGAGTGAGTTTGTGCGGAGTGACGGGAAGAGTTTTTGGGCGTTTCTGAAAGCACACCAAATCAAGTTTAAGAAAGATGACTTTCCGTTTTTGACGGGACACAACGCGCCGAGAGTGAAGAGAATGCTTGACTTTGAAGAGTACTTGAATTTGTCCGGGAAAGGTGAGGCACTTGCTTATTTATATAAGGCATTTGGAAAAGCTTGGAACTACGTGGGGCCGGTTTTAGATTTTGAGTTGCCGCACGGATTTAACGACCACACCGATCGTCACACTTTGTGGGTGACTTCAACGGCGGTTGAGTTGTTGCAGAGAGCAGGAAAAAGTTGGGCAAATACACAAGATAAGTATGGGGCTAGAAGTGAGGTGTTGTTGACCTTAGTGGGAATGGTGCATGATTTGGGAAACTTGCTAGATAGGAGTAACCACTCGATGTACTCGGCTTGGCTACTGACGAGGTTATTTCATAATTACGAGAGTTATTTAGCGGAATGGCAGGCGGTCATGTATACGATTCTCTTTCACGAAGAGCCAATTTTAAGAGAGCTGAAGATAAATTTGTCGGAGGGCTTGCCATTGCAGTGGGCTCTCATTGCGGCCGATAAGATGCATGTTGGGAGAGACCGGATTGGAGATCGGTCATACGTCAGCGGGATTGCCAACCGAGCCCTTGAGGAAGACGCGCATATCCTATTGAATACCCTCGTGGTGAGGTCAGCGTGGATTAGGGCTTCGAACGCGTTTGTGTGGCACCTAGATTTCTCGGTAGAGCAGCTGGAGGAGAAGGTAGCCAGCTTTACGAAGGGGAAGGGGAGGATTTGGGTGCCGGAGGAGTTCCACCGGCAGTTTCGAGAAGGAGGAAAACCATACCGAGAGATTTTTGCGGAGTTATTTGTTTCGTTGTACGAGGCGAGAATTAGAATGGCAGCTATGAGCGTGTTTTTGCTATACCCTGACGTGAAGAAGTTTCAAGTATTTTTAACGGATGCGATGAGGAAGCCTACTAACGGAGGAGTACATAAGGGGGAACTGTTGGTGTGTGAGGTAGTGCGATAGAATAGGCGTATGTTGTTTGACGGAAGAGTTTTTGCCAGCGAGCTTGAAGAGCGGGTAAAGTCCCGAATTCAAGGGAAACAAAAAAGAGGGAAGGTTGTCAGCGTGTTGGTGGGTAATGATCCGGCAAGTGAGTTATACACTAGGCTGAAAGCGAAAGCGGCAGAAAGAGTGGGAATAACGTTTGAGGTAGTTAGAATCGAGGGAGGAGGAGAAGTTCAGAAGCTAAGAACACGAATTGTTCAAATCGGGGCGATAGATGAGGTGAAGGGGGTGATGGTACAGATGCCAATTCCAGGAATGACGAGAGCGGAGATGAGAGAGGTGGTAACAGCGATTCCGTTAAGCAAGGATGTCGATGGATTGAGGTGGGAAGAGTCGGGGAGGATGCCGGCAACGGTAAGGGCAATATTTTCAATTCTTGACAAAATAAAGGATGATACGCGAGCCGATATTGATAATAAAAGGTATGTGGTAGTTGGGAGTCATGGAAGTGTGGGGAGACCGCTCGTGCATTTCTTGAAGAAGAGGGGAGTGAGCGAGATTAGGGAAGTTAACAGTCAGACTGAGGGGAAAGAACAAATCTTGAAAAGGGGGGAGGTAGTAATTAGTTGTGTGGGTAAGGAAGGGGTGGTGACCGGCGAGATGGTGAGTGAGGGGATAATCGCGATTGATGTGGGCTCACCTAAAGGAGACATGACGCAGGAGGTATACCAAAAAGCAGCAGTAGCAGTTCCCGTACCTGGGGGAGTCGGACCGGTGACGGTTGCAAGTTTGATGGAAAACGCGAGTTTAGTGATAGAATAAGCAGCTTATGAGTCCTATTGAGTGTCATCCAAATAACTGTGGTTGTTCCTTGAACGAACTTTGTTTGGAAGATCCAAATAATACAAATATTGAGCCGAGTGAGATCTGGAAGCAACAAAGCTTATTATTTGCCTCAGCGGTCGAAGCTTTACGAGGTAAGCAACTATCAGAAGAAGACTATGACCGTGAATTAGTCGAATTGCTTAATGCATTTCCGCTCTGTGTGATAATTCCATATGAGAAGGTATCAGGAGACAAAATGATTGAAGATTTAGCGAGTATCAGAGGGGAAGCGACGAAATCACCTTGGGATGTGTTATAATTCTCGAGTTATTTAAAATAAACATCTAGAGGCAACCTCCTGTAAATGCAGAGCCACTAGAGACGGTACCACTAATAAATGAGTTGGTGAGTACAAGAAGGAGGGGAAAATGGCAAAAGCAAGCGAGAAAACGGAAGAAAAGGTTGTTGAACAGAAGGTTTTTGAAGAACCAAAAGGTTTTCCAAGTTTACAAGAGTTGTTAGAAGCGGGAGCGCATTTTGGTCACTCGGTAAAAAGACGTAATCCCAAGATGGATGAGTACATTTATGCGACC
>Ga0172375_10012939_pt1 | contig 10409 bp, 11 predicted proteins | sample LakKiv1m_FD_114537 | JGI IMG/M metagenome (GOLD analysis project Ga0172375, IMG submission 114537) | Freshwater microbial communities from Kabuno Bay, South-Kivu, Congo - kab_092012_11.1m | ecosystem: Environmental > Aquatic > Freshwater > Lake | place: Democratic Republic of the Congo...
ATAGACGCATAGAGAAAACTAAGATAGAAGACATAGACGCATAGAAGACGAACATTTGTATTTAAGCAAAAGAAAATAAGATTAAAAATACAAGTGTGAGAAACCAAGATGCTCCGAGTGCCTGCAGTTCAAGAGAATTTAACATTTCCAAAAATCAAGAATAAATATAAATCAAAACAAAAAACATGCCAAACCAAAATCCAAATCAGCCGATTTATATTATGCCTGAAAATGTTCAGAGAACAATAGGCAAAGACGCGCAGAGAAATAATATTTTAGCTGCTAAACTTGTTGCTGACTGCGTTAAAACAACTCTTGGCCCAAAAGGCATGGATAAAATGCTGGTCGATAGTGCAGGAAATATTGTCATAACAAATGACGGCGTTACAATTCTTGAAGAAATGGAAATTGACCACCCTGCTGCAAAAATGATGGTGGACATTGCAAAGACTCAAGAAAATGAAGTTGGAAATGGAACAACAACAGCTGTAATGCTTGCAGGAAAACTTCTTGAGAATGCTGAAAAACTTCTTGATATGAAGATTCATCCAACAATCATAACTAAAGGTTATAAACTTGCAGCAAGAGAATCAGAAAGAATAATTAATGAAATCTCGACTCCTGTAAGCCCTGAAAGAGAAGATATTTTGAGATATGTCGCAATAACAGGCATAACTGGAAAGAGCGCTGAAAATGAAAAAGAAAAACTGGCAGATATTATTGTTCGCGCAGTGAAGAAAATCTCAAACAATAAGAATCTTAATCTCGATGACATTAAAATAGAAAAATGCAAGGGCGGAAGTGTTGAAGATAGCCAGTTGATTGATGGGCTTATTTTGGATAAAGAAAGGGTTTCAATTGAAATGCCTGGCCAAATTGAAAATGCAAAAATCGCATTGGTTGATTTTGCTCTTGAAATAAAAACACTCGAAGGCGAATCAAGAATTTCTGTAACTTCACCAGAACAGCTTCAAAGTTTTATAGATAGGGAAGAAAGAATGATAAAAGAGATAACAGCAAAAATAATCTCTTCGGGCGCAAATGTTGTTTTTTGCCAGCGCGGAATAGACGATGTTGCTCAATTTTATTTAGCAAAAGCAGGAATTTATGCTGCAAGACGCGTCGCGAAGAGTGACATGGAAAAGTTAGCCCGAGCAACAAGCGGTCATATAATCAGCAGCCTAAGCGAATTAACAGCAAAAGAACTTGGAAGAGCTAAGGTCGTTCGTGAAGTGATACACAATGAAAATGATAAAATGACTTATGTTGAAGGCTGTGAAAATCCAAAAGCTGTTTCAATACTTGTTCGTGGCGGAACAGAGCATGTTGTTGATGAAGTCGAACGCGCAATAAAGGACGGACTTGGAGATATTTCAAGTGTTCTCAAGTTAGGAAAAATTGTTGCAGGAGCAGGCGCTCTTGAAATCGAATTAGCAAAAAGATTGCGAGAATTTGGAAACAAATCAAGCGGAAGAGAGCAGTTAGCAATAGAAGAATTTGCAAAAGCTCTTGAATGTATTCCTTCAACACTTGCAGAAAATGCAGGTCTTGATCCTATAGATATACTTACAGAACTCAAAGCTCGCCATGATAAAGGCGAAAAGTATGCAGGAATAAATCTACTTTCAAATAAAATAGAAAATGTTCTTGAAGCAGGAGTCATTGAGCCAGCAAAAACAAAGCTTCAAGCAATCTCAAGCGCAAGCGAAGTTGCAATGATGATTCTCAGAATCGATGACGTTTTAGCAGCTAGCAATAAAAGTTCTAATAAACAATTCGCAAACTCAATGCCTGATTTCGCGGAATAAGAACCAATTTTATTGGAATTCGCTTAATTTTAAAATCAAAACTTCTGAGCTCCTAGAATCTCCTGAACATCTGCCTAAAAATCGTCAGTTTAATTTCTAAAAAATATCTGAGAATTAATTGTAAAAATATGAAAAAAGGGCAGCCATAATCTATTCCAATAATTTGGAGATTAAAGCCAATACGCCCTAAAAATTACCTTTTTTATTGATTTATTAAGTATAATACACACTTCTCGTTTTTGTTAATCTGTGAAGATTATAAAACCCGTAGAGGGGCGCCGGATGTTCAAAAAAGTACATCTTTTGCCTCTCCAGGGATAAAAGAGGTGATAATATATGTAGCATAAGGTAGTATTTAAACCTTTCGGTTTGCTGTATCTTTATAGTGGTAACAAGATGGCGGGCTTAAGCAGTTCGCATATCCTTTCCCTTTCTCCACTTTCTTAGAACAATTGTCCAGCCAATTATTTTACAAGTGTAATTCATGCCTAGCTTACTGACTATTTCATCAGCCCATTTTTTAAGCTCTTCCCTGTCGCGCGTCGCTGATTTTAGAATACTTACTCGCGCGTGCTCTGCTGTCTCGAATAATTTTTTTAAGTTTATAATAAACTCGGCAGTGAGTCCTTTTTTGCCTATTTGTAGAGTTACGAGTGTCATGTTATTTATTTTGTTGTTTTTGGTTTAATGTTATTTTGGAAATTTGATGGTTTTGGAAATAATCTAGGCTATTAAATCGCTTAAGCTCCTGAGTTTTTTCCAACTTCTGAACCCTTACATTTAAATCGCAAGTTTTATTTCCAATATTAATTTTATTATTTAACTTTTCTCCTCTTTTCTCCCCTCAAAATTTTCAATATCTCTTTTTTTGGCTGTGATGACTTTCATCTTTTTTACGCCGAAAGTTCCAAGTTCCATATCTTTGCTTTTGAAAACATCTTTGCCTAGGAAAACATGAACAATTACATCTTTCTTGATTTTTGCTTTTTTCCAAGCTTGACTGTATTTTGCGCAGAAAATTGCTGTTTCTTCGATGTCATTTTTTGAGGGCTTGTGAATTATGCAGAATGGACTTCCTGGAAGAGCGGTATGCAATATGGTAGCCCCAGCATCCACAGAAAGCATGAGCTTTTCATTCTGCTCTGCATTTTTTCCACCTATGACTAGCTGACCAGAGGATGTAAAAAACCAGCGATATTTCTTATGATTTTCCATAAATTAAATAAAACAAACAGGTTTATAAATCATGTTTTTGTCAGTTTTCCGCATGACATATACATTTTTAGACGAAATGATGAATAGAATCTTCCATCAAGCTGTAGCCAGAGATTTTCCAAAAAAATGCAGTTGTGGGGAGAGATATAAGGATGAATTGGACTATCTTAAAAGAACCAAACGGACAGGAAATGCCAGATTATATGAGATTCAAGAGGATAGAGGCGTAATACATTTTCTTAGAAACTGCAGATGCGATTCCACATTATGTGTAGAAGTAGACTACAAATCTGAACTAATTACTCCTGATGATTTTAGAGAATATATTGATATGCTTGCAGAACAGGAGAAAGACAGCTTATCGCAAAAGATTCATCAGCATAAAAGCATGGAAGAACTTAGGCAGGATAGGACTTTAGTTCACTTGCTTGGAGCAATAGGCTCTGATGAAAAAAGAGTTTTTCTTCAGCACCCTATTTCCGGGCTTGGCAGAGTTAAGAAAGAAGAATGGTTTGAAGTAGGATTGTGCAGATTCAGGGATAATTATAATCATTGGCTAAGAGATAATGTAATGCCTCGCTAATTTTAATTCTTCTCTGTATCTGCTGCTTTTTGTATGGCGGTCCTATTTTTTTCGAAGAATTCAATGGCTTCTGCTAATTCTTTATGGGCTGGCAGTTGTGCAAATTTATGAATATCAATTTTATGCGTATAGGCTTCACATGCTTGAATTAAAGCGCGGGCGCCTGCTTTAGTGCCTTTTGGATGCGCGTGAACTCCTGCGCCCATTGTTGTAATAAAATCTGTGTTGCCCATCACTTCAATAAAAGGTTTGAGAAGTGTTGGATTAAGTCCGCCAGAAATAATCGGGCAGCATTTTTTTAAAACTCTCCACGAATCTTCCTGATGAACAACATGATGAACTTGGTCTTCATGAACAAGCCTTATGATGTCTTTATCGGTGTCTGGAACTCTTGCCCAGTTCTGGCTGAAGAAATGGTCTTTCGCAAGCAAATGAAGAATATTATTTGCTGCAGTTATATCCTCTTCAGGTGAGCCTGCCATTTTTCCTATGCCTGCTGTTCCTGTATGAACTCCGCTTGCACCAGCAAGCCTTGCAAATTTTGACAAGACAAGAACACTAAATCCAAAAGGATTTTCTTCTCTGGTAAATGCACCATGGCTGGCGCGATGAAAGTGAATGAATACATCAGGATACATGCGACGCAGGGTTTGAACAGCCATCCAACCAGCAGTAATCCCGTCTATAAGGAAAGCGTAACTTCCTTTTTCAAATCCTGCTTTTTTTATCATCTCGCAGCGTTTTATCATTGTTTCAAAATCAGGAGCAGAAACATTAAATGAATGGACTTTTTTCTTTCCTGTTTCTTTAACAGCTTTTGTCATCGCTTGTTTTACATATTTTACCATTCGAGAATATTCACAAAAGTCTTGGTCTGCTTGAGGCTCATCATTTTTGACAAAATCTCCGCCGCCACTCCAGAAATCATAGCAAACTTCAGCATATTCTGCTGCTGTCAATCCGATTTTTGGCTTGATTATTGTTCCAAGAATTGGCCTTTTGTAAACCCCAAGATATGTTCTCATATCATCAAGAGTATAACTCGGACCGTCATAATGCTCAAGCATTTCTGGAGGAAACCAAACATCAAGAAGTTTAAGCGCAGAGACTTCTTTCATACCTAAAACATTTCCAACAATAAAAGTAAGAATATTCTGCACATTTCCTCCGCGATCAAAGATTCTCCAAGGATAAGCAATCCAAACTAAATTTTTCTTTAAGTCAATTTGATAAACTTGCGCATTAAGCTTTCGCGAGAAAGCTGTTTCAGTACTTACTTTAAAATTTGTGCCTGTAGAAGATTCTGCAGCAATCTCGCATGCTGCCTGAAGAAAATTAAGAGCTTTTCCTGGCTTAAGGTGAAAAACGCAGAGCATGTACTCGCCAGTTTTAGGTCTTAAGCTAAGATTACAATATGGCTTTTGATGGTCATTCAAACTTGCTAATAATTGTTCTTGGTTCATTTTTGGTGATTTTTATGAGAGTGATTTTTGGAAATTTGAAAACGATTTTAACATCAAGACTTCTGCGCTTTCTAGAAGCTTCTGAATCTCTGCATTTAAAATCGCCAGTTTAATTTCTAAACCTTCTTCAAAATTACTTTTTTTTCTTTTTTGAAGCTTTTTTCTTCTTAGCTCCGCAACAACTACACATTTTTTTACCTCTTTTTATTTATTTTTTAGTTATTTCAAAGCCCTCAGGCTTATCATTGATAGCAAATCCAAGTTTATTAACTTTCTGTCTGAGCTCGTCGGCTTTCTTGAAGTCTTTTTTTTGCTTTGCATTCCATCTCTCTTCAGCGAGCTTTTTTATCTCTGCTGGAACAGAAATCTTTTCTTTCTTAAGCAAATCTAATCCAAAAACGCCATCCATTTTTTTTATTAATTCAATTTTTGCCTTACCTGAAACTTTTTCGTCTTTCAAAAGAAGCTGAAGGGCTTGAAGAGCTCTCGGCATGTTTAAATCATCATCAATGGATTTTTCAAATTCCCTTATGTATTTTTCGCCGTCGCTGCCTTTGCTTTTTTCGTCAATATTTTTTATTTTATTTTTCAGGCTTTCATAGCCATTTTTTGCTGCATCAAGGTTTTCAAGCGAAAAATCAAGAGAGCTTCTGTAGTGTGTAAGCAAGCACAAGTATCTGTATTCAAGAGGCTTGTATCCTAACTCTTCAAGCTCTGCGATTGTGTATAATCCTCCTTTGGATTTTGAGACTTTTTCTCCCTTAAATGTGAGAAAGGCGCCGTGAAGCCAATAATTCACGAATTTTTTTCCTGTTGCAGCTTCGCTTTGCGCAATTTCATTTGTGTGGTGTACAGGAATGTGGTCTATTCCGCCTGTATGAATGTCAAAATGCTCTCCAAGATATTTCATGCTCATTGCAGAGCATTCTATATGCCATCCAGGGAATCCTATGCCCCAGGGCGATTTCCATTCCTGCTGCCTTTTTCCTGGCTGCTCTGAAAATTTCCAGAGCGCAAAATCTGTTTTGTTTTTCTTCTCGCCTAAATCAATTCTCGCGCCCGCCTTAAGATTTTTTAAGTCGAGCAACGCAAGCTTTCCATAATCCCCAAGTTTGCTTGTGTCAAAATAAATTCCATCGCTTGTTTTGTATGTAAAGCCTTTTTTCTCAAGCTGAGCAATTAGAGCTATCTGCTCTTTAATGTGCTCTGTTGCCTTGCTCCAAATGTCTGGCTCTTCAATATTTAGCTTTTTGAAATCTTCTCTGAATATTTTCCAATAATAATTTGCTATATCTGCTGCTTTTTTGCCTTCTTTTGCGGCAGCTTTTTCCATTTTATCCTCTCCTTCATCTGCGTCGCTTGTAAGATGACCTACATCAGTCACGTTCATTACTTGCTTAACCTTATAGCCATCATAAAGAAGAATCCTTTTCAAAATATCTGAAAAAATATAGGTTCTGAGATTTCCAATATGCTGATACCAATAAACAGTCGGTCCGCATGAATACAAACCAACTTGCTTATCATGAAGTGGCTTGAATGTCTCTTTTTTTCGTCCTAGAGTATTAAATAATTTTAATGCCATTCTTTATAGCGATAAGAAATAGGCGTATAAAAATGTTGCTCAGGGCTGTTTTTGAAATGCTAAACGCTCCTAAACTGCAGGCACTCGGAGCAAGATAAAACTGCTGTTACCTCGATGTTAAAATCGCCAGTTATATTTCCAAAAAATAATGCTTTGTTAGAAAAATTATACTCGCCTAAGAACTAAAACAATCCGCTTCTCTTGATGTCTAAGATGAAATAATCGCCGCCGACAACTGTGCCATCAGGATTTTGAGTTTTATCTCTGACTGTTATGAGAACTTTCTGAGTGCAGAGTGTTGTGCCTTCAGGGACTGCTACCTGAATTATGGACTTAGCATTATCTGCCTGATACTCTTCGAGATTTATCCACTCTTCTAGTTTCTGCTTGAAAAGATTTGTAGTCTGTTCTTTGCCAATAACACTTAAACAATTTTCTCTTGCGCTTTCATCTAAAGACATTTTATACTGAAGGTCTGAAGGTGTTTTTACTTGAGTGCCTGTTAAAGTTTTTGCGCCTATTGCAATTCCAAAACTATCTCCTGCTTTAACTGCTGCGATTTTTAATTCACCTAAATAAACTACGACTTTTTTATTTTCTTCTGTGAAAATTCTGTCAATTTCTGTTTTAACTTTTTCATTTAAAGAATCAACACTTTCTGTTGCTCCGAAAAATATATTTTTTATAAGAATAAGACCCATGATTAGCATAACTATTGCAAGAACTATGACAATCATAGTTGTTATAGAAAGCTCGAATGCTCCTTTCTTGTTTTTCCAACCGCCCCTTTTTATCATCTTATCTTAAAGATTTTAGTGTTTAAAAATGTTATTAAAAATGGGGGAGGGGTGGATCGAACACCCGACAACTACGTCTTCAGCGTAGTGCTCTCCCACTGAGCTACTCCCCCGTAAGATAGACTGGAAAGTTTTGTTTTTAAATGTTTCATAGTATATTCTCAAGAATAGTTTTGTTTATAAAATAAGAAAATAAGAAGTTATATGGAAAAAATTGAAGACGCGGTTAAAGGATTAGTTTGGTTGATGCATAAAAAAATTAATCCTGTTGGCCCTTTAGGCGAATTTATGAATGTTCAACCGACTATACTTCAAGCAGATAGTGACGGAAATAGGACTATTACAGTGCGCTATGAAAATTACTATATGGGTTTTTGCAGAGGTATTTATGAATTTACAGTAAGTATGGATAAACGCGACACAATTGTAAATGTTAAGGACGCGAGAAGAGTTGGAGATTAAACATATTCTAAAAATCAAAAAATAAAAATTGAGTGGGACATAAGCCGCCTTATGTCAAAACCAATTCCTCAAGGGTATTGATGTTTTGTTCTAACATTCGACTGCGCGTTGAATTTTCAACTTGCTCCAACCAGGATGCTCGTTCCATTCTCCACTTAAGGAGCTCGTCTCTATATCAGAGCCACGCCTCGCGACGCACTATTTTCATAGTTGGTTTATAATATTGGAGGACGGACTTTCCTCAGAATTAAGATGATATTTTGCATCTTTTGCTCTTTTAAGAGCTAATTCCGACAGTTAGCTGTCCCACTCAGAGATATAGAAAAAAGAGAGTTTTTAAGCCTTTGGTTTGGGCTTAGAATAATCTGCTTCGCACAGCTGGACAAATATCACTCTTTGCTGAGCATATTTGTTTATGTTTTCTCCTGATTCAAATTTTGTAAGCTTGGCGTAATTAGATCCAATTATACCTATGACTCTTTCAACATTTTCAGGATTTTCAAAAAAAGTTAGCATTTCGCCTCTAATCAGATTTTTTCCTGCAAAAACATAATATTGCCCATTATCTTTTGTTCTTCCAAAAGACATCGCAGAAAGCTCTGGATGATTCCTTACAGCTTCAACCAAAGCGGACACTTCTTTCCTTGAAAGATTTTCTTTAAGTTTCATTCAAGAAGGCGTTAAAGAGCATTTTTAAAGATTTATGAGAAGAAGAATACTATTTGTTTTAGTATAAGCTTGTTTTTAAATTAGGCAAATCATGATTTTTCATGAAAAATGATTTACGAAGATGCAAAAGATGTTTATCTGAATTTTGCAGCGGCGGCTTTAAAGGAAAAAATTCAGGCCAGACTAAGATTATTCTTGTTGCGCATATGTTAGACAAAAGAATTTTTGAAAAAGATTTATTCGGAGAAATTGGCCATTACCGTGCTTTTTTGCAGTCGGATTCAGGAAAAGCCCTCCAAGCCGTTCTTGCCGGCCCTATTTTAAATTTAAATCTTGAAGATATTTATTTCACAAATATTTTCAAAGGATTTTTTAAAGACAGAATGCCAAGAGCAGAAGAATATCGGGCTTGTTTGGAAAGATTTGAGGAACAAGTTGAAGATTTTCAGCCAAGGGGCATTGTAAGCATGGGCAGCCACGCATATGATATTTTATTTCCAGAAGAAAGCAAGTTTGCGGATAATATCGGAAGAATTTTGCTTTATCAAAATATCCCAACATTAGCAACTTATCATCCATCAACAATAATGAAAATGCCTATTCGCCATAGGATGAGATTGATAGACTTTTTAAAAAGCGGCATGCAATAAATTTTATCTTAAATATCAAAACTTTTCTGGAAAAGGCGGTCTAAAGAGTCATTATCTGCAATTTGTATGAATTGCTCTGGGGGAACAGCATAAAAATCTTCTTTTGATTTGGATGAATTAAATTTAGGCATGCCTGCCTCCAAAACTTTTGAGACGGGTATCCAAAGCCAAGTTTTATAATCAGAATCTTCATTTGACAGCGCATACCAAATGTGCAAGTTGAATCTTCTTTGTATTGAAGAATATTTTTTGGTTTCATAACTATCAAGAGGATAATTTTTATATGTTGGATGGAGCCTTCGACTTTTTACATCTACGAAAATAAATCCAAAATTAGGGACAAGCACCATAAAATCCGGTCTTTTACCAGAAAAACTTTTATTAAGTGCCGGAGAAAACGAATCAGAATCTTGTTTTATATAAAAATAAGGAATATTATGTTTATCTAGCCATTGCTTAAACATAAATTCTGCTTCATTACCTCTTTTTCTATTTTCCTCGGTTATTTTAAATTTATCTTCCATAATTATTTTAATTATACGATGTTTATAATAATTGTTATTGTTAGATAAATAGATAACTAACGGATTTTGGAAATTAAATTGGCGATTTTAAATGCAAGATTTCAGAAGCTTCTAAAAAGCTCAAAAGTTTTGAAGTTTCAAAGTTTTATACATTTCCAATTAAGTTTCAATTTGTTTTGATTATTTATTTTTTAGAAAAATATTTTTAGAAATAATTTTTATTTTCATAAACAAAGGATGACGACAGATAAGAATGACTTATTTTTTGTTTTCAGAATTGTGGCTTTTAGTAGTTGCGGGCTGAAATTCTCGGTGTCTTGAATCTTACACCCCAACTCTATCGACGCTGTCTTTTACAGCGGCCTACATTGTCTCGTTTTGCGGATGGCTTCGTGCTTAGATGCTTTCAGCACTTATCCATACAGTGCGTGGCTGCGCAGCCTCCCCAGGAGAACTGCCACACTAGAGGCACCCGAACGCGGTTCCTCTCGTACTACGCGTTCGCTCCACTCAAACAATAACATTTCTAGCAGATATCATACAAACTGTCTCGCGACGTTTTTAACCCAGCTAACGATTCCTTTTAACGTGTGAACTCCAACACCCTTGGCTGCTTATGCACAGCCAGGATAGGAAGAGCCGACAGCGGCGTA
>Ga0172375_10012944_pt1 | contig 10408 bp, 7 predicted proteins | sample LakKiv1m_FD_114537 | JGI IMG/M metagenome (GOLD analysis project Ga0172375, IMG submission 114537) | Freshwater microbial communities from Kabuno Bay, South-Kivu, Congo - kab_092012_11.1m | ecosystem: Environmental > Aquatic > Freshwater > Lake | place: Democratic Republic of the Congo...
AAACACAACCACCCCTACCACAACAACATCAAATGCCACAAAAGCAGTTTATATTGAACTTGACTGGGAAGATGATGAAATTCTGAACAGCGGAGAAGAATTTGAAATAGAAATAAAAGCATATTATCTGCTTGACGAAAAATATGATGTAAAAGTCTGGATAGAAGATGATGATGAAAATGTTCTTTCTGAAAGATATGGAATTTATGCTGATGAAGATGCAGAATCATGGAAATCTGGAAATTATTATGCTGTTGAATTCCTTAATGGAGACAGCAACCGCACTAAGAATATAAAACTCAGGCTAAAATCGAGCTATAATGATTATCACGGCGAGGCTACAATAAAAGCAAAAATAAGAGAAAGCGATTCTGAAACTGAAAAAGACAGCTTTGAAAAATCCATAGATATCCTTGAAACAAATTCTACTGAAACTCCTACAATTTATGAAAATTTTTCCTCTGAAAGCGCTTTAACCGCGTCTGCAAGTTCTAATGCTGATGCAGGCGTTATTGTTCTTGGAAAAACCACCAACAAAACAGAAACTTCAGGAAAAAGTTCTAATAGCATCATTTATAAATCCAAAAGCGAGTATATCAAAGAATACGCACCGTATGCTTTTGGCATACTCTGCATAATAATAATTATCCTGCTGATAATTGATAATAAAAAACATGGAAAATAAAAAAATAAAAGCGACAATTGTCTTTGAAATGATGGGGAGGCCTCCAGAGCATCTAAAGAGCACAATGGAGAAATTCCTTGAAACAATAGGAACTGAAAAAGGCGTAAATATTCTGAAAAAAAAGATACATGAAGTCAAAAAAATTGAAAACAAAGACAAAGACGGCAATCCTATTGTGGCAGACGGAGAGATTTATACAACTTTTTCAGAAGCAGAGATAGAAGTTGAGGGAATAATGGTTCTGCTTCTTATAGCTTTCAAATATCTTCCAGCGCATATAGAAGTGTCATATCCTGAAAACTTTAGCATGGATAATATTGACTTAAACACTATCCTAAATGAAATAGTTGCAAAAATGCACAACTATGATGCAATCGCAAAATCAGCTCTTATGAATAATCAGGCTCTTGCAAGAAAAATTCAGGAAATGATGGGCGCATCAGGCGCAAATCCTAATCAAGGAATACCAACAAAAATATCTTACGGAAATCAGGAAAAGAAAGAAAAAACAAAGACTTCTAAAAAAAGCAAGAAAAAATAATTAATTCTTAGCCAGCCCTTTTCTTAGCTCTACACCAGTTTTTATTTCAGGAGACATTCTCTCCTTGAAAGATTCTGTTTTCTTTGAAAAAACATTTCCTATTTTAAACTGAGGATTTTCTTTTGATTTTTTATATAACCACAATCCTCCAAGAACTAATATAATTATTATCAAAAGCCCCCACATCCAGCTGCTTGATGTCTGTTTTTTTGTGCAAACAACATTACAGCAGGCAGTATTCGCAATAGAAGTTGTAATGCCTTCGCAAGTCTCTCCAGCAGAATAATTGCAAATAAATCCTTTTATATCTGCGCAAGTTTTTCCGCTTTCTTCAGAAATAACAATCTGGCTTACCTTGGATTTGTTCTGAGTTATTTTTATGCTCACAGGTATTGAAATCTCAGTCTTATTATTTGAAATAACTATCTTGCTCTCTAAATCCTCTGCGGTATTGATTGTTGCAGTTATAGTCTCTGATTCCTTAAAATTTCTTATCTCATCATTATCAAAAACAATAGCTTTGTCAGGAGAAGAAATATAGAGATTAAGTGTCTGGTTTGTCCTATTTGAGATTTTAATCTCAAACTCATAATCTTTATTTTCAAGAATAGTGGCGTTTATTTCTTTTATGTCAGTTTTTATCAAGTCCTCCAAATCTTCAATTATTTCTTCTGCAGAAGCATTAGAAACAACAGAAGAATCATTGCTTTTATAAGGTGAAATTATTATTGCTGGAATTGAATAGGAGCCTATCTTAACGCTTGATTGAGTAAAGCCAATTATGCCTGAAATTGAGAAATAAAATGTTTTAGATGAACTTATTGGAATAGTAGCTTTTTGGGATTTTCCCTCAAATTCAGCAGTCACTTCCTGAGGAGAATTATAAGCCCTTACACTTATTGAAAAATCTTTTGAAGTGTATATATGGCCAGGATTTACAGAAATATAAGACTCATTTGTTGGAACAATTGAAAAAGGCTTTGATATTGCCTCAGAAGATTCTCCTGCGCTAGAATAATATTTTATGTTTTCTATTCTAAGGCTGTAATCTCCAGAGAATGTTGGAAGAACTGCATAATAAAAATATTTTCCCCCAGATTTAATTAATCCTGATTCTGCAGCAGATTTGTGGACACTATTACCTTGATATATGCCTATGTTTGAAAGCTGAAGATTAGATATAAAAATATCTGGAATTTCTGCCTGAAGTGTCGCCCCAGGATAATATGAGTTTTTTGTCAGAGTTATATCTGCGGAAGATATTAAAGATATTGAAAACAAAACAAAAAATACTGCTGCGAATAATCCTGCTTTTTTCATAAGAATTAAAGAAAGAAGGGATTAATAAATGTTTTTGATAGAATTTTATTTGCCTATTCTTTTAAGCTTCTCGAGAGTTTCTGCTAGCTCTTTGTCTCTTGGATAGGGCTTGCTTTGGACAGGAGGTCTTTGAGGCATTCCAGGTCTTGGAGGCATGCCAGGTATTATTCTTCTAGGAGCGAATGGCATTCCTGGTCTAGGAGGCATTGGTGGAAATCCTGGTCTTTGCTGGCTTGCAGGAGCAGGTGATTTTGAAATTTTGCTCTTCATTTTAAATAACCATATCTTAAGCTGTTCTCTTTTTAGTATAGCCCAGACAAGCAATCCTATTAATATAAGAAGAATTAATATCCACAAGTAGCTTGTTGAACTTTTAGGCTCTTCTTGAGCAGCTGCCTGACAGCAGACTCCTTCTAATGGGCAAGTTAAATAACCGTCAGGAGTTTCTGTATCAAGGCATTCTTCTCTGCAAGTATAATCTGCGCCTTCTGCCTGACAAGTATATTGTTCTTCAGGAGTTTCGCATTTTCCGCCTACGCAACATAATGTTGTGCCTTTTGCAGATTCCATTTTTCCGCCAACGCATTCTTCTCCGATACTACAAGTTATACCACTCTTAGATGAGCAAGATTCTTCAACTGTTGAAGAAGAACAGCATTTTAAAACTCCTGAGCAGAAATAATCCTCTAATATATTTCCTCCGCTTTCATTGCATCGAGCGCTTGACACACATGAATAGCTTGGTGATGCTGAAAAACATTTTGTCTGAGAAGATGAGACTATAGAAGCTTTTGGCGCGGCTGAAAAAAGAATAAGCGCATTATCTCTTATGTTCCCGCCATTCCAGCAACCATCTAAACCCTGAACTTTAGGGTCTAAAAGATATTCTAAAGCTTTCTGAGCCTGCTCTGATTCTGAAGAGCGCTGATAAAAAGCGAGCAATCCAAGAGCAGTGTCATAATATCTTCTTGAATCATCTGAAACTCTCCAGTAGCCTTTTGCATTCTGCTTGTTGTTCATTTCAGAAAGATATTCGTCAAAATTAGTAAGATAGTATAAAAATGATGAAGGAAAAAATCTGGCGTTTGTTTCTGCAAGAGTCATAAGATAAGGCAAAACTTTATTTGTAAAATCTTTGTTGTCTATCGCAAGAGTAGCCCATAAATTGCCCTCATAATTACAGACTCCTGACTGCTTTAAGCATATAGAACCTACTTGCTCAGTAGTCTCGCCGTTTAAAGCTTGAGAATGTGTGTTTGGAGTAATATAATTTATCTGGTTTGAAGATAATCGACTTTTAAATATCAAAGAGCTGAGAAAATCTTTATCGCAGGAAATTTTGAACTCTTTCCCATAGCAGCTTGATTTTACTTCAAGCCAGTAATTATTTGATGTTATTGAAAAGCATACTCCAGGGCTTCCTGAAACTTTTTTGTCGTCGCCGATTTTTACAGTTTTAGCAGAGCCATCGTAAGTTATCTTGCAAGTGGAAGCATCGCTTGTGTCAATTTGAAGATACCAAATCAAATCAGAGGCCGGCGAGCTTTGATTCATAAGCCAAGATAGAATTTTATCATTGTCAAGCCCAAGATGCTTGTAAGCTAATGCTGCCATTGCTGTTTCCTTGAGAGTGCAGGCATTTTTAGGCCAACATTCTTTTGCATCTTTTCTCAAGTCTAATTCTGCTTTAAGCTTTGTTTGTGAGGAGGTATCATAGCCTAATGCTAGAAGAGAAAGAGAAAGCTCTTCAGGTGTGAAAGAAGAAGCTGTTTTGTCAGCAACTATTTTTTTCAAGCAGGAATATGCCTTGTCAAATCCAGAAAGGTCTAGGGCAGTTGAATCTGTTTGAGCTTCAGAGGTTGCTGAAGTGTTTTCATCTGCTGCGAAAATAAAAGCTAGTGAAAAAACGAAAATAAACAATGATACTATAAATACTAAACCTGCTCTTTTTTTATTCATGTTGGAATGAGGATTGCCGTATTTAAAAGGGTTTTGGTTATTTTAATTTAAGGCATTCTTCAGAGAATTCACAGTTTCTGCATTTGTTGAAATTTGATTGGATTGGCGGCGCAGGGTTATCCGCTATGTTTCTTATCTCATCAGCCAGCTTTAAAACTTCTGCTCTGTTATTTTCAGTGATTAAAATTTCTTTTCTATTGTTTCCTGCTTCAACGATTCCTTTTTTAATCTCTCTTCGGTATTTATCCTCAAGAAGCATTGCATAAGCAGTTAATTGAATTTCATCAGAATGAAAAATATTATCCTCTCTTGATTTAAGCTCGAATGGAATTATTGAATTGTCTTTTTTTGATATTAAAATTCTGTCAACTCTTCCCTTCAAACCGAGATTTTCGGACTCAAGCCGCAGCTCCGAGATGTAAAAATTTTCCAGAGAGTTCCATAAGTTTTCCTTAAAAATTCCGAGAGATGTTTTTTCTTTCAAAGACTGGATTCTCAGCTTTATATCCTCGGAAAAATCCCGCAGAACTTTTTTCATGATATCATCTCGGTCTATCATAAACTTGTTTATCATCTGCATGTTCTCTATGAAAACTATATTTGCGATGCTTTTAAGAAAATCTTCGTAAAGAAAAAGCAAGTCGAGCTTGTCAAAATCTTTATCAATCTTTGAGACAAACTTCTCCTCCTGCTTTGAGAATGCCTCAAGAATATTGTGCTTTAATCTCCCTATCACCATGTTTCGGTTTTGAATTGTCGGCAGATTGCAGACTTTTGTAAGGTAGACTTTTCGCGGGCAGTAGAGCCACGCATTTAGGTCTGAGATGCTTATCAGCTTTTTTTTATGCTCTTTTTTTTCAAAATTCATTTTATTTTTTGAATGATTTAGTTTTATTGTCCCTGAAAAAAGCCTTTCTTTTAACATAGTTTACAGGATTTTTAAGCTTCAGCTCTTCTTCTGTAGGATTTATCCCTATATCTTTATAATAAGATTTGTCAAAATTTGGAGGAAGTTTTGCCTCTTTCTGCTTAGCGTACCACATAATCTGGCCTTTGATGTAGCTTGGGGGGATGGGCTCTGAATTTTTTTTGTTCCAGATTTCAACCTGAGATTGTATTTCTTCATCAGGCATTTTTAATGCTTTGAAAAAGCTCAAGATAATAAAGAGCGCCCGCTTTTTTCCGTCGGTTTTCATGCCGCTGAGAATTTTTTGTATTGATGGCGGATAAAGATCAGGAGTAAGGTTTTTTATGATTATTTCGCTGAATTTTTTGCCTTCGCCGTATTGACTGCTTGTTTTTTTTGCATCAGGATTTTTTATTTCTTCGAGTGTCTTTTCTTTTCCAACAGGCTTGAACTCGAGAGAGTTAACAAGCAGAGAGGTTGCTTCGCCTTTTTCAGAATCGGGAATAAAATTTTTTGCCTTTGCTTTAAACGGGTCTGCATCTTTAATCATGTCAAAACCCATAATCTCTTCTGGAGAGATAACAACGCTGGCGAGAGCTGTTTTTTCATGCAGAGAATAGGGCATCCTGAAAAGATGGCGGGGCGATACTAAAATAACATCAAGCCCAAGAACATCAAATATGTCTAGGGATTCATAAGCTTCATTAAATTTTTCAGGGTTTTTTCTTGAGTCTATCTGGCAGTTTTTGCATCTGTAAAAAAATTCTGTTTCAGATGCCTTCATTTCTGCTTGGCAGTTGGGGCAGCGAATTTTTCTTTTTTTCTCAAAAATCGAGGATATGTTCTGCATTTTTGCCCGGCAGTGAGGGCATGAAAAATGCGAGAGCTCTGCTTTTTCAGACATATTTCCGCATCTTTCGCATTTTATTCCTTTTTTAAGCTTGGATAAAACTTTTGAATCTTCTGAAGAGTATAAATCTTTCTCGAGAAAAGGCCTTGCTTCTTCCTTAAGATACTGGCATATTAATCTCGGCCACTCTGGAAACATTTCAGCTGTTTTTTTTCCTGACAGCTCTTCCGGGAAAGCCGCGAAAGGCACAATAATATGAAAACCCTTGGAGCCACTAAACTTCGCCCCTATGTTTTTAACGCCATTTTTTTTCATGGCAGAGATTATTGCAAGCGCGCCTTTTTTGCTATATTCGGGATATTTGCAGTCTATATCTATAAGCAAATCCCAGCCAATCCTGATTTTTGAAAGCTCTTCGGGCCTCATGTTTGTTGAAAGCTCCAGAGGGTCTTTCCAAATTTCTTCTGAACAATGGAAAGATGTCGCGCCTTTTTTTACAAGCTCAATTATATCAGAATCATACTGAAAAGCGTCAGGTCTTTTGCCGAAACCCTCAAAATATCTTGGGACGCATTCTCGGTTTTTTGAAAATTCAAAAATAGCTTTTCTTATCTCTGGCTGGAAATAATAAGCTATTGCTATTTTCCTAACTCTTTCCTCTTTGAAGCTCGGCTGGAAATTATCCGGATTATTCTCATTGCCCATAATAAAAAGCCTGATTGCAGGTTTAAATAAATTTATATGCATTTAAGCACAACAATCTTTAAAAGCAGGGAAACTTGATTTATCTGTAAAAGGAGAATAAAAATGCTGGCTAGACTTGAAAACCCGAGAATACTTTCTGACATCATAGGCATAATTTCAGAGCTTGTTTCAGAAGCAAAAATAAGAGTTACAAAAACAGAAGGCATGTCAATTGTGGCGATAGACCCTGCGAATGTTGCGATGGTTCTTTTCAAACTTCCTGCTCCTGCATTTTCACAGCTTGAAGTTGAAGATGAGACAATTGGAGTTAATCTTGAAAGCTTGAAGGCTGTTTTGAAAAGATGCTCTTTTTCGAGCGCACTTACAATAAAAACAGAAGACAATCTTCTTAAGCTTGAGATATCAGACAGAGTGAAAAGAGAGTTTAATCTTATGATGATTGATTTGGACAGAAAAGACAAGCCTATCCCTATTCTTGAATTTTCTTCAAAAGTTGAGATAAGCTCTGTGGAGATAGCAGAAGCTATAGAGGACTGCGCTATTGTCGCTGATTCCTGCAGTTTTGAGGCAGAACAGGATAAATTCTCGATTTATGCAAAAGGCGCCTTGAATTCGGCAAAATTATCTTATTCTTCAGATGAGGCTTATATTGAATCTCCTTCAAAAAGCAAGGGGAAATATTCTTTGGAATATCTTCAGAAAATGATAAAAGCAGCAAAGCTTACAGATAAAGTTGCGATAAATTTCTCGAATGATTATCCGCTTAAAATGGAGTTTAAAACTCCGCTTATAGAGCTTGGATTTATTCTTGCCCCAAGAGTGGAGAGCGAGGAATAGCATTTAAGTATTTTTAAGTTATAATTATGGAAAAGGCTATTCTGAGCAGAAGAATGATGCGGGCCAAATTGAAATAATGGGCTAACTTTTATTAAACCTTCCAGAAATGCAAAGCTTTATAAATAATTATGTATATTCATAAGTATATTATTATTAATAAAAATAGGTAGATTATTATGAATATACATAGTAAGGAAATACTGGCAATTATAAAAAAAGAGAGGGTGGTAACCACTTCGGAGATTGCTGGAAGCCTCAAGATAAACTGGAATACTTCTGAAAAATATCTTCTTGAGCTTCTTATAGACGGCAAAGTTGAGAAAATTAAAAAAGAGGGGGTAAATTTATGGATACTAAAGTGAAATTTCCTGTGAGAGCTGCTATGGCATTTTTGATTTTTGCTATGTTTGCAATTTTTGTAAGCGCTATCGCTTTGGATTATGCTTTTGATACTGCAGTAATAGGGGTGTTCAACTATACAGAAGCCTCAACTCTTGGAGTAAGAACCTCGGCTTCATCTTTGCTTATGGACTTTAATGAACAGAATACTTCAACTTATGTAAAAGATAGTGGATTAACTAATAACTATGGAACAATAATCGGGGGAGTTTTATGGAACTCAACAGGAGGATATGATGGAAGCGGGGCTTATGAATTTGATGGCGTGAATGCCGCAATAAGCTCTGGAGATTCGAATGTTTTGATTGCAAACCCAAATTCTTGGACAATAAGTTTATGGACAAAACTTAAGACAAAGAGTTCTCAAACTGGAAGAATTATAACTTTGCATAGATTATCCACTGCCGCAACAGCCCTTTTTATTGGACATTCAAAGAACTCTCAGGTAATGGCAGTAGAATACAATAATAGCGCCGCATGGGTATATCAAAATTTATCAGGAAGTTTTAATTATAATCAGTGGTATCATTTGACTTTAACTTATGATGGATTTAATTTTAATGCTTATGTTAATGGGAATATTAATAAGACCTGGGCATCTGGATTTGTAGGTGCTGGCAGTTATGACGGAATTATAGGGCATTTTGATGGTTCTACAGCAAATTATGGATGGAACGGAACAATAGACCAATTTACAATCCTGCCTTACGCAATTACAGCTTCTGAAGTTCTATGTTTATATAATGGAACAGGATGTGAAGGAAGAAATAACTCTGATTATATCGGAAAATATTATGGTGGCGGAAAATCAGATTATACTTCTTTTGTTTTTTATAATCAAACAACTGCTTCTTATTGGAATATAACTTTAAGCACAAATAATATCTCTGAAAGAACAGGAATTATAAAGAGTGATAACAGCCTAAATACTTCTGATGCTTACCTTGTCGGATATTGGAGTTTTGATAAAGATTATAACGATACCTTGGGAATAAATAATGGAACATGTTCAAATTGCCCAACAAACGGAACAGGCTTATCAACACCTGCACAATATTTTAATAATAGATATGTAACTATTGGAAATAGCAATGCTTTTGAATTTGGAAATAGCACGAATGACAGACCCTTTAGCGTAAGTGCTTGGGTAAATCCATCAAGTTTTACAACATCAAGACCTATTATTGGTAAAACAAGCAGTGCAGCGGTAACATTTGATGCAAATTGGATAATGAGCATGAATTCTACAGGGAATGCTGGATTTGTTTTTTATGATAGAAGTGCAAATGCTAATTCAGTATTGAATAGTAAAACGAGATTAAGTGCAAATAATTGGTATCATTTAGTAAGCGTTTATAATGGCACAGGAGGAAATAAAGGAATGACATTTTATATAAATGGTATTCCAGAAACATCTCCGATTCTTAGTTCAACAGGAACCTATATTGCTATGGAAGATAATAATTATAATTTAGAAATAGGCAGAAGCTGGTATAATGATGGGTCGAGAACAGCAAATATGTCTGGAGCTTTAGATGAATTAATAGTTTATAACAGAACTTTATCTCAATCAGAAGTAACACAGCTTTACAAATCAGGATTATCAAGAGTAGGAAATACAAATATGACTTTGCAATATAGAGTTGGAAGTTCTTACAATATTTCTGACTCTTCACTCCTTTTAGTTCAGACATTCAATAATGAAACAGGAAAAGAAAATTCAACATTTTTCTTAGACCAAACTGGAAAAAATAATGGAACTTGTTCGAGTGGTTGTCCAACTATAAATGTAACAGATGGGATAATAACAAACTCCTTAAGATGCACTGGCTCAGGCTCAACTACTATACTCACTTCTTCAAATGCCAGTTTATTAAATGGCTCTACAGCGGTAACAATGTCGTTCTGGGTAAAGCCTTTTTCATTCGCAAACTATGGTGGATTTATTTTGTCAAGAACAGGGTATCTCGGAGAATTACAAGGTTGCGCATATCTAAATGCTGCTGGTTCAGTTAAAGGTGTCACCTGTTATGTGGGCTATCAAGCAGGCGGCTCAAATTATTTAGGTGTATCTTCTTCTAATAATATTCTCATTACTGGGAAATGGACTCATGTAGCATACACTTGGGCATCAGGAGACAGGGTGAGATTATATATTGATGGAAAATTGCACAAAAATAGTTCAATAGTAACTGGGGCTATATC
>Ga0172375_10012945_pt1 | contig 10407 bp, 41 predicted proteins | sample LakKiv1m_FD_114537 | JGI IMG/M metagenome (GOLD analysis project Ga0172375, IMG submission 114537) | Freshwater microbial communities from Kabuno Bay, South-Kivu, Congo - kab_092012_11.1m | ecosystem: Environmental > Aquatic > Freshwater > Lake | place: Democratic Republic of the Congo...
ATCAGAATTTCCAAGATTTATTTTTGATTCCCAACAATATGTTACCATTTTATCTCTTACCCATAGAGAAGGTTTTGGTAATTCTCGTAAGTATAAATAGCATATCATTCCATATCCTAAACTAAAATATACTCTCATATTAACCTCTTTGTCAAAAAGATTCTTTTGAACAAATCATTTATAGGATAAAATCTATCACATATACTATCATATTCAACAGTTACACCTGTAGCATCAGGGTGATCACAGCATACACCTGTAACTCGTATGTTTTTTAATTCTCCATCTAGCATTATTGGAATACCTCCTCCAACATCATATGCTATGCTTACATTACCACGATATTTACACGTACCACACTTTGGCTTGTGTTTATTTTCTAGATGGTAATCTGTTACAATTATTATTTTCATAGTTTCTTTCCCCATATAGGTGTGAAGTATGCACAAAATTCATACCATTGTACTGGAGTTAAATGTTGAGCACAGAACGGAGCACGAGATGCTCTATTATATATAAATTTTCTACAATTTGCACACGATATCTTACCTTGATTTTCTGGTCTTGTTTCAACTGGTATTACTCTATATCGTTTTGGTTCTGTGCTAAAAAAAGTTTTGAATTCTAGTTTCATAATTTTTTAGGTTTTCTCTTATCTTCTTTTTCCTTTTCAGGATCTAATATTATTTCTCCACAAGGATTTATGCTTGTGGCAACAATAGGTGCCATGCGATAAAATGAACAATAATAGTCATCTTCTACATCTAATCCTATAATACTACAGTGTCCAGGATCACTTGCAGATTGATCCATCTTGTGATATAAATGTATACAATGTCTGCAATTTGCATGAGCACTATATAAATGAAAGTTTAGCTTCATAATTTTTTATAAGTATTTACTCGGTGTGTTTCAAAATGTGCCGATGAATATGTTAAACAATAATTTGCATCATTGTCAGACACTAGCTTTTGATTTATTGTACATAATGGATTAACTTCTATTATATTTCCTTTACTATCACAATATGATTGCAATTTAGAAAATTTACAATTTGTACAGGTCTTGTTTAATAATTCTGGAGGAGGAATATATATATCAAAATTCAAGGTCATAGTTTTTTAACTCCATATTTACGTGAATATTTTTTACAACTATTATCAATATTATCTGATATAAATGAATGTAATTCTGCCTTAGCCAAACAAAAAAAGCTTACGCTTGTCATACCACCAAAAACTTCTTCCACTCTGCGTCGATGTTTACATTTAAAACAAGACTTGTGGGCAACGAGACCAAAATATATTTTCATAATTTTTTAGGACTCCGTATATAAATATATTTAGGACAATCTGCCATATGAAAAGTACTTACTATAGCAACTTTTAGCTCGCAGGTAGTCCATTCATCTACTGGATCTACATAGAAATGTTTACATGTAGCACAAGTACGATTAATGACACTGCGTGTATCTAATGCAGTTCTTAGCATGAATATTAATTTCATAATTTTTTTAATTTAACTTCCTTCCTTAGTTCATCATTAGTGTGTTCTTTTTGATCTTTATTCAAGACCTTTGAATTTGCCATTTCTTCTTTAGCTTCAGTTTCTTTTAAATACATATCGGCTATAGCCTGTAATTTTTCTGCAGCTTCAAAACTAATTAATCCTTCTACTTCATCCTGGTGTTCATCACACCACATAGCAAAGTGAATAAATGTTAGCAGGCCAAAATCAAAATATAGTTTCATTGAAAATCCTTATATTTTACTTTAGTTATTATTCTATGACCTGAACGAGTAAATAACTCTACTTTAGGTCTTGCTACAATACCCTCAGCTATGAAATCTCCCCACTGAGACTTAAACCCACTCTTGCATTTTTCAATCATATCAAATAGTGAGCCTTCACCTATGATTGGTACTATATCTATATCTAATTGCTTAGCCAAATCTTCGAGATCTTTTCTTTGTAACCACCAATTACCGATCTTGATATCAAAGAGCACAAAACTTTGATCTGCTCGATAGTTACCTCCACCCTTCTGAATTCTTGATCCATAACCCTCTCCATATAGAGTAACTATTGGAAGTTTTTCTTCTTCAAGATCTGTGAATGGAAATACTTTTTTAAATTTATCAAGTATAAATATTTCAGAAAGAGCTTTGTATAATGTTGCAGGTATTTGTGCCTGATCTGTTTTACCCTGAAATGTGATATCTTCAATAACAGGGTATGGATTATATATAACCCGAATATTTGTACCATCTACTTTCTCAGTAAATTGCCAAATATTATTTGCTAAGTATTCAAACTCTGGTAGAGAATAATCCCACATTAAAAATGTCTTGTGATTATTTTCTGGATCACGCTTGAATATGCTTTGTATCTTATGATATTCTGTCATTTAATGTTTCCTATAGTTTTCTGTTTTCCTTGTAATATCTATATTTACTGCATGATGCATCTGGGCATGTTTCTTTATCAAACAACCCACATTTGCCATGGCTCTTATTTCTTTTAGTATATAAAACACATGATTGACACTTGTGGTCTTCTGGCATTCTAAATCTGAGCTCGGCTTGCATCTTGACTAAATCCATAAATTTTATTTCAAGGTGCACAGTTATTTATTGATTATAATTCCCGAGATATTGAAAGGTCTCTTGCATATTTATCACATATAGCTTTTCCATATTCATCATACTCTATTTGAGTAAAACCTTTGTTTATCCTACTTTCAGCATAACAAGCATCATCATATTCTTTAAGAGTATAATTTATATCTATTATATAATTTTTATCTTCAAGTAAACTACCTCTATGATAATACTTGCATGAAAAACAAGGAAATGGGACACAATTATTAGTTCTCTTATCATCTTTAGACCTATCATATAACCAATTATTACCTGTTAGTATTGGCATAAACTTAAATATTACTTTCATTGTATCCCCGGAGGAGGCATAATATGTGATAAGCCTATAAGACTTATTACAATAAACCCTACTATTGCTATTACTAGTATATATCCTAGTTGATCTTCCTCACTTATTTGATTCACAACTTGTGTAGAATCTGTCACGCTGACTTTAGAAGAATCTGCAGTAATACTAATAGTTTGTTCTGTTGTAGTACATGATATCAAGATAAAAATCAGTACTATAATTATTAATTTTTTCATAGTTTCTTTAATTCACAAATTTTTTTATAAATACCTATATTATAAGTATTATATTTCCTGCCACGCCGTAGAAGCTTGTATTTATGTAGGATCTCCAGGTAGTCATTTATTTCTTCAGATATCTGCCAAGGATATGTTGGTCCAGAAGCATATGCTTCTTTAGCATACCCAAATATAAACCTCATTCCTATATTAAACTTTAGTTTCATAGCTTCTTATACCATGTTGTTTTTGATAAACAATGCTGACAATCTTTATCTCCACTATATACTTTGCACGTTATATCATCTTCCACTTCAGCACAAATATCAATTATTGAAGCATGTAAATTACACCAGGAACATAATTGATCATGATCAGATTCATTAATTCTTAAATGATTAGCATGATAATCATGATAAGCATCTATTAAATATTCATGAAAATGTAATCTTCCTCGAATTGGGTCTGGAGGCTGATATTCCATTACATGCTCTAGTTCCATTTTATCAAAAATGTATGATTGTAAATAAATTTTCATTTCAGATCTTTATCTTTAGTATTTTTTGACGTAGTCATGCTTAACTCCTACTGATGGAAATCCTCCGAGCTTCATATATTTCTCGTAGAGTCCATCTATATATGAACATTGTTCATCTGTGAATGGTGCTTTTTGTTTAGAAAATGATGCTATTTTTTCTTTCAAGTCTTCATCAAGACGAAACTTCATCACGTTCTCTTTCATAATTTCGAGTGTTCTCTTAGCAGCTCGCTGCTCTACCCCAGTGTTAATTTTGTCCATTATTTGATTCCTTATCAAATTTTATGATTTGTTTAATTGCGTCCATGACATCTACATGAACCATTTCAAATGTATGTTTGGTATCATCTGAACCAACTATACCTAGTTTACTCGTATACCCGGTATAATCCCCGTGATGAGCATAGTCCCAGCCTATCCACATTAGATTCGGATATGGAAAGCGCCTGACATTGTATGACTTATAAGTTATTCCACCATGTACTTCAAGGGGAATCATTTCATCAGTCATTCCTGAGAAAGGATGAGTATCTGGCACTCCTACATAAGCACATGCATGTGAGCCCGTGTCTACAATAGTATAAGCTATTCCATTTACATAGCCATAATCTACATTTGCTAAATTCATACGGCTAGAATACATGAATAGCCTGGGTATGCCTATAAATATAATTTTCATTTTTTATTTTGCCTCTCTGACGTCTTTCGGTTTCTACCTGCTGATGAAATTTTGCGATAGCCCTGCTGTATGTATGTTATTCTACGGACATCTATGTATCGATTATGTGTCTGATTAAATGCCTTATAGTCTTTATCTTGTCTATTAGCCTTGTACATAGCTTTCCAGGCCTTATACACAGTATCATCGCGTGGAGGTAGCTCTTGATCTTCAACTTGATTCTTAATCTCATACATTCGTCGCTCTAGCCACCAACCTATATTAAAGATTATTCTCATAATATTCTCATAATTTTTTTATCCTATAATCTCTCCAGCTTGTTTTGTTTACAATATCAGAGCGTGCCTCTGCTCCTGAAAACATAATTTCATCTAGCTCGAATGGTTTAGCTGACTTATGTTCTTTATTTATTATTATTAAAGGGCAGTCTCGTAAGTTACGAATATATGTGTATCGAGGACATATTGCCCAAAATCTAAAATATAGTTTCATAGTTTCTTCCATGTTATATTTAGTTTCTTGAAATGATCCTTTTTTTCAAAACATGCTGGATATACCTGCTTGTACAGATAAGGACTGGCACAGGCAGATACTGCTACATACTGTACACAATGTCTGCATATTTCACACATTACATATGGATATTCATTATATAACATAGAAGAAAGCTTGCTATGTCCTGCCTGAAATAAAAAGTATAGTTTCATAGTTTTTTTGACCGATATAATTTATATTCATGTATTATACCATGAGGTTCATACACATTTCTATGACATCTATGACAGATACGTATTAATCCTCTTGTTGTTTCAACAGATACCCCACACTCGGGGCATCTTCTATGAATAGTTAGATTCATTGTTCGAATAATTATCTTCATAATTTTTTCCATCGCTTGCAATATTCCTTGAGTCCCATTATAGAAAAGGAACAAGCTATTTGAATATATACTCGAAAATGTTCATGTCTTGAAGGTATTATTAGAATTCTATTCAGATGAAAACGTAGTTTCATAATATTCTCTTTACAGCTTGTCTATAATTACTACATACAACAATACGGCAACCTCCTATGTAATAAAAATTAGTTATATGTTCATTTCTACGAAATGGATATATTATTAGTTTCATACTACCCTACTACCCTACCCTTCTTGACATAATGCCAGTAGAATGATTTGCAGCCACATTCACAATAATATGTTTCTAACTTGTAACCTACTATAGGCTTGGGCTTGCGTATATAGCCCCGATCTAGATTTGGTTTTTTCATAATTTTTTTATTCTCCCCAGATAATCAGTAAATAATACTACTCTCTTATCTATTTGCATAGTAACATTCTCTATAGATCCCCACCACAATATATTTTGTGTATATGCAAATATTACAGCACCAAAATTGAATATTAATTTCATTACCCTACTACCCTACCCTTTTTATTATCCACTTGTAATAGCCAATACCTACATGAGTATGTGGATACCCAATATAAACTAGCTTTCTGTCTTGACTACATATAAGATCTATTGACTTGAATATTAGTTTCATAATTTCTTTTGCCGAAAGGCAACCCAATTTACACGATCTGAATCTTTTATATTAGCTTCGTAGATATCTTTGCTTACAAAAGCTATAGTATCCTTGTATACTGTATTTGTTGGATGCCATATAAGTATATATTTTGGTTTAAGTTTTATATCATAAGGCAATACCTTGAATACTTTTGTTCGATATGTTAATTTCATAATTTCTTTCCAAACCTTTCGTCTTCTTTACACGCTGCTAAAATGTGTTCAGGCCAAATTAAGTCTGTTTTTAACACTGTACACATGCAATTAACATCGTGATCATCATCTGTGTATATGTCTAGAAATGGACATTCTCCACAATATGAGCCATGCATTTCTCTAAGTAATAGTTTAAATATGAGTTTCATAGCCTCTTCCAGTTTAAAATAGACTTATACATAGGACATGTCTTATTTGCTATTATTATTTTATCTATAGATGTCCATGCATAACTATATGGATCAAAAATATTTTCTGCATTTATTGTTGTACATGTGCATTGACTAGAATTGTCAGGGTTTATTAAAAAATTCTTGCATGATAAACATTCTACATAATTTTCTGACGCAAAAATATTTCTTAGTATTAGTTTCATAGTTTTTTTAACTCATATGGAATCCATTGTATATTTGATGGAGATAGAATAGCACCATAATTTTTATCTAAAAAAGTAATATCTGCTTGAACCTCTTGCTTTGAAATAAACATACAGACATATGCTACCTTACCTGCTCTTGTTGGATTCATTGTTCTAAATAAAAATTTTAGTTTCATAATAATCTTTTAGTTATAGTCTTATATGTATCATACCACATATAATCTTGTTGCTTGTATGTAAAATTTGTTGCATCAAAGCTCATGTAAAAATCAAAGAACATACGAAACTGATCTCTTGCTCTTATTTTTAAAATAAAAAGTTTCATTAGTTCTTATACCTCATATTAGTTTCTTTCCTATATATAGTTTTGCATAGTTTCTCAGAGCCGTAAGTGCCTGAATTTGTTCGTCCATGTGTTGAACATGTTGTTCAAGAGTAAAATTAGTAGTATCCATACTACCCAGTATTAGGACCTGTTCAAGTAACTTTTGAGAAGCTTTGGTTAATCTGTCATGCATTACAAGATCAAATGATGCTCCTATGATTAGTTTCATAATTTTTTTACCTCATATAGAACCCAATCACCAAATTTTGTTTCATTTCTTTCTATCAATTCTTGATATGCATTTGAGCTTGTACGAACATAAGCTAAGGCATTCTTTCCAATAACTGAAATAATATATGATTCACCTCCATTATATAAAACAAGTCTATACCCATCTAGTGACAGTGTTGGGTCAATGACTGGAATTTCTCTCATTAGGAACTTGAGTTTCATCTTAATATCCATATTATGAATAGCATCGTAAGTGGGACCAGTTCTGGATAATGTGTATAATTGTATTTAAAAAAAGTCTTGAAGTCACGTATTAGTTTCTTGAACTCCTTCAAGAATTGTATTTCACTTGAGTATAGTTTCATAATTTCTTTAATTGTTCTCCATATTTTAGTTTCATAGTTTCTTGTATAGTCTTTTATTCAGAAATTTCTCTAAATTCCAAATATGTTTTTTTCTACTCTTGACAGCTTCCTTACGGATAAATCTCAGGCCTTGTTTTTTACCTTCTATTTCTGTTTTAAGATTCTTGATCTCTCTATATCTCCATAAAGACTCGAGATGTAATCTAAAATATAATTTCATAATTGCTTGTACTCCAGACTAAACTTGTTACAGGAAATTGGTGTTTCTAAGTTTAAACGAACTTTACTCAAGTGACACTTGAACACATTAGTGTACTTACCCTGAAATGGTACATATTCTTGATATGTATATAGATGCTTGCATCTCTGACAATGAGGTTCAAGCATTAATCTAAAATATAATTTCATAATTTTTTCAATTTTAATGGAGTAAAAAATCCGCAGGGAATACTATTATCTTCTGAAATAACTCCATTTACAACAGTTTCAAAAACTTGACAATAATAACTACCGGATTCATCGTTCATTGTATAATATTTTTGTGGAATTAATTCTGATATACTTATACATCCATTACATACTCTACACACTTCTTTTTCTTTATTAGGTAAACTCCATATCTGGTTTCTTATTGTCAAGTTAAATAATACTTTCATAATTTCTTGAATCCTGGATTTAATTGCTTGAATCTGTGATATGCACATATATCATATACATTCTGTTCTAGGTCAGTCTTTAAACACAAGAGTAATGTTTCCCATTCTCCTAAACTCCTTGAATGTATACAGTTAGAGCATGAAGGAGGTCTTAAAAACGCGGTCATAAATATTAGTTTCATAACTTCTTATATTCTCTTGCATTGATTCTATTCAAGTCAAATGACTCACATGTGAACTCTCCGTATTTCTTCAGAAGTTCCTTGTAATGATCTCCACTAGTACATTCTACTACTGGGGTTTTTATCTTTTGTAGATCCTTGCGATCTGGATAGTAATGCTTGATTTTTTTATGGCCCACCACATATCCAAACATACAAGATCTACATGTATTACATCCGAGTGCAAAATAAAGTTTCATAACTTTTTTCCTTGTGGTACAGGTTTCCAATATTTTTGATGATGTACATTAGTTTTATATGACTCATATAATTCCTTAGAAACATATGCATATCCATTATAAGAAGTGTTACTAGTACCTGATACCACCTTATGAGTATTATTGATATTAAAAGGTCTTTCAGGAAATGCATCTTCATAATACAGTAATTTAAAATAAAGTTTCATAACTTTTCATACCCCCATTAACCAGGTATGAAATTCTTGTACTACCATCTCATAGTCCCCTACACCTGCTCCAAGATATTCTTTTACTTCTAGCTTGAATGAATAAAATATTAGTTTCATAATTTTTTCAGGACTCCTGTTGGTGTATACATTGTGCATGGATGCTTATCCCAAACTTTACTACCATGACAGGTTAGATTTCGAGTGCATCTATGCATTGTTTCATATGATGGTACATTAGATTCATATTTATATACAATCATTTCTTCTTTCCTATAGTAAATACAATTCCAACATGCCTGTGGTTTATTTGTAAATCTTGGCCCAGTTATAGTAAATGTTTGTCTTGGATCACTATAATCTCTTACCCCAATGTATGGTAAAAATAAAAATGCTACTCTCATAGTTTTTTAGTAAATTTCCTATATGTACCAAGGTACACTTTTTTATATGCAGGGCCTAAATATTTTGGACGTGACTTAACAAGTTCGTTCAGCTCGAGCATAGGAATTGGTATCCACGCATATCCAAAATTATATGTATCTGCTTTTCTTAGTTCTATTATATTAAACCAAGTAAATATTAATTTCATAGTTTCTTTAATCCTACTGAATATGCTGCTGGTGATATTGGAATATATTCTAGACCTATCCCAACTATAATTTTATATGCATATACATATAGACCATATCCAGGATATAATGTTGTTAGTTCATTTAACTTAAATATTAGTTTCATAGTCTCTTCAGATTGTATGGTAACCAATTATCTTCTGGTACTCGTCTTAGATAATCTCTTGTAAAATATGCCAAAGGATTATATGGTGCAACTGAGTACCACTTCCATATATATGCTATAGGTTTATCCTCAGTTCTATAATGATTCGGAAGTGTTGCTCGTAGAGTAAAAAATAGTTTCATAGCTTCTTCAGAATTTGTTTATATTTTGTCATTCTCATTAAATGTCTTCTATTAGTTATAATATAACAAACTATATGATTTCTTCTAGTATACACTTTTTTATGAATGACTCCATGTAATTCAAAATATAGTTTCATAATTTTCTTGTATATTTACGATATAGTTCAGTTGTAATAGCATGTTTAAAAAAACAAGACATAAATATTCCTATTCGTTTTGTTTTATAATTATTTTGTTCATACTCTTCCACCAGAATACTATTCATATTAAATATTAATTTCATAACTTTTTAAATATAAATTGTTCTGTGTATCGTTCACAGTTGTTTGCTCTTGTGATATCTACTACTTCATGTAAGTGATTACAATATCTGTCGAGTATTAATTCATTAGTTGGTACGGAATCTCTATGTGACTTATGACCTGTTCGAGTAATCTTCAAGTGTGATAGTTTACAATTTGTACAGCTAACATGATGTTTTTGATCTTTCTGATCTTCTGGTCTGTTGTCGTCCGAATAATAATTGCCTCTTTTTCTTGCGTTTATTGTTTTTATAATTATTTTCATTTTGCATCTTTGTTGTAAAATTGTCTGCATCTGAACATTCTTTTGCTCCCTTCTTGCTATCTTCGAGAGCTTCTTTTATTTGTTTTCTGTCTTTGTTATTCATTAAAAATCTGATCCTCCCATACTTGAGCTATCATCATATACAGTCTTTACAAAAACTGCCCCA
>Ga0172375_10012946_pt1 | contig 10406 bp, 10 predicted proteins | sample LakKiv1m_FD_114537 | JGI IMG/M metagenome (GOLD analysis project Ga0172375, IMG submission 114537) | Freshwater microbial communities from Kabuno Bay, South-Kivu, Congo - kab_092012_11.1m | ecosystem: Environmental > Aquatic > Freshwater > Lake | place: Democratic Republic of the Congo...
ACTAAATTTTTGCCAATGATTTGAAAATTGTCTACTGTTGACGCCATCTACATTCACCACACACTTACAACTGCAATTTCTTTGTCTATTGTTCCATGAGCCGTTGTCGCTCTCAATGTTATCTTGCCGGACAAGCCAGAAGTATTAGCAATGATGGAACAAGAAGTTGTATCTTGTGATACAAATGATACCAAATTGTCGGTATTGTTTAAAAGTGTAAATGTGGCGGCAATTTCGCTTGGAGTTCCACCAGTATGATAGAAAGAAGTATAAGTTCTAGTTCTACCCCATTTAAGAGTATCATCACCGACTAATTGTAATACATCAGTTGCAGGAGCGGATAACAATACATTAATAGTGCAAGTTGCTTGTAAGTCTGGTTGTTCAATGGAAGATACAATTAATGTGCTACTTCCAAGAGCAAGACCCGTAAGTTGATTACTGGTTAATGTAAAGTAATGGCCGGCTCCAAGTGATGAATAAGTAAATGTTGCAGCTTCTACAACCTTATTATCCTTGTATAAAACTGGGTTAAATTTAAACGAAGCTCCAATCGCCAAATTCAATGCCGTAATTCCCAAATCAATGTAGGAATTTCCAACAGTATCATAATCTGCAAGACTTAGAGTAGTATTGTCGTCAAACGCATCCCTTAAATCTTCCTGTAAGTACATATACAATAATCCATCAACACTAATCAAATCTCGTCCAAGGATTTTCCATGCTCTATCTCTAATGATAAAACGTTGTTTTTCACGAATAACCTTGTAAGGTAAAATTACCTCAAGAAATTCATTTGCCGATGGGGACATAATTCCATTTGAAATTTTAAAATTATCTTGAACACTACTTTGCATTGTTCCGAATAGATAACAAGGAGATTCATTAATGACTCCATACTCATCTACCCACTTCAAATTGAAATTGCATTTAAAAGCTAGAACTTTCGTATATGCTTCAAAACTTCTTTTTTCTCTTTGGGTAACAACCCAATAAGTGTCTGACCAATAAATTAAATCACCAATACCAATTGAAGTATCAAGTCCAATTAAAAAATATTTACTAATCTTACTTTCATCTTCTTTATTAGTATGTATCGCGGCGGCAGTCTCAATATTATCTATAATTACTGTGTCCGCATTTGGCGAGTTTAAAAGATAATCTTCAAAATACTTAATCGCGGCATTCTGATATTGTTCTTTTGAGGTCGCTCCCCACCAACTTCCTCTCTTTTTATAGACGTCTTTGAAGTATGTCATTAATCTTCAATTGACAAATTGTTCGTCAATCCGATGCACTCAAAGATAGTCTTTCTGAAATAGTAATAATTAAGATAGCGTAGGGAACCTATCTTGGCTCTTAATTTCCAATAATTAATACTATTCAATTCTTTTTCAAGTCCTAGTAACTCAACTGTAATTGCGTCCAAGAACTCTTCCCACTTTCCCTTGTTTTCTTTCTCGCATAGAAGCGCATAAAGATTGCCGGAAAGTTTATTCCTATATGCTTCAAAAAATTGTACTGAATCCTTATCCATTAGGCTCACCACCTGCTAAATCACCGTAACTGAAAGCTGAACCTGCTCTTGACCTATCGTAAGTATCAAGAACTCTCTTTGCTTCTTTTTCGGCAAATTCTAAGCTCTTTAAAAGCTTGTCTAAATGGTTCGCTTGTGAAGATAATTCAAAATCTTTTGTTGAATATTGTTGTTTAATCACGCGCCAAGTATTTACTTGACGACGGAGCCAGTGCATTTTCATAAGTGTAGCAAGCACTTGAATTTCAGAGTTGGTTAGTGTTTGCACGAATTCGGGGTCAGTTTGGTCAAAAGTAAGAGATATTCTTGGGAACCTAAAATCAAAAATTGCCATCTTAAGTATCTCAAGCATGTCCGCATCAACTATTTCTGTATCCTCTTCTTGCATCCAATCATCTTCTTCAATTCTTGCTAAAAATGAACCATAGACTTCGGATAATGGAGTTGCCATTGATTAGCCCTCCTTTTCTTCTCTTCTCTCTCTCTGTAATCTTTCTACATCAACAAAGAATGTTTTTCTAATTAGGTCATATTTTTCATAGCCAGCGTGTTTAGAAGAAGAAATTGCTAAATCAATTAAATTTTCTTTAGTCTCACGAGCTAGTTTTTGGAACTTTTCCTTGAATGATACAAAATCATCCTCATAAAGCATTTTTTCCAACTCGGCGGCAGTAAGAACTAAACTAGATTCAGTAGTTGAACCATCGTCCATCTCTAAACCTAATCTCACTCTAACATCCTTTTCTTCTACATATAAATGTCCCTTGTCAAACAAAGTCCTAATTGCAGGGTCATTAACTGCTTCCTCTAACTCCTCATAAGGAATCTTAAGACGAGCTTCCTTTCCCTTCCATCTGCGTGCATTGAGTTTGCCCGGTGCTCTATAAGAGACCGTGCCATTTGATAGTTTCTTGACAAAATAACTTTCCATAATTATTCTCCTTTTATCTCAAAAAAGGGGGAGTATTTCAACTCCCCCTATTTAATTAGTTCTTAAAGACTGGTAATCTCGTAGATACCCCAGTTATTTGTGTACATGATAGCAGTACCGAACTTCTTGTACATGTGCATTTCCATGGACATGTCTCCAGGTTGTTGTCCGATATCGTTAACAATGGTTCCACCTTCGAAGGCAACCTTTACTACCTTTTCTCCGCCAGTTGGAAGCACGAATGCCCAGCCTGGGTCAATTTGGTAAGCAGTGTTTGTTTCATCAGTGAATGCGTTAGGAATTTGAATAATTGGAGCACCATAGAACATACCAATGTAACCAGTAGTTCTAAGCGCCTCAATGTCAGCTGCAGATACGCTTGGATTTTGTGATGTAGCATAAACTACAGCATCGCCCATTGCGGCAACGAATTGAGGTGGAGCAAAGATTACTGCACTTTGGCCATATGAACGAACAACACCAAGAAGGTCTCTCATGTCACTAACATCAAAGCTAGCTACAGATACCTTGGTATTAGAAGGACGTCCAGATGCGCTATAAGAAGCGATAAGTTCAAGGGCAACTTCCTTATAAACATCAACTTCAAGACCATCGGTCATGATTTGAAGGAGTTCAGACCAGTCATCGGTACCGTCAAGGAATCTCTCCCAGTCAATACGGATTCCACCGCCAATTGCGTGGGTGTATACTTCGAAGTTCTCAGAATCTAGTCTGAAAGTCTCATATACGCCAGCAGGTGATACGCGACCTACGAATTGCTTAGCACGATTGCGGCCGAGCTTCTTCTTGAATACAGCCTTTTGTCCTTGGCCAAGAGTTTGAATCTCAGCGAATTGGGACATAACGGACTCTACTCTTGCAGGAAGAACTTCGTCAATTGTGGTTGCGATTAACTCGAAAAGGTCATACTTATTCTTTTGGAAGGTGTAAAAATTTCCTACATACTTCTTAAGTTCTTGCTTTAAACTATCTTGAACATCTGCCGCACTATAAGTTTCGGCGTTTACTTGATAGCCTTTATTTTGAGCAGCGCGAATTGCTAACTCTTGAATGTCTTGATTGAAAGCCATTTTAGTATCCTCCTTACCTTATTGTGCCTTGAGAACAACGAATTTTACTCCGATGTCACCATTTGGCATTGTGGTCTTACCCATTACTTGAAGAACAAGGGTCTCGGTTCCAGCAAGAGTTGGGTGAATTTGAATTGCACCAGAAGTGCTTACGATACCGTAAACAGGAGTAGAGGCATAGCTAGTAAGTGCGGTTAATGCACCAGCATTGTCAGTATAGTCTGCGGTGTCATAGCAAATGCAGTTTGTGGTGAACTTCTCGCCTACGCTAAGAATACCAAGTCTTGGATAGAAACCTTGCTTTCTATTTTGATAGGTGTTAGTGGCCTCTGCGATAAGCTTGAATTGGTTAAGTCCAGAAACATTTGGGTCATACTCCTTTTCAGGTGAGCAGTGCAGTGCTAAAACTGCGGTGTCTGTTGGGCCGGATGGAAGTTGTACTTCGTTTGCAACGTAATTAACTGCAAGAATCATTCCATTTTCTGCTGGTGCAGAACTGTTGAATGTAGACTTGAGTGGTACGTCAGCAACTACTCTACCAGTGATAGGGAAGCTTACTCTATTAAGTTCAAGAGAAGCATAACCATCAATAGTCAATCTGTTAATAGCCATTATTTAATCCTCCTAAATAAGATTTTTATTTTTGTGGTCTGTGTTTTCTAAGAATAGCTAGTGTTCCACTAACATTTTCTTTGCCGGGAACTGCGACAAATTGTGTATTGGTCTTTTCAATTTTAGTATTTTGTAACAATTTATCCGCCAATACGACAGATAATTTTGTCTTCAATTCATCTGTAGAATAATTGTCAATACTCTCAACAAATTCTGAAACTTCTTCATCAGTCAATTGAGATTTAAACTGTGTAATAACACTCTCTTTCTCTTGCTTGATTGCCGCGGCCTTATAGACTGCAAGCTCACTATTTTGAGATTCAAGAGTTGCTATTTGTACCTTAAGAGCCTCATTCTCTTGTTGTAGTGCATAATAAGTATCAATGTTAATAGTTTGAATTGTTTCTATGCCAACATGAGTTCTGCTGCCATCTTCATTATCATAACCCTCACCATGTCTTTCAATTATTGTAATTGAATAAGATTCATATATTGGTTTAACTGTTTCTTCACCAGATTCAACCGCTGGTGTTTCCTCAGTAGTAATATCGCCTTCGGCGAAATTTTCTGTTGGAGTTTCGGTTGGTGTGTCTACTATAACTTCCTCTACGGCGGGAGCTACTGTCTCTTCGACAGTTACTGTCTCTTCAACAGTTCCCTCAGCAGCCACTTCCATTTCGAATAATTTTTCTTGGGAATCGCCCATCTGTTCGCTTCCTCCTTCAAGATTTTTCTCTGTAACTTGTTTTAGGTCGGCAAAGAAAGAATTGCTTTCTTCGTCCAAAGCATAAAATGCAGAACTTTCAAAACAGGGAAGAACTGTGTCACCCAGCGCGCATAATCCCTTAAAGGCACCGTCTTTGTAAACAAAATAAATATCACCATTAATGGCCTTCCAGTCTCCCATAATGGTGGCTTTGTTAAGCTCCATAGATTGACTCTTATTTATAATTTTACTAGCTTCTGGCCAATATCCTGTCCATAAATAAACATCTGCACAAAGATATTGTTTGCCATCAGCGCCTTCTTCCCATCTGGCATTAGGATTGGAGGGAATAAAGCCATAAGCCTTCTTACTTCCCCCATCGTAGTGGTCTTCAAAGTCTTCTGTTTGTAGATTATAAGTTGCGACAATAGGAATATGGGGTAGAGATTGATTTAACTTTTTAGCAAATTCATCCGTAATCCATGTTCCGTTACGATTGCCGCCCTTATAATAAATTCTCGCGTTTGCTTTGGAGATTAAATCATTAACTTTACTCAACCCGTCGACAAAGTCAATTGAGAAAGTAGTAGGGATAGACATATTAGGCATTGCGTTTACCTCCTCTACATGCTCTCTTCGTTTGCTACTGTCTTGTCTGATTTTTGGTCAAGATTTTTGGCAGGGCGGCCTGAATCTTTTCCAGATGGGTCAGTTGTCGTTGACCCGGATGATGTATGTGATGATTGCAATGGGACTAGAATATCGTTGAGACTTAGAATTTCGTTTTCTAATTCCATAAGGTCTACTAACGAAGATTGCTTGATACCCGATGCAATTCCAACCAAAATTTTACTATAACCGAATTCAGCAACCTTAAGGTACTGTTCAGTCATCTTATCCTTATTATATTGTGAGATTGGTAATAGACTACTTTCAAAAAAATACTTACTATTTTCACTGTAGCGTAAATTTGTTTGGAAAGTAAGCCAATTAACATATTGTTCACAAATATCAAGAATTAAGGACATATCATTCTTAACGGAAAGGTCTACGGAAGTTGCACTATCACTGGCGAATAACATACGAGATACGCCGGCCTCTGTGTATACGCTTCTTTCAACTTTTTCGAGATTATCTCTATCTGTTTTTGTTTTGTCTCCCAAATTAGCAACTGTAATCTCTGCAAATGTAGTGAGAACATCAGTATGTTCGTTGTTTGCGAGCATATTAACGACACCTTGGTGCATGGCTGCCGCCTCAGGAATGGAAAGTATGAAGTTACCTTCTTTATCGGTTGGAATTTTTTGAACAAGAATTCTTTCGAGTTCTTGCTTGTCCAAACTCTTTTCCAATGAACGATAGTCGCTCAAATTGGAGATAGTTGGAATCATTGAGATAAAGAATGGCTTATATTGGTCGTGATAGTAGAAAGCAATTCCATATTCAGCCGGCACTGTAAACCATCTCAAATTGGAGTCTTTCTTAAATGCGAGATAGGCTTTCTTAAATTCTTTTGGGAACTCACTAAGGATTTGTTCACGCAATACAGCAGTAGTAATACTATCAAAATAACTTACATCGAACTCAAGTACATTGATGTTCTTGTAGGTTTTATAGCGACTTCGGCAATACTTTTGTGGTAGGTCTTTAAACACTATCTCTGTCTCATTATTCTCAATTAACAATCCATAATAGGCTCCATATACTAATATCTTAAATGTGATATTGGGGAAATTCAATTTGGGATTCAAAATTGTATCTGCAAAGAAAGTAGCCTTCTTATAATTCTCCAAATATTTCTTTTGATTAATAGTCTTATTGCTTATCTTTTTTGGAGCAATAAAAATATCATTGGTTAAAAAAGTAGAGAAGTAAATTAAAATTCTTTGATATAAACCACTGTTGGTAACATACTTCTCGGAGAGAGCTATAATTTGTTCAGCAGAGCCATTATCAATAATGGATTGAATGTCTTCTGTAGTTTCAGTAGAAACTGCAACTCTCTTAATGACGTTTGTACTAGTTGCACTTTCACTTGTTGCAATCATGTCCTGCATCGCGGACTTAAAATCAACTATATTTCTTTCTATTGCCAAATTTCTCACCTCCTAGGGGTGTAGAACACCAATGTCATTGGGTCTCCGCGTTTATTTCTTAAGGTTTTAAAATGCTCCTCTTCTGAAAGCTTCGCTTTCCAAACACCATATTCAAATGCTGAAAATTTATCTTTACCCATGCGGCCATTTATGCGTTCAAGCGCAATTCCGCTATAATCTTGTTTCGCCTTTAAGTTACACATTTCGTCCAAAAGACGACTGGTCATTTCGTAAGGCATTAAGTGAGCAATTCTTTGCTCCGCGGGCATCTTGGCTCCCACTTTGGTACTTAGTAATTTGTTCTTAGCTTCTTGCTCTCTAATGAGGAAACGAACCTTTCCGCTCATCAACTCAGAAAAACAAGTGCTATGTATTTCACTATTCAATTTGGGGTTCATCTTCACAACGTAAATCATGCGAACACAATTACGAGGTTGTTTGTTCGTATAGTCACTATCATTAAGAACGCCGTAAGGCGGGAAATAGCTTCCTTGTTCATCCACATTTGGACGAACCATGAAGTCTAAAAGACCAACTCCAAGACCAGTTCCGTCAACAATCATCTCTCTGACATGGAACTGTTCTATCAATTTCTTAATTTCGATAGATTGCTGTTCAAAGTGCATTTCTTCAAGAACTTTAATGTTTACGAGTTTCTTGAAAAAGAAATCTTTTTGTGGCAGCACTTTAAAGACGCAGATAACAGTTTGCGCTGATAATCTACCTACGTCTACACTTAATAAGTAAAATCCATCTTTAGTGTTTACTATATTTTTTGCATATTTTTTCTCTGCATTAACAATGCTACGATATTTCAGTAATCTATTATAATTGAACCACGATTCTGAGGAACCACCCGTCCAAATCGATAGGTATTCTCGTGCGAAATCGCCTTCCTTGAAGGTACCTGAAATTCTTTGGTCTTGAATGTGCTTCTTGGAAACCAATCCATGAAGTATCGGAATTCTAACATCAATACCCATTACGAAGTTATCTTCGGGCACCATTACAGACTTCATGAGGACTTCAATGAGTTTTTCGTAGGCATAAGTTGCCTTACTACTTGCTGATGTACTGTAAATTTGGGCGTGTTGTGGCTCACTCTGATTAATCAATCCGTTGACCATGTGTCTGTCCTTTGTCATAAGGGGAAGAACAACTTGGTTGAGCAAGTCTTGGTCATGGTCGCGCACCTCGTCAACTAATCCCCCATTACGGCGGCCACCACGTTGGGAATCAAGTGCTGCTACAATAGTGAACTCGGAACCGTTACGGAACCAAAGATGCACATTGGATGCAGACATGTTTTCGCGTATAATCTCTTTTTTAAGGAGTGGAAATTCGCGCCATATTTCCTCAATTTTCTCGGCGGCAATAGACATACCTTGTCCTTTACCTGGCGCGCAAATGAATTGCTTAGTTTTGGGTTGAAATATACAACGTAGGTATAGCGCGAGGACGGCAAGGAAGGTCTTGGACGTACCACGACCTGCCGTAATAAATACGTAGGAGTAACGCATGCACGCGCGCAAGTAAATACGCTGGAAAAAATACAATTTAAAGTTATTGTCTTTTGGAGTGATAAGGTCAATGAATACGTCAGGATAGGCGGTAAACAAAGCATTATACTTCTTAATCAATTCTAACTGCTCATTTATTTTTTCTTCAGTGAGTAGAAATCCCTTATCTAGGGGAATTGAAAAGTCACGCTTCATCTACTAACATATCCTCCTCTTCATCGTCGAGTACATTAACCTCAATGTCTTCGAAGCCCTTGTTGTCGTAACTATCAAGTTCTTCTTCACTAAGGTCCAACTCACCCGGATTGTTAAGTCCTAAACTGGATAATCTCTGCTCTATTGCGTCCTTTAAGTTCGATTCACCCATGACTATGCGACGTAGGTACGCCTGCATATTTGCTATTGTCTCATCGACAACGTCTTTTGGCGCGCCATCGTAGTATGGATTCTTCCACCCAGTTTTTTCGAGGTAGGCAACCAATTCGCCAACACTCTCAAAGTCACTCATATTCTTTATAGTTTCAGTGGTAAATCCACCACTCTTAATAAGCTTGTCATACGAACTAATATCCTTATCAACATCCTCTCCCGCAGAGATTTTCTGCGAGATTCGGATAGACAACTTGGCGAGTGTTCGCGCAGCATCACGCTGAGTTTCCGTAATAATGTTATGTGAAGTACATAGACCATTGTAGAATTTCTCCATATACATCAATTCATCTTGGGAGTAGTTTGTCCCCCAGTTGTGCTTCAGCTCAGCCATTCGCACTTCAGATATCTCCGGAATGCGCTCCTTGTACTGCCCACTCTTTAAGGCACTCTCCCACTCATCATGCGCCATCTTCCAATCAATTTGTGCGTATGTATGACTTGTCGTATATCCCTTAACATAGCCCTCTAGCGCAGTTTCCCCTAGCTCAATCTTCAATTTGGTCCAAATTTCGGGGAGAAATGGGTAGTCTGCCCACTGGCAGAACTTATCCATGGAAAACCAACTTTCAGTACCCACCATTTCGGAAAGGCACTCTTTGCAAATGGTCAGCAATCCATCGTGGAAGAAGCGGGATTTGGTGGTAAAGTACCCTGCCGCCGCTTTATACTCACCACATTTGGAACAGGATTTGGAGAGAATTTTAGGTTTGGTTGTTGTCGCCATTTACTTTTTTCCCTCCTTTTGGCACTCACGGCAAATGGGGGTAAAACCATCGAATGCGGTGCGCCTGGGAGCGAAAAATCTCCCATCCCTCAATTTGTCGGTGTGGCAGCGTATACATCTCTTCCACTTATGGGGAAGATTGCGCGCGAGCCATTCGTCGTAGTCTTGTTTGCCTGTCTTGGCAATTGCTCCACATATTTCTTTGGTCCAAATGGTGGAGATGTAGTTCACAGCATAATCCATTCCGAACTTGGTTACCAACTCCTTTGCAATAACATCGTTGGGAGCGTGGTCAACTTTGCGAATGAGTATGTGGTAGCGCGCAGGTGTCAGTTTAGTCTTGGAAATCAGGCACTCTACTGCGTGAAGGAGAAACGCGGTTCCCGATGTCGGGAAGTCATATATTTGGTGGCGCAGAGCAGAATAGTTGTCTAGTATGTGATATATATGGTTAGGGTCACTAAGGTCGACAGTGTGTTTTGCGACAACGTGCCACTCCCAATTTGGGTCCCCTATGTACTCCGTATTAGAACTGTTTGTGACAAGAGGAGTGGTGCAGTAACCGGCATCGGAGGTCCAGTCTACTTCGTGAGGAAGCGTGTCGTGCTTCGCCGATACGAAGTGGATGGTTGGACGAAATATTGCCTTCAGGCTATACTGTTCCTTTCTTAAATCAATTAGCAAATGACGCAGATAATATGCGCGCAAAGTCTTACCATTGAGTTTTTCTTCTTCGTAACGGGCTTCTATATCCCCT
>Ga0172375_10012947_pt1 | contig 10406 bp, 12 predicted proteins | sample LakKiv1m_FD_114537 | JGI IMG/M metagenome (GOLD analysis project Ga0172375, IMG submission 114537) | Freshwater microbial communities from Kabuno Bay, South-Kivu, Congo - kab_092012_11.1m | ecosystem: Environmental > Aquatic > Freshwater > Lake | place: Democratic Republic of the Congo...
ACCTCCGGGTACTGTGGATCGAAGTGTTGGTTTTGTCCAGTGCGTTACTACAGACGACCGAATCCAGATTCTCGCACGATGCCGTTAAAAATGTTTGAGGGTATTCTTGAACAGTTGAATGAGATGAAAGAGCTAAGGGTTGCTGATAAAAATCTTACCCTATGGCTGGCGGCTTATGGTGATCCGTTATTTGATGAATTGTTAGAGGCGAGGTTGAAATTACTACGCAATTACCATTATCGAGTTCCTATCGTCACGAACGCGGTCAATCTGGCTCTAACCTACAAAATTTTATTGAAATATTCTGATGTTGTCGGAAACTTGTCTGTGAATATCCCGGCAGGGAATCCGATGGACTATAACCGATATACCCTGAATCCAGATTTTATTTTTTTCAACATTGTTGAGAGCCTAAACATCTTGGTGATGTCGGACTCTTCGTTTGGTACTCGTATAAAAGTTAATGTGAACGGGGCGTATACCCACGACGAGAATGGGCGCTGTCAACTGAAGTTCAATTTGGCAGATGGAGATACTGACAGTCAGGTGGAGCAGTTGCGGGAGCATCTATGTGAGGAGATTTGTATATCTGATGCGCGCCCGTTGTGTGATCGGGCCGGGTTGCTGAGTAGGGTTGCAATAGATAACTCAGCGATGCCAAATAGATTAAACTGGAATCTACCTGTGGGTGCGGAGAAAGCCTCTGGTTGTAACGGTGGTGATAGGCTGAAGTCGTGGTTACATATTACCAACACTGGAAAAATAATTGCGTGCTGTCAGGACTATCTTGAGACTACTGTTTTTGCGGACCTGTCAGATATGCGGTTGATAGACATTTGGAATAGTCCTGAGCGGGAGAAGGTAGAAGATAGAATGTTAAAAAGCATGTGCCTGAAATGCTGTTTTAGTTTTTAGGAGATACAATGAACATCGATGACATCTCTCCATACTACGCCACGCGGACAGCAATCGCTTATGGCTACGTTGATGTGGTGAAACGGCTATTGCCACGACTATCCCTCGCTGATGTGCAGCAGATACAACTTGATTTTGATTGGACGAGGTTTGGGAAGCCGTTCACCTTTCCATATCACTTGAACCGAAACCTTTATTGGGGAGTTGAGTATTACCTTGCGAAGCCAGATTACCTCGATAGGGGTTTCGTCGAGGAGGTAGACAAGCGCGTGTATTCCAAAAAGGCACGCCGAGTAATTGGGCGAAGGTTGGCAATAAGCCTAGCTGTGCGTGACGTTTTATTCTCAAATCATGTTGTATTTGACCGCACAACAAAAAACGTGTATAGAATTAATGGTATTCCACATATCCTGCCAGTGGAGTTCTTAAACCCTCGTGATTGTATGGTTGGGGGGCCGTTGGTTGATATGTTTAATACTCTCGGTCTTATGGAGTTTCTGCCATATTGGGGTTATTTAATAAACGAAAATGGGAGGGAAACAGCGTGGACTTATCTAAACCAAACACTTGGACGACAAAACCTAACCGGTTGGCAATACGCCAGAGATGTTATCAAGAAACATTTGATAAACCTATTCGGGCTGAAAACGTAGAGGAGTGGAAACAAAAAAATAAAAAGGAAATTGTGTTCTGTAGAAAAATGAAGTTGAAACTACACAGAAGTTCATGCCAGACCAATCGAAATCTCGCTGTGGAGCCCGGATCAGGGGCATCACTATATGTTCTGGAACATTGTGCAAAATGTAAAAGGAAACTCACATAACTGGAGGAAGCATGGTTATAAAAGTCAGAAGGCATTTCGATGCCGCCCATAAGCTTGTTGATTACAAAGGGAAATGTGCTAATCTACACGGACATAGGTGGGACGTCATCTTTAGTTTTGAAATTGATCCTATGTACGATCTTGGGAGTAACGGGAATATCTCAGTGGACTTTGGAAGGTTGAAGGAGCTGATAGAAAGCGTCTTACCCGACCACGCCTACCTTAACGAGGTCTATGTTGAGGATAATCCAACTGCCGAGTACCTTTCAGAGCGACTGTTTTATGAGGCCAATTATGGTATAAAAGAAGAAGCCTTGCCGCTGATACTCAGTTCGGTCGAGCTTTTTGAGTCGCCTGACTGCTCGGTGTTGGTCGGGGGGAAGGTGTTAAATCATGCTGGAAGCTAACGGGTGCGTTGTAATATTGTCAGGAGGTATGGATTCAACAACCCTCACCTACGAACTGGTCGCAGAGGGCCACAAACCTCATTGCCTTTCTTTTGTCTATGGGCAGCGACACGAGAGAGAGGTCGAGCTTGCGAAGAGGACTGCTGAGAAGCTCGGGTTGCCACATACGACTATTGATATAGGGGACGACTTGAAACGATTAATTGGTGCGTCGGCGTTGACGGGGCAGGGTGAAATACCCCACGGGCATTATGCTGACGAGAATATGAAGCTCACGGTCGTGCCGAACCGGAACATGATCCTCTTATCGATTGCGATAGGATATGCGATTTCGAATCGCCTTGAGGCGGTAGCGTATGGGGCGCATTTCGGGGACCATGCAATTTATCCTGACTGTCGTACAACATTTGTATACGCAATGCAGAACGTCGCGAGGATATGCCATTTTGACCCGATAAGGATCTACGCCCCGTATCTGCTCGACACTAAGACGGATATTTGCAGGATCGGGCTGAAGTTGGGTGTCCCCTACGAGGATACTTGGACTTGTTATGAAGGGGGTGAGAGGCCCTGCGGAAAGTGTGGGTCGTGCGTTGAGCGTGCGGAGGCGTTCCAGGATAATTGCGCGGTTGATCCACTTGTGCGGAGTGCGTGATAATGTACTCTATCAACGAGATATTTGAGAGTATCCAGGGCGAGGGCAGTTTCGTGGGGACGCCCTCTCTTTTCATTAGGTTTGCCGGATGTAACCTGACCTGTCCTTGGTGTGATACTGATGTGAGTGAGAGAATGATCCTGACAGGGGAGGAGTTGTTTTCCATCGTGAATGAGACGACGATGCCCCATATGGTCGTGACGGGTGGGGAGCCGACCCTTCAGGACATAGGGGTGCTTCTTCTAACTGCTGCAACAAGCGGTATGACTGCCCAAGTCGAGACGAATGGAACCACATCGGTTTCACTTCCACAACACTCCAAGATTTTTGTTACAGTATCCCCAAAAACCTCGGATTTTGTAAGGAGGTCTGGGCATGAGTTGAAGATCCTGTTTGATGGAACTGTTGACCCAGAAGAGGTTCGTAGGGATACCGAGTTTGCCCATTATTTTTTGCAGCCTCTTTGGGAGAAGGGGAAAGATAATCACGAGGTAGTAATTGATTACATCCATAGACACCCGCATTGGCGGCTGTCTATCCAAACACATAAATATTTAGGAGTAAGGTAATGTCCGAAACAATAGCTGAGATCGAATTGCTTATGGAGAAAGCGATCTCATTAATTCCAGGCGTCCAGATGGACGATGAAAACCTTGTGGGCACGCCTCGCCGGATCGCGAGGATGTACCACAATATGTTTTGGGGGCTTGATCCACAGAACGAGCCGCAGATCACCACGTTCCCCGCGCACGGGTATATTCCTGGCATGGTGGGGACAGGCAAGATTTTTTTCTCTTCAATCTGCGCTCATCACTTTTTGCCGTTCACCGGGCACGCCCACATCTTTTATTTGCCAAAAGATAGGGTTGTGGGGTTGAGTAAGTTCACCAGGATCGTTTCTTTCTTCGCCGCCCGCCCGCAGATACAGGAGCGGCTCGCTGCACAGGTAGCCGATTACATTATGGAGAAGACGGACGCATACGGATGCTATGTCGTGTTGAAGGCAACGCACTCGTGTATGCAGTGCAGAGGGGTCCGGCAGGAGCGGTCTGCCATGGTGACTCCAGTGATAAGGCCCATCGGGGATTTCGGAGTTCCAACCGGTCCCTTCGCGCAGGCAGCGGTGAGAGAAGAGGCGTTATCCCTAATGGAAGACGGCCTCTGATGAGGCGAGCGCATATACTCGTTTCCTTTGCATCAGACAGGCGCGGTTCTCTAATAAATGCCCTTATGGATACGTGCAAAGAAACGGGAATCGAGCTTGATCTATTTATAGATTCGGGGGCCTACACCGCAAACAAGTCTGGTAATCCGATTGTAATAGAGGATTACGCTGAGTTCTTGTTACAATATAGAGAGGTAGCTAGTCACTATTGCAACCTGGATGTGATTGGTGACTACCGCGAGTCATCCAAGAATCAAAGGCTTCTTGAGGATGCTGGGCTGTCTCCTGTCCCAGTTTTCCATTATGGCTCGCCCATGGAGGTGTTGCGGGAAATGTTGCCCGCTTATCCAAACAAGCTATCACTTGGCGGTCTCGTAGGAAAATCAAGGCGGTTTCGAGACATCTTTTTAAGGGCCTGTTCGGAGGTTATTATCGAAAATATGGGGGAGAATGGGAGCCATATACATTTGTTTGGCATGTCCCCGGCTGCTGAGTTCCTTGAAATACATCCTTGGGAATCGTTCGATAGTTCTGCCGGGGCCGCATGTCGTTGGGGAAACGTCTCACTAGTGGAGGGGTCAGTGCGAATGTCCTATTTTGATAATCATTACAGGAAGAGCAAGGCGGTTATTTCGTCCATATCACAAAACGCCCGGCTCTCTCGCGAAACGATTGATGGACTAATTGATGCTATAACTCCTTCACGCGGCCCGAACTCTGTTCAATTCTGGAACACTATAAGTTCGTTAGGGACTGTGGCAAGGGCCTATCGGTTGTTTTCAAAAAACAGGCTACCCACAGAGCAGAAATTCTACAACGTCTGTATCCCGTGGGTGAATGGGGTGCGTCCTTATCTGGACCTACTTCTCATGGGACTTGGAGATATTTATGAAAATTATAGAAATACCCGTCAGCCAGCTGTCGTGTAATGATTGGAACCCAAATGAGATGTCCGTGAAGATGCGGGAGATCCTTGCTGACAACCTGACCAGGCTCGGTATGGTTGATCCGGTACTCGTTGTACCCACGAATAAAGCAAAAGGCGCGAAGGCAAGATATCGCATAGTTGACGGGGAGCATCGCTACCTCGCGGCGGTGAGTGCGGGTTACGACACAATCCCGTGCGTGCTTGTGGAGGAGGAACTCTCAGAGACGGAGCAGAAGAAGCAAACGATCCGTCTCAACCAAATCAAGGGGCAGCTCTCTTACGAGAAGTTCGGGGCGTTGGTAAAACAGTTAGAGGATAAGTATTTGCTGCACGAGGATGCGCTCCCTTTCGAGTTGGGGTTTGAGGGTGCGGCGGATCTCTTGATGCTTACCCCCGCTTCGACTAAAGAGAGGAAAGCTGATAAGGAGGGTCGCCCGGTTGCGGAGCGTGGGGCCTCTTCTTCCTACGCGCTTGCGATTTTGATTGAGCGCTGCACCACTGCGACCGACACCGCCTTAACCTTTTTTGCTGCGGAGGGTGAGGCATATTTAATCTTGGAGTTTACAGAAACAGCGGCCCAAATTATTAAGTCGATCCGAAACGCCATTACAGAAGAGGGGCATGACTTCGAGGTTTGGCTGACGGAGGTTGTTGGGGGTATTCGTGAAGAATTATGAACAGGTGGACATATCGCTCGTCTATGCCAATGATTGGAATCCGAACGAGATGGATGATCGGGAATTCTCGATGCTGATTGATAATATTAAGAGGATTGGTTTCGCTGACCCTGTAACCGTAGTGCGTGACGGAGAGCGCTATCGAATTATAGACGGGGAGCATCGATACCGGGCTGCGCTCCTGACAGGAATGTCCAAATTGCCGGTAATCGTGATTGATCTCTCGGACGAGGATCAGAGAAAGCAGACCGTCCGATTAAATAATATCAAGGGCGATTGGAACCCGTTGAAGTTCAATAAGCTAGTCTCCGAGATGCTCGGTAGCGGTGAGCTAGATATAGGTGACGCCGCTTATGAGTTGGGATTCTCGAATCCGAGTGACTTTCATTTGCTACGTAACCTGATGGCCGAGTCCCTCCCTACGGGCCGCTCTCGGTCTGAATTCAAGGAGAAGTCTAAGTCTGCGACAAGCTCCGGTGAGCTGTATGCTTTGATGAACCGGATCATGGCAAAGGTTGCGGGTAGCGATGAGGGTGGGATGGATATTATGGATGTTGGTGGAAATCAAATCTGGCTGTTGTCGAACAAGGCGCTTGTAGGCTCCCTGCTTGAGTTACAGAAGCAGCTCCGTAAGAAGAGGAGGGGCCGTATTGAAGACATACTCTTGCAGTCGATGCAGTCCTCAGTCGGTTGCACCCCATGAGTCAGATCAGAACCTTCCTGGAAATAATAGGGCCTGAGAAATTAAAGGAATTACGAGAGGCCGCTGCGCCAGAGGGTAAGAAACGCCTTTGGATGGCAAAATATTGTGATGACGACCAAATAGCAGAGATGTATTACCGCCTCTTCGAGAGGCATGACGACGTCGGGGACGTAGCTAGAGTTGCCAGGGATATCTGGGGTATTCAGCCACATTGGGATTTGAGGTCGTTCACAAACGGGCTCCAAACGTGGAAAAAACGGCTCTCGACAGAGATTGATGAGGTCATTGATATACAGAAGACCCCCACAGAAAAACAAAAAGTTATGGCCCTCAGAAAGAAACAGAGAATGCTGACGTCTCGCCTCGATGCCCTTGGTAGGCTCGGGTACGCGATCGAGCTTCAGACTGAGCGGATGTTGATGGGCCACGAGATTGAACAGAAAGCGAAGACCCCACTCAAATTTATGGATACAATTATGGGCAGTCTGAACGAGATGGTAAACACTTATGTTTCGCTTGCAATAAAAACAGGGGCACTCGATTCGGCACCATCAGAGGTTAATATTAATCTACAAGCGAAGAGCGATTTCGCCCTGAATCACGTCATTGGCAATGACGGTAAGAAGTTCCTGAGAGCTGCTGATAAATTTCTAACTCAGATAAAAGAAGCCAGTGTGAAGATGGAGTGGGATGAAGAGACACAGAAATACTACCCGCCAGAGCTACTTGCCGAAATTCGACAGGAGAGAACGCAGAAGAAGCGACCCCAGTTGTCGATAGAAGGCGACATTGTCGACGTTTAAGCAACTGATACCGGAGGCGGAGGCGTTCGAGCGAGCGACTACGGTCGCACTTGAGAATGGGTTGCGAAGGTCGAGCCTTCCAGAGTTCCTCAATGTGCTGGTCCGCTCATGTCCAATCATCCCGGTATATGGCAATGCGCGAATGGTTGCACAAGAGGATATCGACGCGTTTATGAAGAACGTGCGTAAATGGATTGATGAGCAGGATCTACGGTCACTGCACCGTGAGCGTGGATTCAAATGCGACCGCATACCTGACGTGCTTGAGGTAGCAGAGAGCAGCGAGTACCTGGGACTGAAGGGCTCGATATTTCCCAGTGTGAAAGAAGCCCTCTGGGAAATCTGGCACGGCGACAAAGCGTATCTTGAGGTGGTGCTTACCGGTGCGATAGGCACGGGCAAATCTTTTCTGTTAGAGGTGTGTATTTGCTATATGCTTGTGCGGTTGTCGATGTTGCACGACCCGCAAGCCGAACTTGACCTTGCAAGGGGCACGCCGTTATATTTGGTCTTGCAGGCTGGTACGTTCAGCCAGGCAAAAGACATCCTATTTCGACCGCTCTATAACCGGGTCAGTGCCTCGCCGTATTTCCAAAAACACTTCCAATGGAATAAAGACGTTACCAATGAGTTATGGTTCCCGAACAATATAATGGTGAAACCCTTTTCTGGGAGTAACGATGCGGTGCTGGGGATTACAGTTGTGGGTGGTGGAATCACCGAGCTGAATCGTATGGCCTATATTACGAAGAGCAAGCGGTCAAAGTCGGCTGAAGACCAACTTTACGACCAAGCGAAAAGTATCTATCAAACGCTGATACGACGTATGGTTTCGCGAACCATGCAGCTCGGTAAGCTGTGGGGTAAACTCGTGCTTGATGCTGCGAGCGAGCATGAGGACGATTTCACGGCAACAAAGATCAAGGAGGCGGTGTCGAGTGACTTCATTTATGTCTATCAAAAATCACAGTGGGAGGCGTTGCCGCAGGAGCGATTCAGTGGTGATGTTTTTCTTGTTGAGGTAGGGGACCGCACCAAGAGATCGCGGATTCTGAATACGATTGACGAGGCCGTGAATCAGGACCAGGTAGTTCGGATTCCTGAGGAGTACCGAACGTGGTTCGAGCAGGACTGTGAGGGATCGTTGCGGGACTTCGGTGGCATTGTAGTTACAGGCCACAGACCAGCGATACCGTTCAGGGAAAAGATTGCGGAGGCATTTGAGACCCATAAGAAAATAACTGGAGGGGGTCAATTCTTTAGTCGAGACACGGTGGTGATTAATGATTATGGGGAAGACTTCTATTTACTGATAAATCAAAAATATATCGACGATGTCTTACTAGATAAGCGTGTCGCTTTTGCTGCACACGTGGACCCGGCATTGAAACACGACTGCGCTGGCATCGCTATCGGGCATGTGGTGGGGTGGAAGATGTTGCAAGGCATCAAAACTTACGATCCGCGAACAAAAACATACAAGCAGAAGAGTGAGGGTAAAGCGCCCATCGTCTGTATTGATGGTATTCTCCAAGTATCGGCACCGTATGGTGAGGAGATTGACCTGGAGGCGATTCAGAATTTCATGATTTATTTGAAGGACTATATCAATCTCGTTGCGGTGTCGGCAGACGGATACCAGTCGGCCCAGATGATCCAGAGTTGGAGGAAGGCGCAGTTTGTGACTGGTGTGGTATCAATGGATGTCTCCCCAGATGCTTATACCCGTGTTAAAGCAGCCTATCGGGACTCGCGAATTTATACACCATATCATGAAGTCTTCGAAAAGGAGATAGTGAACCTCCAGTTCGAAAATGGTAAATACGACCATCTCCCTGGCTTATCAAAAGATTGCGCCGATGCGGTTGCAGGAACACTCTATTTATTAGAAACGCATATCTCCAGTTACGTTTCAGATCGACCGATGCGACCCTACAGAGGGCGGGGGGCCGCCCCCCCCGGTACGCGTAAAAACGCGCGTGGGCGCGTACTCTTCACCAAAAATATTTAGTTAAAACTGTCGATCTTCGTTTACCCATCGCTCACACATTTACTTAGGGTGCTTCCTAACTAATTAAAGCCATTGTATAAATAATCTTTCAGGATTATTTTTTTCCCTCTAAAAATATTTTTATTTTTTCTTTCTTTTTTTCTTTTTTTTCTTGACATCTTTTTTAAGGGGGTATATAGTGCATTTATTGAGAGAGAGAAAGGGGAACAAAAAAAGAAAGAGAAAACGAGCCAACGAGCCAACGAGCAACCAGGAAAACGAAAGCCGGTAAGAGTCCGGCGGCCCCGAAACGGACTTGAGGATATAATCCTGAGACGGTCTGGGAAGAAGGGGAACAGGAAGTCAACAGGGAGGTGAGCTTCAAAACCACCTCCCCACAACCAACCTCAAACAGCCTATAGAGAATGCAACTCCTAACCACCCCAACCAAAAATAACCCACCAAAAAACCAAAGTGGCCGTTGCATTCTGTATAGACTGGTTGAACAAAAAAAAACAAGGAGAACGACGATGGATGAAATAGAACGATACAATGAGATATACGAGAGGATGGCGACAGAGGAACAAGCACAGTGGTTGCCACTTCTCAATAGAGTCAAGCGAGCCTGTAAGAAGGAGCACAAGTGGTCGTGGGACATGGGCCAGTTCGAACTTTACACTGGCGTTTGTCTTGGTCAGGTTGATTGGCGGGCACTGGGAAACATTTTCCCAAACGACATCAGGGTAACGCTGGTTCGTGATTTGAGAATCTTTGATGTGACAGATAAGGTAACACACAGGAGGTGAGCGATAGAGAAAAACGAGGCAATCTACAACGGTAAAGCAACTGGCGCTTACGACTATGCAAAAGGAGAAATAAGATGAACTATGAAATGAGTGGGATTTACGATGCACTTCATGATGAAGTTTTCAAGAACATAATTGGATGCGGGTTGCCTATGTTGGCACTCACCCCACTGCAACGAAGACAGAATGTGCGTCGCCGTAAATGTGCGGTGTATGTGCTTCGGAACCTCTGGCTGCGAACGAGATTTCCCGACTGTATCGATTACCCGGAGGGTGTGACTTACTTAAGCGTTTGATGATTGATCCTCTGCCCCGGAGCGTCAACGGGGCAGGAGTGAATCGCCAAACAAAAAATAGAAAAGAGAGAAAGATGGCCAGCTACTACAACGTCGAGACGCCGAACGGTAACGCAGTGTTCACCCGGCTCAAAACAATCAAGGCGGCATACTACGCAGCAAGGGGCGCCGACGAGTACCCACAACTACACATCATTCACATATTTGGAGACGGTCGACGCCCATATCGCATCGCAGA
>Ga0172375_10012950_pt1 | contig 10406 bp, 13 predicted proteins | sample LakKiv1m_FD_114537 | JGI IMG/M metagenome (GOLD analysis project Ga0172375, IMG submission 114537) | Freshwater microbial communities from Kabuno Bay, South-Kivu, Congo - kab_092012_11.1m | ecosystem: Environmental > Aquatic > Freshwater > Lake | place: Democratic Republic of the Congo...
AGTAAATTAGCATGGCCTCTCTTTAACTTCCTGGCGCTCGAGCCGCATAATATAAAACTTAAGCCCTTATTTTCTATCAGCCAGTGGACTTCCCCGCACTGGCTCACGGAGAAAGTCTTTTCTGTCACCTTCCAGTTCGAGCCTAAGCCGACGCCTATACCAAAACCCCGGCCAACCTACCGCAATCCAATCTACCGGGCCAGGGAATACGCCCGGATGATCGAGACCGGCCAAGCCAAGAATGAAAGCGACCTTGCCCGTAAGATTGGCGTTTCACGAGTCCGGGTGTGCCAGTATGTCCGGCTTTTGAGTCTGGACGGCTTCGTCATTAAGGCCCTTGAGCAGTTAGGTGATCCACTGACAGAACGGGTGATCACCGAACGCCGTCTGAGGCCCTATTTGACTAAAACTCCTAAAGAACAACAGGAAATCATAAAGCTGATTGCCAAGTTAAAGCTATGATTAGCAATTCACAACCCAGCGCTTAATTTCTTTTTCAATATTCAATCCACAAGAAATGCAGTAATCTACCTTAATAAAATTGCACTACAAAATAGCCATTTAAAATCATTGCGTACATGCCTCAATGGGCACCATTAGTTTTTACAGGTTTTAAAAATTGTGATAACTTGACAATAGCTTCTCTGCTTAGATGCATCCCATCATAAAAATCCTCTTCTACCAAACCACATTGCCGAGGGTCGTATGAACCGATTACCATAATGTGTTTTTGATTACCTATAGTTCTAAAATAGGTTTCCGCATCCCCAACGATCCGATACTGAGTTGAGTTCATAAGATATGAATACACATAGGGATGATATGGGGGAAGAAAAAAGACAACCTTAACATTTTTTTTAATCAAATATTCTATAAATTTTTCGAAATTCTGTTGGTTTGCTTTATCTAATTCATAAAATTCGCCCAATGAATACACTGGAATGCTACTTACATAAGCTTTCACTGATTCAGAACTTTTTAAAATATACCTTTTCCATAGGAAATTGTTCCATCTGCTATCCGGACATCAACATCCAACCTTTTATCCGCATCAAAATTATCTAATCCCGTAGCATAATAATCTTCTCGTATTTTCTCAAATTTCATCAATTTAGAAATACGACGCACAAAACTTCGTATCGCCTGTTTAAAATAACTAGGAGAAATTAAATTTAAACTTCGTCTCATCTGGAATGTTAAATAATCGTAAAGAAAAAAATGAGTATTAGCTTTATGCCTCAATCTATTCATGAATGCATAATTGTATATGGAAATAGATTGCCAGCGCTCCTGACAGTTATTTTTATTAAGAAGCCATGGATCTAACCCTAATATTATCGTACCAGGTAATTTATTTTTCTGTTCATACAATTCACATATTGAAAAAAAATCTTCTAAAGAGGCGCCAGAAACACCATGATTAAAGAATTTTCCACTGCTTAAATTATTCGCATTAAGCTGCATAATTCTGCTTGAGCCTAAAATAATAGTATCCTTAGCCTCTCTATCATTTTTAATGTAATACATTTGAAGTAGTCTCTCATCGCAGTCGCTAATATTAGCAACATTTAATCCCTGCGCAAGAATCCTCGCAATGCCTTCTTCATACCCTTTGCCTCTGAACAATGCGCCCGGATCCACGAAGTAATTTGTAAGTATCATGCCCAAAATGAGAGGAGAAAAAATTAATAAACTCTTTGCTGCGGACTTTACGATAGTCACTTTTACCATTTTCATATTAGAATTGAAAGTAAATAAATTGATTGACACCAAAAGCCCCCCAAATCATTAGCAAAATGAAACATATATAATAGAACACTATCTTAAAATATCTATTACTCTTGAATACAATCATTAGATCATTATTTATAAATTGAAATATCTCTACAACGATTAATACCGCGAGAAAGAATATAAGTTTCGCACTCATAAACTTTATCCCCAAACCCGGTAAAATATTAAAATTAAAAATCAACCCATGCAACATCTTATATGCTTGCCCCATAGACTGCGCTCTAAACAACAGCCATCCTGCACAAACCAAGTGGAAGAAAAACACGACTCGTAAAAAAAACCATATTTTATTTAAAAAATAATTCTTAATAGCGGGGATTTTTGAGAGAAATGGGTCGAGCAGCCTATGTACAATTAAAAGCATTCCGTGGTATATCCCCCAAAAAACAAATGTCCAAGCAGCTCCATGCCATAGTCCACCCAGAAACATCGTAATGGCAAGATTGCGATAAGTAATAATATTGCCTTTTCTATTACCTCCCAGAGGGATATACAAATAATCTCTTAGCCAAGTCGATAGGCTGATATGCCATCTTCGCCAAAATTCGCTCGGATTTGTAGCAAAATACGGTAGATTAAAATTAACCATCAGATTAAAACCCATTAGCTTACCAAGCCCCCGTGCGATATTAGAATATCCGGAAAAATCACAATATATTTGAAAAGCAAAAGCATAAAGACCAAGGATTACGGTTGCCCCATTGTAGGAATCCGCTGGTATAAAATAAGCATTTGCTATTTTCGCCAAATTATCAGCTATAAAAATTTTTTGGAACAATCCCCAGAATATAAGATAACTCCCTTCGCGAAACTGATTAAGATTTAAAACTCTCGGAGAAATCACCTGAGGTAAAAGATGACTTGCCCTTTCGATCGGCCCCGCTACAAGCTGGGGAAAGAATGTAACAAAAAGAGAGTAGTCTAAAAAATTCTTAGCTGGAATGAGCTTTTTTCTATACACATCAAACGAATAGCTCATTGCCTGAAATGTATAAAAGGATATACCGACGGGCAAAACAATATGTAAAAGATTGGAGCTTATCGAGACCCCGAAGATGTGGAGTAATGCCCGTAGATTAGCCTCGAAGAAATTAAAATACTTAAAAAATCCAAGTATGCCAAGGTTTACAACAAAGTTCAAAACAAGCAGGCTTTTACGTGCCCTCGGATTAGATAACCGATAAATATATTTTGCACAAACGAAATCAGTAGTTATAGAAACAAACATCAGCATTAGGAATTGCCAACTCCAGGCGCCATAAAAAATACAACTTGCCACAAAAAGCATACGATTTTGCCATTTATGATTAAGGGCGAGGTAGAGCGTATAAACAATTATAAAAAAAACTACGAACTGGGCAGAATTGAATAGCATCGGTTTGAGAGTCCTTTTACTTTAAAATTTAATGCATTGCCTTCTTGTGTTTCAAAAACTTTTCAATATGATACTGCTGAATTTTATTCGGAGTAGTCTTACCATTGAGCCACCGGCTCACCGTAGAGAAATTAACGCCGATCTCCTTAGCGAGCTCCTCCTGGGTAACTCTGTTCTCCAAGCGGTAATGCTCTAATTCTTTAACGATGTCCATGGGATTTTGCTCCGGTGAAATTGTGTTCTTTGTCTTGACTTGCATAACTTGCATTATATTGCTTTTAGGAATAAGAGGCAAGGACTATCTTTGAAATGCGGATGACATGATTGGAATTGATAAGGCTGGCTCAAAAGCCATGCTGATGCAGGCGGGGATTTTTCCAAAAAAGAATTATTTTTATAGAATTGACCATGACATGACATTTTGAAATTTTAAATCACTGACAGACTGCGCCTCGCCCGACCCGCACCCGACACCCCCCTGGAAGGACCCATAAACTCAAACACGCATTTTTGCCAAAACAAAGCCACTTTACCGCATAGACTGCATCCGTTTCAGCAGGGCAAGGTTTTGCAGGATAGAACGCTGGACGGCTTTCTCATACTTGATAACCTTCTCGTAGGTGTCACCGGCTGGCAGACTGCTGGTCTTGACAGCCACTTCCTCGGCATACTTATTCTTGAGCTTCTCCTGTTCAAGCTCGGCGATCCGCTTAAGGTAGTCCTTATTCTGCTTTTTAAGGCATCCGATTAAGTCCTCGGAGATTTCTGCGTCCGTATAACCGGCATTCTTGAAGATCGTCCGTAACTGCTCAAAGCCCAGCTCGCCTTCTTCATACTGGGCGTATTCATCCTCGTTGAGAATCTTCTCCTTGATGGCCTCCGTAATGGTCATCAGGTCTTCTTCGATGTCGCTTTTCAATCCTTCGCCTGACCACTGGGGCTTGTCAAAGCTGACCATGCCTTTCTTGAGGGCCTTGATATAGCGGTTATTCCAGTCAACAAAGCCCTTTTGCTCGGCGATTTCCTCGTCAATCTGCTCATTTGTCTTGTGTTCTTTTTTGCCTTCCCAGTCGGCCTTGTTGTAATAGTCGCTTATGGCCATATCCAGAAACTTCCTGATACTGCCTGACTCAAAGCGCAACACCCGGCGAAGACGCCAGAAGTCCACGGCTATCTTTTCGACCAAGACGCACTCCATCTGACCACTGGGATTGAGGCTCATAATAAGCCCGTCCAATAACTCCCGGTATTCCTGTTCATCTTCCTTGCCGTCGCCTGATGTGATGATCAAATCCCGGGCAAAGATGCCGTGCTTAACGGCGTTCTGTGACACAAGAGCCTTGCCCTCGGCTGTCATCGGCCCCGTTGAAACTAAAGCGTTCTGCTTGTTTGCCTCGACTTGCTTCTCCGTAGTCATTTTAAAACCCCCTTTATTTGAATAATTCCTTTGCCATCTTGGGCGAAACGCCCATCTTCAAAAACATCCTGTCAAATTTATGGCTCTCCTTAGAGCTTTCATAGGTGAGGTTATAGCAATGCCTGCACCCGAAATACTTTCCATTGCCGAGATAAAGCACTCCGACTCTTGCGTTACAGGCCCGGCCATTGACCACCAGCGGACAGATGAACCACCACCGGCGACCCCCGAAGTGACAGGGCGTTGATTCGATCCGGGCCTTATAATCAAGCTCGGTCTTTTCGTTCGTGTTCCTGTCGGTCTGTGTGTATTGGAAACGGACATATTCATCGCCCCCAAGCGTTGAAACAGTAAAGCCGATGCTTCCGGTCTGCTCACCGTTACGGCTCCAATTACACCCGCCCCAGCGCACGCCCCCATCAAAGTAATGGTGCTTATTGAGAAACTGCACCGACAGCGACTTGCATTCGTTCGTTGTCCATCTGCTTGAATACGACCATCTACCCATAAAGATAGTTTTCTCCGCCCGAAATATCCTAAATCATTAAGGTTTTCATACAAGACTGACGACCTTCCCGTTGAAAATCTCTAAAGCATAACCGACCTGCTCTGGCAAAAGACCACGATCAAGAAGCCTTTTTACCAATTCCGAGCGCTTTTCTTCGGATAATTTAGCCCATTGCCTGTCAAAATCCAGCTTGCGGGCTTCATCATTGGGCCCGATTGCCTCATACATCTTAACCAAGCCCTCGATCTCGTCCTGCGCCTCGACAGGTTTTGCCACTGCCTGCCGGGCCTGCTTGAAACGCCTGATACCATCCAATAAATTATTCATCCTCACCACCCCTTAAGTAATTTGAGACTTTAAGCCAATGCTATATAACTCCCTATTAAATAAGCAGTTACTCTGTCTTAAAATCTGCCTTGAATTGAATTTAAGCCACTCTGATAATTTAAGGCGTCGTAATCCATTGAAAACAAAAGGAAATACCACCATCCGCCTTAAAGTCTTAAAATATTTCTCCCATTGATAGAGAGAAAATTTCACACATACCCTCATCAAATCTTGAAGCGTTCGCATAGGTCGCTAAACTCCTTAACATTCATGGTGTAAATCCGCTTCTTTTCGCCGTCAATTCGCCTCTGCTCCGAAGTTACCTTAACCCGTTTCAGCCTGCGGGTAAGGGCCTGCGTCTTTTCGATCCACTCGAAATCTTCGGTCGACTTAAAATACTCAAGCACCCGCTCAGCCTCAAATACCCGGACATCGCCGTCCTCGCTTAAAGGCGTGACCTCATCCAGCATGGCTTTAAGAACAGTAAGGATTTTATAGGTTTCATTCTGTGAAACACTGTCCGACTGTTTCTCCTCAAGGGATTTCTTGCTCAAAGCTTCCATTTTGCCGGTCAAGTTCATACTATCGGACAAAGAGTCAATCACATTGGCCAATAGAAGAATTGGCTCCCATATATCAAGCTCACGATTATTGAGATGACTTAGGCCCTCGATGCCGTCCGGGCCCTCTTTGTGGTAATACTCCGCCAAGTCTTTGGCATAGGTGAGGGCAAAGACGTAAAGATCGTCCCGGATACTCCGTTGAAGCTCCAAGATTTCCAGCGTGCCTTTATACCGCTGTGTCGTTTCATCGTCTTTTTTGCGTAAAAGCGGGATGCGAACAGTGCGATCCTGTAAGACGTCATCAATTTCACTGATCCCGGCAAACATCTTTGGTGAATAGGCACTATACGCCTTGACTACAAACCCGCCCTGACCGGTAGCCTCCGACCGTTTAACCACGCCTGCCTTGTTAAAACCGGAATTGAGAAGGCTAATCAATGAGCCGTAAGTATCTTTGTCACGCTTACGTAACTGCTCTACCTCGTCAATAAACATCGTTATAAGGTTATTTGAAATATCCCGGAAAATGACCGACTCTGTAGGATTCATAATAAGCTCTCCGTTAAAAGCGATTGAGGATAAGACTTCCATCAAAAGCGTCTTGCCGGATGCCTTTTCGGCGTTCAGCCAGACATAAGGATAATAGCGAAAAAGCATAAAAACATACGTCCCCATCACCCACAGGCTGACATAGCTCAAATACGCTTCATCCGGGAAATGGATAAACCGCTTAACATAGCCGTAAATCTTTTCATAGAGGGCCGGGATACTGCTCTCATATTTGCCATCAAGAAAGGTAGTAACGCCTTTTGCAGAAAAGCGGGCCGTGTCCACGGTGTCGTGCTTAATGTCAAAACCTTCCTGCTGGGCGTCCGCAAGAGGAAATAAACGCCTATCTGATGTGATAAGGCAGGATGTATCCTTGACCTTGACCGTGAAGACCATCATGCCGTCCGCATAATCCTGCGCTGGATGAATTGTCATATTGCCCTGCTCATCGTGCAGTATTTCAATAAGCTCGGCTTTGCTTAATGACTTCCGGGCCACATCGTCCTTGGGCTCCTTGCGGTAGCCTTTCAAAACCTTTTCGTAGCTCTTAAGGTCATCATTGGTAAAGCTGAAATGCTCTTTGATCGTATGTTTTAAGAGAGCATCGCCTTGAGCGATGTTAAAACCGGCAATGTCTTTCAGAATAGGATCAAGCAAAGCGGGAATCTTAACCGGTGTGGTGTCGGCTGGTATAGCCTTTATGCGTGTCTCAAGAGCGATTATTTTATCTTCGGAGAGGATCGTCTCGGTCTGTGTTAAAGGCTTAACTTTTACATCAAAACCGTAAATATCCTTTGCGAGGCGTAATGTCTCGGTAAATTTGTCGCCCCTCAAGCCCCCGGCAACCGCTTCATGACACTGGATCACGCCTTCTAATACGGCGATCAAAGACAAGGCCCCGCCACCAGTGCCACATCTAAAACAATGCCAGACGTTCTTCTCCGGATGAACCACGAAGTTATTATTATTCGTTGAGCCATGCGCCGGATGACTGCAAACAAACTGGCCTCCGATACGGTTAAACTGAATACCTTTTTTGTTGAGAACATCAACAACGCTGATATTTTCAATCTCTATTTCAGTATCTTTCTGTTGATAATCAAAAGGGATATACTCAATAAGCCCTGAATAAATTTGCTCCTGCGTTATCTCTGAAATAGCAACATCATTAATAACGTCATACACGATACCAGTATCAGGATGAATGCTACCCGGGGCAACAACCTGCGAGCCGTTTGCAATAATTTCTCCATAATGTTCATCTCCTTTCTTCAAAACTATTTTTCTGTGAATATCTTCACAGAGATAATAATAATGAAATCCTTTGCGGGTTTTAACTGTAAAAGTGCTTGGGAAAGACTCTCTTATAATCTTGCTTATTGCATCAGTATCAGCATCTATGATAATAAGACCACCGTAACCACCAAGAACACCGTAATTGCCATCCTGATCAGTCCATGTCTGAATGTCGGTGAAAGAATAAGGTTTATTTTGCCAATCTTCCTCGAAAGGGATTTTTGTCCTGGGTTTCAGCTTTACAAAACCGAAGCCCTCTTTTTGTAACTGTTTAGGAATTTTACTTTTTACAATATCCATATCAATATGCTCCTTTTCTTACACATTAAAGACCATTGTCTTTAAGTCTTGAATAGCACTCTTAAACGCCGTAATGTTTATCATGCCATCGTTGAAAAACTCTTGAATCAAATCTTTGCGATCTTGCCGGTCATTAAAAATAAAGACAAATTTATTGCCATTCCGGCGCTTATCAAGTAACCGCAAACCTTTAGCTTTTAAATAAGCTGATAGATATAAATCACTTGTTCTATACGTGTTGTCCAACGCATTCACCTTCCTCTAATACTTCATCCGCCAAGGTCATACCATGCCGAGCCAGATACTTCCGGGCAATGACCCGTGCAATGGTACGAAGTCCATCGTGGATGTCTTCCTCGTTATCATTGGAAATTATTTCGACCTTATAATCGTTTTTCATTTACCTGTATTTTTAATTTTGAAAATTTGATCGAAGTTATTTTCATCCATTTTTAATACTGTCAAAATCCTTTCCCTCAATAAAGAAGAGGGATTCCGTATACCAGACATAAGCTGGGACATGTAGCCACTACTTGCGCCAATGCGATAGGCAAAATTGTTCTGCGACATGTTCTTGCGGGCTAATATCTGCCTGATTTTTCCGCCTCTCAATGCCACTATCATTGCATTATCTCCTTTCTTGCAAAAGTTAAGCACAATATTAGTATATTGCAAATATTACTTAGTGTCAATCTAAAATGTAAATAAAGTTAAAAAAGTGCTTGCAATTGTTTAGCAGTTATGGTATCATCTTTTCAAACGAAAGGGGATGGCTTATGGCAAAAATGTTTGGAGAATATCTAAAACAATTGAGGCGTGATAGACACATGACCTTAAGAGACGTCGAGAAGAAAGCAAAAATTTCTAACGCATATCTATCTCAAGTTGAAAGCGGTGAACGGAATATGCCTACGGTAAAGATTCTTTCAAGATTAGCCTCTGCCTATGGTATCTCATTGTCTGATCTGTTAAAAGCCACGATGGCAGAAATGTGGGAAGAAGGGAAAAACATAAAAAATAAAATTCAAGGTGAGATACCAGCACCGGATACAGAATTTATTTGCAGAGGATATGAAAATCTTTCGGAAGAAAACAAACAGGCATTGAAAAAATTTCTAAGCTCTCTTACAAGGGATGAAAAAGAAAAAAGATGAAGATACTATATGAAAATTATCTTGGTTCTCAACCTTTCCTTTATGGCAGGGATTTAATCAAGCGCATGGGGATTAAGGGGCATTACATCGATGAACATGACGTGGTAGATTTCTTGGGCTACGAAATTAAAGAAATTAACCCGGATGAATGCGCTAAACATGGCGACTTTATCGGAGAAATCTTTGATGACGTCTGCGCTGTGTTGATACGTCAAGAAAACATCATTCTTCTGGCAAGCAACCTCTCTCCTCAACGTGAACGCATAAGCCTGTTTCACGAATCCGGGCATGATCTTATCCCGTGGCACCAAGCAAACAGTTTTTCTCTGAGAAACAAGGACATTGACCCAACCGTACATAAGAGTATTGAACGAGAGGCATTTTTGGCCGGATCAGAAATTATGTATCCGATAAAGCATTTCGTTGAAGACTCTTTGAGCATTCCACTTACCTTTAACTCAGTAAGCAATCTTGCCAGCAGGTATAACGGCTCATTTGAAGCAACAAGTATCCGCTATGCCTTAACTAACCGGAATATAATGGCAATTGTAGTCGTAAAAGAGAATGATTTGAACGTCCAATCAACCTTTTCTTTTAATCATGATCTAAACGGACAGCGTTATTTATTTGATATGCCTATTATAACCCTGTCAAAACCTAAATCAACCGCTCCCCTGCGGGTGCAATACTGCTCTCATTCTTGCCTATTTCCTAAATTTATCAAGTCCGGCACAGAGATCGAAAAGGACAATATTATTTACGAATGCTGGTCTCAGAAACAACGTAAACAAGGTGAAATTACGGCATCTGTCTTTGGCTCATCGGATAAGTTTAAATATACTGCGGAATGCTTTCCTGCCAATGGCAAGGTCTTTGTCCTGTTGTCGCTTCCCAACAGGCAAATAGAAATTTTCAGAGAGGTGATTATATGAACGTAGCCCTTTATGCACGAGTATCATCCGAGAAACAGGCAGAAAACGACCTGTCCATCTCGGCACAGTTAAAGGCCCTGCGAAACTACTCAGAGAAGCACGGCTGGACAATCTTTAAGGAATTTGTAGACGAGGCCGAAAGCGCACGATCAGCCAACCGGCCCGCCTTCCAAGAAATGATCGCCTATGCC
>Ga0172375_10012951_pt1 | contig 10406 bp, 13 predicted proteins | sample LakKiv1m_FD_114537 | JGI IMG/M metagenome (GOLD analysis project Ga0172375, IMG submission 114537) | Freshwater microbial communities from Kabuno Bay, South-Kivu, Congo - kab_092012_11.1m | ecosystem: Environmental > Aquatic > Freshwater > Lake | place: Democratic Republic of the Congo...
GCCGTCGGACAACCAGCCTGCAAGCTCATGCAGTAGCCGCATCTGGTCAGATCCAACACATTCAGTCTCCCGTCGTTATTCATATCAAAGTTGCTACAACCAGCCGTCCTCAAACCTGCGTAACACTCCCCTACCGCATTTATATCCGCCTGACAAATTTTTCCATCCCCTGTCGCGTCACAATAACTACAACTTCTAAAAGTACCGGTCGGTGTTGGGCTTAACGTCCCTGTCGGAGTATTGGTCGCCACCGGCGTAGTAGCCACCGTCGGTGTATTGCTCGGAATCACAAATCCGGAAGCTGTAAATGCCAAGTTATCCGCTCCAACCAGTGAGCACTCAATCCATCCATCGCAACTCAAACCACCCGGCAAAGACGGACGCAACATTTTTTGGAAATTACACCATGGATTACCAGAACACTTCCCACTCCCATTGGCTCCTTCATCAACCGCGCAATGCGCGTAATAATTACCAGGAGTAAAGCCAAACACCGTCCGGTTCATAACGCTATTACACTGCGTTCCCACGCATTCCCCTAAATACAAATAATTTGGCACCGCACTATTGTAAGTCCGGGTTGATCCCAACCCCAAGGACGAACTCCCGATCATTCCGCCATCCTGTCGGGTGATCCACATTCTCCCCTTACTGGCGTTAACAAAAGTCGCTGAAAAAATATTCCCGTTTTTGGCAATAGTACATTCCGATCTACCAGCCGCTCGTGTTGGCCTGGCCGTCATTATCGCTGTTGTCACTGGAGTACTTGTTGCCGCCACCCCGCCTCTTTTTATCCAAAAAGTCACTCCCGATCGCCAGTCGGTATTTTGTGGCGTAAAAATCGCCACACAACCCGTCCCCCGCTGGACAATGTTATTTCCTTGCAAATTATCCCCTCTATCAACTACCTCCCAAGTATCACAAACATAACCACAACTACTGGGCAGAGTTAATCTTACCGTTTGCTGTTGTCCCCAGGGATTTCCAATCACATTAAAATTCCCGCCCTCATTACTCGACCCCCACATCACCGTCCCCGAAGTCGTTGTTATCGAAACTCCCCTTCTATTGGCACAATCTACGTTTCCATTCATCCACCTGTTTGTCCCTTCCGATACCACCACCCCATTAAACTTCGCATCTTCCGGCTGAGCCTGTCCTCTTGTCGGCACCGCTGTCGCTACTGCACTTCCTCCGCTTGTCGGTACCGCCGTCGCCCCCCCGCTACTCCCTCCTGTTGGGGTCAATCCCCCGTCACTTCTTATACACGCCATTTGATAACCGTTGTATCCACAATGTAAACCCTCCATTGCGCAACAATAGCTATTTCCTCCACATCCATCACCCTCATGCCTACATGACGTATCAGTCGGAGTCACTGTCGACACCGAACAACCCGGAACATAATGAGAACATTGCCCTTGACTATCAAGGGCCATATCCTGCCCGCAACACAAACCCTCTGTTGTCGTTCTTCCACTCCCACTCGTCGGCACCGGCGTCGCTGTCGCCGCCACCATTGTCGACGGCGCTTCCTCGCAAACAATTTTCACCGACGTTGTATCATTGGTTCGGAAACATCCCCTACTTATATCCGTCTGTACCTCAATTTGATTCCTTGAGATTACATATGTTTCTTGTGTACAGGTATGATCGCCAAAATAAGTAGTTGTTGTACATCGATAAGTTCCTGTTGCTCCTCTTCTTATTTCCTGCCTCTGTTTCACCAATCTCGCCGTTACCGGAATCGCTACTGCCATTATCAACAATCCGATTAATACCGACATGTTCACAATTCCCCTCTTACTGGTCAATATCCCTCTCATTAAATATCAGTTAACCATTTTTCCCCAATAGCGTCAATAGATCAACTGCTAATATATAAATAGTCATATGCGTTTCAAAATTACTCTTCTTCTGCTTTTACTTCTTCCTCTCCTCCTTTTTGCCGTCAAAAAAGTGGTCGATCTGCGCAAATCCGCCGCCGGTTTACCCGCCGCCATCATTGTCGATGCTGGCAACCTTCAAGGTCCGATTCCTTCTTCCCTCTGGCAGAACCTTGCCCAAGGCGGCGAAGAGTCAACCGATATGCTCCGCCCCGTTATTTCCCAGCTCCAAACTCTCAAACCCCAGCTTATCCGCCTCGACCATCTCTTCGATTATTACGATGTTTATCGTAGCCCGGATAATTTTGATTTTTCCCGTCTCGATGGCGTTATCGATAGCGTTCTCCAAACCGGCGCCAAGCCCTTGCTTTCCCTTTCTTATACCCCCGCCTCCATGACCAAAAACGGCCAAAACGCCGGAGAACCTTCCGACTGGAATCATTGGTATCAGTTAGTCAAAGCCACCGCCCGCCGCTATTCCGTTGACAAAAATATTTCCGGCATCTATTACGAAGTCTGGAACGAGCCCGACCTCTTCGGCAGCTGGCACTATTCCCGCTCCCCTTCCTACTCCACTCTCTATCTCCAAACTGCCAAAGCCATCGTCGACGGCGCCGGTTCAGCCCGCTACAAAATCGGCGGCCCGGCCATCACCGCCTACTATAATAATTGGATTAAAGCTCTTTTCCGCACCGCCTCCGAAAACCATCTCCCTCTCGATTTTATTTCCTGGCACAAATATTCCAAAAATATCGAAGACTTCCAACGTGATTTTGACAGTCTCAATTCCATTCTTGACGCTTATCCTCAATACTTCAACATCGAACGGTTGATTACCGAAATTGGCCCCAGTTCCGAGCCCGATCCCTGGTATGACACTTCCCTCTCCGGCATCCATCTTATTTCATTATCAACCCAATTATCGGGTAAAATTCACCGCTTATTCACCTTCGAAGCTGTCGACGGCCCCACCTCCCGCTCCTCCAGCTCCACCGGCTGGGGCATCCTAACCCACCCCAAATCCGGAGCCAAACCCAAGCCCCGCTATCAGGCCATCCAATTTCTAAACCAACTTACCGGCCAGCGCCTGGCTTCCGCTGGCGATGGTAGCTGGGTCACCTCTCTCTCGACCAAAGACAGCCAAACCATCCGCGTTCTCCTAGTCAACTACGATCCCCGAAACACCCACATCGAAAATGTCCCGATCACGATTCAAGGCCTAATTCCCGGCCAATACCGTTTCAATACCTACCGCTATCTTGGCCCGACTTCCACCAAAACCATCACCGCCACCTTCAATTACCGCGACAATATCTATCTGGACATCAACTCCGCCGTATTGCTCGAACTAACGCCCCAATAATATAAATTCCAAATCACAAATTCCAAATCACAAACAAACCACAAATCACAAAACACAATGATTCAAACCAATCAACAAAACACGAAATTCGATCTCGAAAATAGAACTTTAAAATTCGCCATCGGAATTATTCACCTGTGTCGATCTTTAAAAAGCGACATCGTCAATTCAAAATTAATCGATCAAATCATTAGATCTTCCAGCTCTGTTGGCGCTAATTATCGCGAAGCTAATGATTCTCTAAGTAAAAAAGATTTTATTAACCGTCTAAGAATTTCCCGCAAGGAAGCCAAAGAAACATCGTTCTGGTTGGAGTTAATCCAGAATGCCAACCCTCAATCACCAACAATAATTAAAAATCTTACCGACGAATGTTGTCAGTTAAGAAATATTTTATCGGCTATTATCTCCAAAGCAGAAACAAAAAGTTTGTAGTTTGTAATTTTGAATTTGGAATTTGTTTGTGATTTGTGATTTGGAATTTGTTATTTTTTAAAAGCTCTCATCACATCCCCTACTGTTATCAACAAAATCAATGTTAGTAATATCGCCATTCCTACGTTATTAACCACCGCTTCAAATTTCTGATTAGCCCTTTTCTTTCTGATCATTTCATAAACGACAAAAATAATCCTTCCTCCATCCAGCGCCGGAAACGGCAGAATATTTACCACCGCCAAATTTACCGACACTACCCCAAAAAAATGAATTACTGCCAACATTCCCTGATTTTTTTTGATGCTCGTCGTCGCCTGATACATTCCAATTACCCCCGAAACATCTTTCGGCGGCTGCCCGGTAAATAATCCCGTTATCATTTTCCCCACCCCCTCCCCAATCACTTTCCCCCAATAATAGGCTTCTTTAAACCCGGCTCCAATTCCCCGATAAAACTCATACCATTTAATCTTCACCATCTCCGTATTAGAAATCACCACCCCCAAACTCCCCTCCCCTTCCGGCGGCTTTTCTCTGATCAGTACGGGTCGCATATATGCGACCCCTCCTCTATTAATCTCTAGAACTATTTCTTTCCCCTTATATTTCCCCACTTCTTCCGTCATTTCCTCCGGCTTCTTCACCTCTTTTCCCGCTACCGCCACTACCCAATCCCCCTCTTTCAGTCCCGCTTCCTCTGCCGGGCTGCCCTTAGCCACCCCGATAATTTTTACTTTCTCCGTCTCCACCGGCACTCCCAAAATCGCGTAAACCACCGAAAAAATTACTACCGCCAACACCAAATTCATCACTACTCCCCCTACCACTATCAATCCTTTCTGCCAGGGATTTTTAAAAGCAAATGACCTTTTCTTCTTCCCATCATCTATTTTTTCCGTCGGATCCTCCCCAAACAGCTTACAAAAACCCCCAATCGGCAGCCAGTTTAAACTCCAAATAGTCTCTCCTGCCTTTTTCCCCCAAATCCTTGGCGGCAGTCCCAATCCAAACTCCTCCACTTTAACTTTTACCGATTTTGCCGCCAAATAATGTCCAAATTCATGTACCAGTACCAGTACCGATAGCGCCCCCGCAAAGATTAATATGTCCAAAGTCTAAAATCAAATTGAAAATTGATAATTGAAAATTGAAAATTAACCCCTTATCTCCCTTTCTTTCTTCTCTGCCACCGTTTCTAATTTAGCCACATACTCATCCGTCAGCTTCTGTAGCTGTTCCTCATCCCACCTGATTTCATCTTCCGACACTTCCTTCGCCTGTTTGGCATCCTGCAACTTTTTTCGATAATCGGATCTGATATCTCTGATCATCACCCTCACTCCTTCCAATTTTCTCCCCAATATTTTTGTGTAGTCCTCTCTCTGCTCCACTGTCATCATCGGCAATACCATCCGAATAATTGCTCCGTCCACCACCGGCGTCAGCCCAACATTGGCTGCCGCTATTCCATTGCTGATTTCCTTCACCAAAGCCTGGTCCCACGGCTGAAAAGTCAGCGTCCGGGCATCGGCTACCGTAATCGATCCCAATTCAATCAACCTCATCTTCTGCCCGCCGTAAACCGTCACTGCTACATTTTCAATCAGCCCCGGGCTGGCTCTGCCTGTCCTTATTGAAGCGATATCCTCGCCAAACAACCCCACCACTTTCTCCATCTTTGTTCTGACATCTTGTGTGTTTATCATCAAACCAAGTATACCAAAATTACCATCCCTTATATCTCAAATCTTTCCACCCTTCCAATCTTGATATTTTCCCCAAACTTGGCATTTAACGCCTTAACCAAATCGTCGACTTTCTTCGACCCGTCTTTAATAAACTCCTGCTCCAGCAATTTCTCCGCCGATTCCGGATCCATTGCCGCTACCTGCAAACACAAATCCTTTGACAAAGCCACAAATTCCTCGTTTTTGGCCACAAAATCAGTCTCGCACAACAATTCCACCATTACTCCGATTTTTCCGGTGGTGTGGGTGTAAGTCGCCACCCTCCCCTGGTGGACTTCTCTCTCTTCCCTTTTCTTCGCTTTCTCAAATCCCTTTTCTTTCAAAATTTCTTTGGCTCTTTTCTCATCCCCTCCGGCCTCTTCCAACGCCGCTTTAATCTCCATTATTCCCAATCCCAACTCCTCCCTCAATTTCTTAACTTTATTTATTAAATCTTTCTGTTCCATTTTTAATTGATAATTGATAATTGCGAAGTGAAACGAAGTCCGCCTCTGGCGGAATAATTGAAAATTATTTCAGTGCTTTTCCAATTTCTTCCATAATAATTCCAATCGACTTAATATTGTCGTCGTTTACCGGAATCGGATAATCCACCTTGGTCGGATCGCTGTCGGTATCCACCAAGGCCACTGTCGTCAATCCTCTCATCTTTGCCTCTCGGATCGCCGTTTTTTCAAAACCGGCATCGACTGCCACCAGCACCTCAAAAATCTGGTCAGCCCCAATCAACCCTCCCACTGCCCTTTCCATTCTCACCATGTCCTTATTCAAAAGCGACAAGTCTTTTTTGCTCAAATTGCTAAACTTATTCTTTTCCAGTCCGTCCTTAATTTCCGTCAACCTTTTCAAGGTTTTTCGCACCTGATCCCAGTTAGTTAACAGTCCTCCCAGCCACCGATTGGTCACATACGGCACTCCCGTTTCTTTGGCAATTCTCCGCACAATCTCCTTGGCCTGTCTTTTCGTCCCTACCATCACCATTCTTTTCCCCGATTTTTTCGCCTGATTCAAAAAGACGCAGGCCTTTTTCAGCGCCTCTAGGCTTTTCACCAAATCAAACACCTGGATTCCGTCTTTGGCCGCATAGATATTTACCCTTGCTTTAGGATTAGTTTTAGCAACTTTGTGGCCCAAATGGCACCCCGCCGCCAGCAAATCCTTCAACCCCACACTTAATTCATATCCCTTTTCTTTGTCATCCTGAACTTGTTTCAGGATCTTTTCCTTTTTTTTCATTTTTTTAAATCCTTACATTTCCGGCGGGTATCGCTAACCCAGGATTTTGCCGATAATTAAACTGTTAATTAATTTAATTCGGAAATTATACCACACCTTCAATCCCTGTCTCCCGGCGGCAAAGTCCTCTCCACCCGTCTGCTCCCCGGAGCATACCTTCCTATTTCCTCTCGGTGCGGCTGAATCCCCATTCTGATCCATCCCTCATTTTTTCTTTCCCCCATTTCCGTTGGTCTCATCCATCTCTCCTCTAACTTCCCATCAACAATTCTAAAATAACAAATCAACTGCGGATACCTCGCTGTTTCCGTCACCACCACCTCTTTTCTTCTTTCTCAAAAACTAATCTCGGCGCCTGTCCGGCCTTTTTTGTTTTTCTTGCCTTCACTGCTTTTTCCTGTCTTCCATGATGCCATCTCACTTCCACCGGCCTTAATGTGTGCCCCTGAATTTCCACCATAACTCTCAAATGTTCTTCGCAAACGCGAACTGCCACTCCCCCCTGGTCGGCCACCGACATCAACTTCCCCTCATTCTGACACCCGGGTGTAAAACATTTCTCTGCTGTCCTTCTTGGCATATTTTTTATATTAAAATAAACCCCTAACCAAACCTAAATGGCTAATCGCCATATTATATGCATCTTCTTCTACCTCCCCACTTCCAACTCTCCTTCTAGCTCCCAATACTAAATTCAAGTTACTCAACGCCGTTTTCAAAGCCTCTCTCTTAAGACCCATCGGGCTACTTCTGGTAACCACCTCATAGCTATCCCCTCTCGGCACTATTACAAATCTTTGCGATTGTTCTGTCATTTTAAACTTTGAAGTTTGAACTTTTAACTTTGAATTATTCAACCCAACCCAAAGAAACAACCAACACAAACACCAAAACACTCGCCTGCCGGCCAAGCACCCAAGCCGGGGGCTGCAGCTTTTCTGCCTCCTTGCAGCCCCCGCACGCTCACTTGGTCGTCTTGGTCTTGGTCGTCGCCGCCGCAGCGAGAAGAGCGTCAATCGCCTTCTCCGTAGGAGACTTTGCCATCGGCAGCTCGACATAGGTGCTATGACACCCATTTCTGCAACGCCACGTCTCGCGACACAGTTTCGGATTCTTCGAACACATTTCCTTGCTCCTTCGCAATGTTTTAGGGCGAAAGCGCCATCGCTCTCGCCCTTTGGCGAATCGTTCTTACCCAGCCAACAGCCGTCGTCGCAACTCGCGCCTCCTCGGGCGATGCCGGTGGCAGTAACCTTCGGCAACGACCGCGTTGTTGCACCCCTTGTGGGCGCAACTTTTCTTCTTCTCCCACCACGGTTTCTGCGCAATCTCGGCCACGTTGCCTCCTGTTTTCTTCTTTTTTGCAGACCACGCGCCGCGCTATTTTTTCGTCGCACTATCAATATTCCGAACAAATTACGGCTTCTTAAACACTACCTTCTCCTTTCGTAATGTAATCAAAGCAAAGCAGATATCTGCTCTATTTTGATTACACTACGATTCCTTGTTTCTTCGGGTTGTTAAAGAACATTCCTATAATCTCGCCTCTTGTTCGCTTCGAACAACCAGCAACACTATAGGTTTAATTAGGCTTATAATATCACATATTTCCCACTTTTCAACCCCCACTTCCATATTCGAATATATACCCACTGCACATCGTAATGCAAGACACAAATCAGTTTCCTCTCCAAACCCACCGGGTTTTATTCTGCTAAACTATTTCATGCCCTCCGATTCCGTTAACCGTCTTACTTTTCTCGAAATCCGCCTCCCCCAGGACAACGAAACTACCCTTGAATCGATGTCGTCTCTGTTTAGCAACTTCACCCAATTCTCCCACTCCGGCTTTTTCGACTGGATTTTGGGTCGTCACCACACCATCGCTTCTATCGAAACTGTCCTAACCGAAGGCCAGCTTCATTTTTTCATTGTCGTCCCCACCAGAGACCTCGAATTTTTTCGCTCTCAAATCCTGGCTCAATACCCCATGGCCATCACCCGCGAAACCAAAGATTATTTAATCAATTTCGTAGGGAACGCAGATCTGCGTTCCCTACATTTTAATCAATTAGGCCTCTCCAAATCCTACTACTACCCCATCAAAGGCGCCAAGGATTTCCGCGATACCGACCCCCTCAACTCCGTTCTCGCTCCCCTCTCCCGCTCCAACAACTCCGCCGACTTTTTTGTTTACCAAATTATTCTCTCCTCCGCCCCCAAAAACTGGCAAGGTGCCATTATCTCCATTATCCAAAACGGTGTTATTGTCGATAAAGAAAAAGGCTACCATCAGCCTCATCCCGACAAGGCCGTTTTTGAATTGAAAATCCAGTCTCCCGGCCTGCTAGCCCAAATCAACCTTATTTCCAACAATCCCGGCCTGATCACTTCCGTTTCTTCTTCCTTTGGTGTCTACACTTCTCCCCGGGGTAACTTTATCCGTAGTTGCCCTCCTGGCTATTTTTCCAAATCAAAACTTCCCCAGTCGGCTTTCTCCCGCCAAATTAAATCTCCTTTAAAAACCCAAACCCTCAACACCGACGAGCTTTCCGTTCTTTGGCACTTTCCCAACAAACTGACCAAACTCCCCAATATCGCCTGGGGCAAAAAGCTTTATGCCGATCCACCGGAAAATTTACCCATTGCCAACGGCGCCACCGAAGAACAAAAGCAATCGATTACCTTTTTTGCCCGCACCGAATTTAGAAATCAGGACGCTATTTTTGGTATCAAAGAAGGCGAAGACCGCCGCCGCCACACCTACATTATCGGTAAATCCGGTACCGGTAAAACTACCCTTATTGCCAACATGGCCATCGACGACATCCGCAAAGGCCGGGGTGTGGCTGTTATCGATCCTCATGGTGATCTCTGCAACACCATTCTCGACTATATCCCCTCCTCCCGCATCAACGATTGCTGTTATTTCAACCCCGCCGACCCGGAATACGTTTATCCCCTCAATGTCCTTGAAGCCAAAACCGAATCCCAGCGCGAGCTGATCGCCTCCGGCGTTATCTCCATTTTCAAAAAACTTTACGGTCAGGTTTCCTGGGGACCGCGCCTCGAACATATTTTAAGAAACGCCGTCTTGACTCTGGTCAACACCCCCGATTCTCACCTGGTTCACATTATCGAAATTTTAACCAACCGCAATTTCCGCGAAAAAACAGTTTCTGCCCTGCAAAACCAAACCCTCAAAAACTTCTGGATCAACGAATTCGACCGTATGGATCCCAAATTTCAATCGGAAGCTATCTCCCCTATTCTCAACAAGGTCGGTCAGTTTATCTCTTCCACCAATATCAGAAACACTGTCGCCCATGCCAAATCCAAAATCAATATCCAGGAAATCATGGACCAAAAAAAGATTCTCATTGCCGATCTTTCCACCGGCAAACTTGGTGAAGACAATTCAGCTCTTTTGGGCGCCATGCTTATCACCCAAATCCAGCTTTCCGCCATGAATCGCGTTTTTCAGTCCAGCGAACAGCGCTCCGATTTTTATCTCTATGTTGACGAATTTCAAAACTTCGCCACCGAAGCCTTTATTAAAATCCTCTCCGAAGCCCGAAAATTCAAGCTCAACTTAATTGTCGCCAACCAATACATGAACCAGCTCGACCGCACCATTCAGGACGCCATTTTTGGCAATGTCGGCTCGCTGATTTCTTTCGTCGTCGGCAATCAGGACGCTTATATTCTCCAAAAAGAATTCGGCGACAATTTTCC
>Ga0172375_10012954_pt1 | contig 10404 bp, 14 predicted proteins | sample LakKiv1m_FD_114537 | JGI IMG/M metagenome (GOLD analysis project Ga0172375, IMG submission 114537) | Freshwater microbial communities from Kabuno Bay, South-Kivu, Congo - kab_092012_11.1m | ecosystem: Environmental > Aquatic > Freshwater > Lake | place: Democratic Republic of the Congo...
ACCAACTTGCTCTTCGGTACTATCAACTTTTACCTTATCTAGGGCAAAAGAAGCTTTGAGTAGAGCAACTCCACCGCCAGGTAGAATACCCTCTTCGACCGCAGCTTTGGTGGCATCGATAGCATCTTTGACTCGCTCGAGACGTTCTTTCATTTCGACTTCGGTAGCACCACCGACTTGGATAACAATAGCACCACCAACTAATTTGGCAATACGTTCTTGCATTTTTTCTTTGTCGTAATCGGAGGTAGATGAAGTAATTTGATTTCGGAGTTGTTTGACACGCCCTTCGACATCAGCTTTTGAACCGGATCCGCCAATAATGCGGGTTTTGTCTTTGTCCGAAGTTACCGAATCGGCCCGTCCACAAAAATCTGTCGGCTGCGCCGTATCAAACTTAATTCCTAATTCATCAGAAATTACTCGACCACCAGTTAGGACGGCAATATCTTCGAGCATGGCTTTGCGACGATCACCAAAACCAGGAGCTTTGACGGCCAAGACATTAAACGTGCCTCTCAACTTATTTACAACTAAAGTGGCCAATGCTTCGCCATCGATATCTTCGGATATAATCACAAAAGATTTGGTAATTTTGATTAGTTTTTCTAAAAATGGCAATATATCTTGAATTGAAGATATTTTTTTGTCAGTAATAATAATGTAGGGATGATCGATAACTGCTTCCATTTTTTCGGTATTGGTAGCAAAATATGGCGACAAAAAACCGTTTTCAAATTCCATACCAGAAGTTTCTTTGGTTTCTAGATTTAAACCTTTGCCTTCCTCGGCAGTTAGTAAACCATCACGACCTACTTTTACCACAGCATCGGCAATAACTGCACCAATTTCCTCTGAAGCTGCAGAAATAGTGGCAACTTTTTTGATAGATTCTAAATCATTGATTTTGATATCTTTTTTCATGCCATTTAGTTCGGTGATCACAACTTCGAGGGCTTTTTCAAGTCCACGTCGAACAATCATAGGGTTGGCACCAGCGGCGACGTTTTGAAGTCCTTTGTTGACAATAGCTTGAGCTAAAACAGTAGAGGTAGTAGTGCCGTCCCCTGCCGAATCGTTGGTTTTACTGGCAGCTTCTTTGACCAATTGTGCTCCCATATTTTCGTATGGATCTTTTAGATCGATTTCTTTGGCAACTGAGACACCATCATGTAAAACTGTTGGTCCACCCCATTTTTTTTCGATAGCAACATTGCGACCTTTGGGGCCCAAGGTAGTGGCGACAGCATTAGCCAAAATGTTAACACCATTTAATAATGATTGACGGGCGTTTTGCCCAAATTTTAGTTGTTTTGCCATAAATATTATTAATTTTTAATTGTTGCCATGACGTCTTCAAATTTGACTAATAATAAATTGACGCCGTTTTCCTTGTATTCTTTATTATTCCAACCACCGTAAATGACCATATCATTGACTTTGACGGGTGATGTAACCTCATGTCCATCATGATAAACTGCCCCACCTACGGCTAATACAGTACCCTCTTGGGGTTTGTCAGAATTTGATTCGGGCAAGACGATGCCAGAGGCAGTAGTTTGGGATTGCTTTTTTGGTTCAATTAGGAGATATCCGTTGACAGGATTGATGTTGGTTTTGGTCATAAAAATATAATAAATAAATAATCTTGTAGCAGATAATATAACAGACTGCTAATTTTTTTCAAGAGGAAAATGTTAAAATCACACATGGGAAACAAGACAATTTATTTTGATATTGATAGAACACTGATTGATGCGGTGAAAATTAGAGAATATACGAGAGCGGAAATTGCGACTGAAAGTGGGATAGATCGAGAAAAAGTAGATGAGTATATAAATGAATATGTGTCAACTTTGGCTCATAAAAATGGTTATAGTTATACGGAAATGCTAAAACATTTGAGTCAAAGAAGTGGGGCTGATTTTGAGATACTAAAGAAAGCACATGATAAACCAATAAATTTTGTAAAATCACTTTATAGTGACACAGTAGCAACTGTGACAAAGTTAAAGGAAAACAATTGTTTGTTGGGAATATACTCCGAAGGTTGGGACGATTATCAAATAAATAAATTAAAACTATCGGGAATTTATGAATTTTTTGATAGAGATAAAATAATAATTTCGCGGAATAAATCTGTTTTTAAATTAGTAGAGCAGATGGGAAACTCGATAGTTGTTGATGATTGGCCGGAAGTGATTAACTATTTGGCACAATACCCCCAAATTACCCCAATTTGGCTAAATTTGTTAAATAACGATAAACACAAAACGACAAAAACGATACATAGTTTAAGTGAGATGATTAATGAAATTAATTAAAACAAAGTTACAAAATGGAATGGGGTTTTGGTATAGAAGTGATGATAAATTTATAGGCAAGCGAATTGCACTACAGAAATATGAGGAGTATGAAAGTATTTTGATTTTAAAATATATAAATAAAAATAGTGTGGTGGTCGATGTGGGGGCAAATATTGGATACTACACTCTATTATTGGCCAAAATATGCAAAAAGGTTTATGCTTTTGAGCCGGATAAAGAATGTTTTGAAATTTTGGTGAAAAATATAAAAGAGAATAAATTAACGAATGTGGTGTTGTTTAATATGGCGGTAAGTGACAAAAAAGAAAAAGTTATTTTTTTTCACAATAATATAAATTTTGGCGATAATCGAATCCAATCCCCCTCGGCTTCGCCGTATCCCCCTTTGACAAGGGGGAAGAACACAGTTTTATCTGTAAATTTAGATGAGTTTTTAAAAAATGAAAAACAAATTGACTTGATTAAAATTGATGTACAGGGGTATGAAGAAAAGGTGATAAACGGGGCAAAAAATTTGATCAAAAAATACTCCCCTGTTTTGTTTTATGAATATAATGGAGGTGATTTAAAATTTTTGAGACAACAATACAAATATATTTTCTTGATTGATTATTGGTATTATTTTTTGCGACGAGGAATAGATGTTGATAAAAAAACTGGATATGCTGATTTGCTGATGACAAATAAAAAAATAAAGTTATGGGAGCAATATAAAAATATCGAGATAAAAAAAGTAATAAAGGCTATAATAAATTATGTCAAAGATAAAATCAGTAGTAGCACGTGAGATTTTGGCATCGGGGGGTGAACCATCGATACAAGTGACGGTGACACTAGATAACGGAACTATAGGCGAGGCATCAATAAGTTTTGGGGCATCAGCTGGGTCGAAAGAAGCGACGGTGCTGCTAGATAAAGACCCCAAAAGATATAACGGCAAGGGCATGAAAATGGCAGTGGAGATTGTTGACAAAATCTTGAGCCAATTAGTAATAGGAATGGAGGCAGGTGAACAGCAAAATGTTGACCAAAAAATGATTGAGGCAGATGGTTCAGAAAATTTGTCAAAATTTGGAGGAAACGCAATATTGGCGGTATCAATGGCAGTATGTCGAGCACAGGCTAACGAAGAACAAATTCCACTTTATTTGTATATTAAAAAAATATTTGATCTCAAAAACAAAATTATTTTACCAAAACCAATGGTGGTAATGATTGAGGGTGGAAAACATGCCGACAATACTACTGACTTGCAAGAGTTTTGTTTATCAGCCATGAGTAATAAAAGTAGCGCCGAACATGTGCGAATGGAAATGGAGATATACCAAGCATTGAAAAAAATATTAAAAAAAGATGGACTATCGGTGAATGTGGGTAATGAAGGAGCATTTGCCCCTAATAATATTATTTCTAATGAAAAACCACTGGAATATTTAGTAGAAGCAATAAAAAATGCAGGATATATACCTGGAGTAGATTGCGGAATTTCTCTTGACGCTGCTGCAAGCGAATTCTTTGACAATAAATATAATCTTAAAATAGAAAATAAATCATTAACATCAGAGGAATTAATAAATTATTATTGCCAATGGATAGAGAAATATCCATTTGTTAGCTGGGAAGATATGCTCTCCGAATTTGACTGGGAAAACTGGCCTATTTTGCAAAGTAGAATTAATGGGAGGTTTCCTTTAATTGCTTATGATTTGACAGTGACAAACACCAAGATTTGGCAGAAAGCAATTGAGAAAAAAGCGGCTAACGCAATATTGATTAAATTAAACCAAGCGGGAAGCGTCACCAAAACCGTTGAATGTTGTAAGCTGGCCATTGCTAACAATTTTTGGACAATTACATCGCATCGTGGTGGTGGGGAAACCAATGATACTTTTATGGTGGATTTGGCAGTGGCCGTAGGTTCGGAATACATCAAAGTTGGACCAACTCGAGGTGAGCGAGTGGAGAAGTATAATAGACTAATGAGAATTGAGGAGGAAATAAATGGCTAAATTTAAATTATCGGTGGCAATTGCTAGCTACAAAGAAGTAGAAATTTTTGCTCGATGTTTGGATGCGATTAATAATATAGCTGACGAAATTGTAGTGGTGGATGGAAATAGTAATGATGGGACAAAAGAGTTATTAAAAAAATACCCCAAAGTTAAGGCTAAATTTGTAGATAATAATCCAATGTTTCATATTACCAAACAAATGGCAATTGATATGTGTAGCGGTGACTGGATACTACAACTGGATGTTGATGAAGTGGTGACACCGCAATTGGCGAGAGAAATTATTGAGGTTATAAATAGTAATCCGGTGGAAAACGGATTTTGGATAAACAGATCAAATTATTTTTTGGGACGATTTTTGAAAAAAGGAGGAGTGTACCCAGACCCAACTATAAGGTTGTATCGAAAAGGTATGGGACGACTCCCTTGCAAAGATGTCCATGAACAAGCAGAAATTGACGGGAAAGTAGGTCATTTAAAATCTGACTTGCTACATTTTTCTGACCCAACTTTTGAACGTTATTTGATGCGCAGTGATCGATACACTACTTTGCTCGCAAAAGAAATGCTGGCAAACAATATACCAATTAATATTTTTCAATTTATCAATTACTGTATTGTTAAGCCTGTCTATTGGTTTTTGCTGGGATATGTTCGTAACAAAGGTTTTGTCGATGGTTGGCCTGGTTTTGTGTGGGCATTGTATTCGGCCAGACGTTTCCCGGTGGCATATTTTAAATTATGGAAAATAAAAAAATAAAATTATCAATAATAGTGTTAGTTGGTAATGAAGAAAAATTAATTGGAAATTGTTTGGAGTCGTGCAAATTTGCCGATGAAAATATATTAGTAATGGCCAACTCGACTCCCAAGGTAAAAGAGATAGCAAAAAAAATAATTCCAAAAATTAAAATTACCGAGACTGTTGATGAATATAATAAAAACTTTTCCAAATGGCGAAACATGGGATACAAAATGGCTACTGGTGATTGGATATTGTATGTTGACGCGGATGAAGTTGTGACAGAAAGTTTGCAAGAAGAAATATTGCAAACAATTAACAATATTCAATTTTCAATTTTCAATTACTTTGCTATTCCTAGGGCGAATTATTTTTTGGGAAAAAGAGTACGGTATGGTAATAGCTATCCTGATTATGTGAAGCGATTATTTTTGAGAAGTAAATTTGGCGGATATACTGGTATATTGCATGAAGAACCGAAAATAATTGGTGAAATGGGTTATTTAAAAAATGATTTGTTACATTATACTCACCGTGATTTGTCGTCAATGCTGGACAAGACGAATAATTGGACCGATATGGAGGCAGAAGCGCTATTTAAAGCCAATCACCCACCGGTGTATTGGTGGAGATTCCCACGAATGATGTTGACCAAATTTTGGGAAAGAGCTATAAAACAAAAAATGTGGAAAGACGGGACAGTGGGGTGGATATCAATAATTTTTGAAATGTTTGACACTTTTGTAATTTATGCAAAGTTGTGGGAATTACAGGGAGGTTATGACAAGTGTAAATAATGTTGGCGAAGAGGTTCGGGGAATTTTTCGATGGAATAACGGAGGGCGATGCGGGGAATTTTTGAAACATTATTATCCAAAAAACTTATTAAAATTTTTTCATCTTTTTTGCCAACTTCACGGAGTGCCCATCCGACGGCTTTGTGGATTAAATCATGAGGGTCGGATAATAGAGTTTTGGCAATGATTAAAGTGGGGTCAAATATATTGTTTTTGATTAAAAATAGGGTAGAAATGATAGAAATACGCTTTTCCCATAAATCCTGGGAATGGGATAAATTGTATAAAATAGAGTAATCTTGTTGTTCATAACAATAAGCCCCAACGATATGGGTTGCTGAGAGGTCAACCAGATCCCAGTTATTGATAAAATGTGTGTGGGATAGATATAAATTAAAGATCAATTTTTGGGTACGAGAATCACCTTTTTTAAATTGATAATTTAAAATTAAGAGAGCGGTTAAACGACATTCGTGATAAGGATTTTGGAGCAAATTGATGACATCTGATAATGAAATATTTTTTTGATATTTTTTGACAATAGACCTAATTTGGGGATTTGATAAACCCAAGAATTTATCACCATGACCATATTCCCCTTTTCCCGTCTTGAAAAACCAAAGACAATTTTTGGCCCTGATGGGGTTTGCCAATGATTTCAATTCGGAAATTATTGATTTGAGATTCATTTATATCAAAATATTAAAAGGTTCCGCCTTGGGAGATGGTATTGATTGAATAACTCGAAACAGATCCTCTGTTGAAAAGAAATCGGTTGGATAATTTTTACCATCAATAGCGGTAAATTTAAGCTTTACGATTTTATCGTAAACCTCACTTCCTTCATTCATGAGTTTGGTTTTTAAATCACTCCAATATCGGACTGGAGTGTTTGAGTTGGTCAATACTCCCACGATATCAATAATGGAAAAATACCAAAGTTCTTTTTTTTCATCCCAATGACGACGAATTTTGCTTTGTTGAAATATTACTGGTTGCGGATTATTTATTTTGACCATTAACAATAATATATCCGAAGTTAATACGAAGTCAAGATGTTGCCCTGCTTTCACTCTTTAGAATCTCGATTTTTTTGGTCGCTCCACGATTGTAACCACCAGTTTGACCATTGCTACGGATGACGCGATGGCAGGGAATATTGGGATTGTAATTTTTGTTTAAAATATTGCCCACTGCGCGATAGGCCTTGGGACTGCCTGCAAGTGTAGCGACGTCGCGGTAACTTAGAGTTTTACCTTTGGGGATATTTTTAACGATAGTAAAAACTTTTTGGCTAAAGTCTGACTTTTGATTCATTTTCTTTGATTCTAAATTTGATTATTTTGGAAATCAAATCGAGTGGAAGTTGCTGGTTATTAGGGAATTGAACCGAACCTTTGGCGTTTTTGTATACTGATAAATCTTTTTTAAATGCTTCAATTCCACTGGGAGTGGGATACAAACCAATGTGATTTTTGAATGCAGCAAAGTGAACTAAGTTGCCATTTAGTTTAAACGTGGGCATGCCATAACTGATTGCCTCTGTCGCCTGTGGAGATAATTTTTGAATTGTATTTCGAATTAACTTAAGTCGTGATTGAACTTCGGGTGAAAACTGGGAAATATATTGATCGATAGAATTTATCATGTTTATCTATTTTACTTTAGTATATAAATAAAATAAAATCAGACAAGAATGGTAAAAGTCGAGAGAGCGATATTGAAGATAAGTGGTGAATTGTTTGGTGACAATGAAAATCATATTAATTTTGAAAAATATGACAATGTAGCCAAGCAGTTGATTGAAATTCAAAATAAAACAAAAATAAAATTAGCATTGGTGGTGGGTGGAGGTAATATTTTCCGCGGAAGACAGGCCGAATCGATGGTAGACAGTAATGAGGCTGACTCGATGGGAATGTTGGCCACCATTATCAATGGTATTGGTTTGCGTGAAGCGCTGGTACGTAACGGAGCGATTGATACTAGATTGATGACAGCGGTAGCAATCCCCGGATTTGCGGAACCATATATTCGCAACAAAGGTCGACACCATTTAACAAATAATCGGATGGTGATAATTGCAGGCGGACTGGGGATGCCTGGGTTTTCCACCGATTCGGCAGTGGCACAATATGCCAGCGAGCTGCAATGTCAAATGATTTTTAAAGCAAGTACGGTAGATGGGGTGTATGATAGTGACCCAAAAACCAATAAAAATGCCAAGAAATATACAAAAATTACCCACAAACAGGCAGTTGATGAAAGGTTAAAAGTGATGGATACTACGGCATTTACCATGTGCGAACGATCAAATATACCAATTTTTGTGTTTGATATAAAAAATTTATCTAAAATACCTCAGGTAATAAAGGGTGACTATTCGTGTGGGACGTTGATTGAAGGATAAAACTCGCCTTTGCGTATAAAGCGGAAGGGGAGGGAGTCGAACCCTCATGCCATTTCTGACGCGGGTTTAGCAAACCCGTGGCTTACCATTCGCCGCACCCTTCCAAAAAATTTATTATTATATTTAATTTAAATTAATAAATTAAAATTAATAAAAAATAAATTTATATTTTGCTCTTGATTATAACAAAAAGCAACCCCATTTTATGCTAAGATGATATTAATGACAGATGTAAAAGACAAGAAAGATATTCTTGATGAAAAATTGCAGGATATAAATGAAGAAAAAGTATTGTTTGAATGGGATGCGCCAGAGCGTAGTTTTCAACGTAGAGACAGGGATTTTTGGATTACCGCTATTGCCATTTTAGTTTTAGTTTCTATAATTTTATTTTTTGTCAACGAATTTCCCCTAATTTTATCCCTAATTGCGGTCATGTTTTTGTACTATGCCCTGTCAACTGTCCCTCCAGGGATTGTTCATAATAAATTAACTAATCGTGGAATATATTTTGGTGAGTTACCCTACGAATGGTCAACTTTACGGCGTTTTTGGTTTAAAAAATCACTTTCCAGTTTAACTATCGCCTTTGAAACTCATTTACGATTCCCCCGTCAGGTAACCTTGGTTATTGATGAAAAAGATCAAGAAAAAATCAAAGAAATTGTATTAAAAATAATCCCAATGTTGGAGGAATCACCAACTTTGGTTGACAAAATCACCAAATGGTTTGCCGATAGATTACCCCTCGAAGATAAGCTATAATATCGATACTTGCGCCCATAGTTTAATGGATAGAATAGCAGTTTGCGGAACTGTTGATCAAGGTTCGATTCCTTGTAGGCGCACAAAAATGAATTTACATGAAACAGTTCAAATGTTTTTAATACGTCAACGTGTTCGAATGGCGGCTGATGCATCACCACCAAACCTAGATTTCGCAATAATCGAAACAAGATTTTTGTCAAACATGTGGAGGAAAAGAGTATGGGAAACAATACCAGAAGGCGTTTTGTCTGTTCATTTTGATAATGGTATTGAACTAACTAGGCCAAATAATACAGAAATTAATGTAGCGAGATGGGATATAGTTGATTTAAATAAACACTATTCCAAAAAATTTAGCCCATTATGGAAATCAATTGTCCCAAGGAATAGAAGCTATATTATGACAACTAATAAGGTAAAATAGGCTTACATCGGGAGGGTGGGCAGGACGGTAATGCGCTGGTTTCGAAAACCAGTGGGAGCAATCCCTAACAGGTTCAACCCCTGTACCCTCCGCCAAATATTGACATAAACTATGTCTAATTTTGATATATATACAAACTATAAAACAATTTTGTCGGTAAATGCTTTTATTTACGCTGAGGGAAAATTGTTACTTCTAAAAAGAGCACCTGATAAAAAAGTGGATCCGAATAAATATCATGGGGTGGGAGGTAAAGTTGAACCACATGAGGATTTTTTGTCTGCCTTGCGGCGAGAAATTGAGGAAGAAACGGGAATAAAAGAATTGAAATCAATAAGACTATATTCGGTAACACAACACCCATATCCACCGACTGACTCGGAATGGGTAAATCTTTATTTTATTGTTACTCTAGAAAAAATAGTACCTGTTCCTGCAACAAGTGATGGAGAATTTTTTTGGATCAATCCAATAGAGGCATTACAACTAGAAACTCCGACAGATATTCATAAATATCTGGAAATATTGTCAAAGGACCCAAATGCTTTTGTCTTTGGTTATTTTGACCATGACAAAAATGGCGCGATTATAGAGCAGAAGATAGAAAAAATTGATTAAGTGAATATTATTTATTCATTCATTCTTCCAAAATTATTTTTGCTTCTTTTCTTAAATAATTTTCTATTAATATTGGTTTGTGATCAGATTTTTTTATAATTTCTTTTGAGGGAATAAGAATACTCCATTTCCATCTATCATTTCTATCAAGATGACTGGCTCCATAAACAACTCCATCAATCTTTGCCCAACAGATTGCTGACATACACATGGGACATGGTTCGTATGTTGTATATAGCCAACAACCACTAAGATTATTACTGTTAAAAATTTTACATGCTTTTCTAATAGCTACTATTTCTGAAT
>Ga0172375_10012955_pt1 | contig 10403 bp, 11 predicted proteins | sample LakKiv1m_FD_114537 | JGI IMG/M metagenome (GOLD analysis project Ga0172375, IMG submission 114537) | Freshwater microbial communities from Kabuno Bay, South-Kivu, Congo - kab_092012_11.1m | ecosystem: Environmental > Aquatic > Freshwater > Lake | place: Democratic Republic of the Congo...
ACTCGCCCGTGAGGATCATGCGCATCGCCTGTGACTTCCCTACAATCTTCGGCAGCAACCAGGTGCCTCCAATCCCTGGGAAGGCGTCCAGATCGATCTCTGGCAGCCCAAACTTCGCATGATCAGAACACATTCTAAAATCACAAGCTAATGCTAACTCGCAACCCCCTCCCAAGGCATAACCGTTTATAACAGCGATGATCGGTTTCTTCAGTTTTTCGATAAAATGGAGGTTCAATCCGCCCTCTGACATCCTCAAGGCCCAATCCTCTATGGGCTTGGATATAGAACTGGCATATTCACTTAGATCTCGACCTGAACAAAATGCCTTCCTTCCAGCCCCTGTCACCAATAAGACTTTGATCTCAGGATCATTATCTGCTGCATCCATCGCTCTGCAAAGTTCAGAAAGGGCTGAAAGATTTAGGGCATTTCTTACCTTTGGGCGATTTAAGGTGATTGTAAAGATTCCTCTCTCTTTCCCCACGATAATATTTTGATAACCCATTTCGTGCAATCACCCAGCCTTTCCTATAGGCTCATGGTTCTCCCTATGGTTCGTTGATTTCTACTCCTCTTTCCAAACGGGTTGTCTCTTTTCCTGAAACGCCCTTATCCCTTCCTCCGCGTCTTTCGTCTTTCTAACTCTATCCAAAATCATGGCCCCAACCCGCAACCGCTGTACAAGATTCATTTCGAGTCCCATGAGCGCTGCCTCCTTCATGGCCTGCACTGCCAGAGGAGCGTTCGCGATAATCTTCCTTGCCATATCTTCCGCTGCAGACATGAGCTTATCTTCAGGAACGATCCGATTGATCATGTTAACCCGGGATGCTTCCTCCGTACCAAATAATTCCCCCGTAAACAGATACTCATAACCCAAATTTCGGGGAAGATAATGGACCGCAAAAGCTGGACCGCTTATAGAAGAAATACCTCGTTTGACCTGTGGCCAGCCAAACTTCGTACCTTCGGCAGCAATTCTTATATCACAAGAAAGAGTGATCCCTATCCCCTGTGCGAGACAAAAGCGATGAACAGCAGCAATGGTTGGTTTTTTCAGTGTCATAATATCAAGGTACAGCGTATCAACCTTAGCGATAAATTCGGCATCTTCACCTGCTAAATCCGCTCCTGCGCAGAAGCATGGACCCTTCCCCGAGAAAATTGCCACCAGACTAGAACGGTCTTCATTGTATCTTTGACATACAGCAACCAACTCACCAAACAACTCTTTATTAATCGAATTCATCTTCTCAGGCCGATTTAACGTTATATAGGCTATCCTATCCTTTGCCTCGTACTGAATCAGCGCCATTTTGTGAGGTACCTCCTTTTGTTTTTTGGTAACTACTCATGTAAAATATCAAATGCTTGCAGGTGAATTTTATGATTCATACGCGCGATCACCAAACGTCCTACCTTTTCAATCCCTTGGACTATTTGGGACCCAAAAGTGACCTGCCCCCGAAAGCCGTGAGGCTTTCCCCTATCTCGATTTCTGCTCTGAGATCACCCCTCAGAGCATGAGAACAAATTGGTTAGGTGTCTATTTTTGACCATTTCAGCAAACAAGCACATTTAGTGCCACGGATTCAGGTGCTATTCAAAAACCCCTTCTAACTTGAGCGCCTCGATTTCCCTTGGGGGCATTTTCAGGAGCTCCACGCAAACCTGCTCGGTATGTTCCCCAAGACAAGGGGCGGGCATCCTCACCTCGAAGGGGTTCTTGGACAGGGAGACCGCTTGCCCGTAAGCGTATATGTCTCCACAAACCGGATGTTTTGTTAACCAGAAAAAAGAACGATGCTTAAATTGCGGGTCGGAAAAGACGTCGGCAGTGTTTAAAACAACGTAGGCCGGAACACCCGCAGACTGCATTTTTTCCATTACCTCTTCGGCTTCCCTATCCCGGGTGATTCCCTCGATCAGGGCGTCCAATTCCTCTTCATGTTTTTTCCTACCCAGCAGGGTGGCAAAATAAGGTTTTTCCGTCCAAGGCGGATGACCCAGGGCTTTCTTGAAACCTTCCCAATCCTCGTCCGATCCAACGGCAATGGCACACCAGCGGTCTTCCCCCTTACACTGATAGGCATTGTGGGGGGCATGAGAAGGACTCCGATTACCCTGCCTCTCCCAGACCACCCCATTGGTCAAATAGTCCAGAACCACTGGGCTTATAAAGTGGATGGCCGCCTCGAGTTGGGATATTTCCAAGCATTGCCCGCGACCCGTCTTCTTTCTATGAACCAGGGCCGCCATCAAAGCCGCAGCCGCCATACGGGGGAGCAAAGTGTCTGAATACCCTCCAAAGGGAATAGCAGGAATACGGTCGGGCCACCCCGTCAAAGCCGTGATTCCCGAGATGGCATTGGCCAGAATCCCAAACCCCGGATGCTTGGCATAAGGACCATTTTGTCCCAGAATACTCGCCCGAAGAAAAATTCCCGACGGGTTGATCTTTTTAATTTCTTCGTAACTGAGTCCCATTTTTTCCATCTGCCCGGGAGAAAAACTCTCAGTTACCACATCCGCCCAGGCAATCAATTTCTTGGCAATGTCCATCCCTTTGGGGTGCTTGAGGTTGAGCTGAATGGACATTCGGTTGGGATTCGAGGCAGCAAAGTATATGGACCGGTCCGGGTGTCGGATGTTCTTGTAATATTGGGAACTGGTTCTTAGGGTATCCATGTGTTTTTTCGACTCAATCCGTACCACGGTGGCACCTTGGTCAGCCAAGTACGAAATCATGCGAGGTCCTGCAACGACCCAGGCCAACTCCAAAACCTTTACCCCGCTGAAGGCTCCCTTGTCCATTTCTGCTTTCCTTCCTTACTATCAGATAATGTTTGCTTTTTTCAAGACGCAAAGGTCATGCAAAGAAAGCCCAAGTTCTTTCACGTAAATCTCTTCGTTATGTTCCCCGATGAGCGGGGCTCGCCGAAACCGGGTGAGGGGGGTACCCGACATTTTAATAAAAGGTCCGGGGTAAGTGATGGTCTTGCCTAATTCCGGGTGTTCCACCTGCACCCAGTATTCCCGCGCTTTCAGTTGGGGACTTTTAAGCATGCCTTCGACCCGGCATACGGGATAAAGCAGAATCCCCCGTTCTACGGAGCCTTCAAAAAGCTCATCCTGCGTGTGGGTCATAAAGAACTTCGTGATGGTTTCGGTTGCCCGCTCAACTTTTTCTTCGGTCCCTTCTTGGTCAAAGGTTTGCCAGTCTACGGATCGAAGAAAATCATCGGCCATCCCCTCGCTTTCCATCCACTTCACCAGGGCCGGGGCCTTTTTCCGGCCAGTATCCCACAAGAAGAGAGAGAAACTAACGTAGCCATCCTTGCAGGGCCACTGCTGCCGGACGGGAACCCTGGAAACTCCTCTGCGATGGGAACCGGATCGTTTGATGATGGTTCCATCGCACTGGTATGCGATCGGGGCCATGAGCATGGATAAGGTGGTGCATAATTGAATGGAAACATCGACATGTTGCCCTTCGCCGCTAAGCTCCCGCGCATGATAAGCAATCAACCCCCCGACCGCCGCTTCTGCACCTGCGTTTAGATAAGCTTGTGGGAAGGTGATCCTGATCGGTGGACGATCAGGATCACCAATCAGATACATTAAACCCGAAGAAGCGAGGGCCACGATGTCTGAGGTTTTATAATCCTTCCGGGGACCCGTCTGCCCAAAAGGGGAGATGGAAATGAGAATGACCCGGGAATTGAGGGCACTCAATTCGGCATAACCAAGCCCCAAGCTGCTCAGGTACCCAACAGGGAAAGATTCCACGACTACATCAGAGCTTTTGACCATCTGTGTAAAAATTTCCCGGCCATCCTGAGTCTCCAAATTCAAGGTGATCGAGCGCTTGTTCAGATTATAAGCAAACCAGTAGAGGCTGCGCTCTGGATGCGGTTTGTTGTGGTAGAAAGGCCCCAGACGACGGCCCGGGCAACCCCCCGGAGGTTCCACTTTAATTACATCGGCTCCCAGATCCGCCAGTATTCGACCGCACAGGTATCCCTTTTCGTCGGTAAGATCTAAAACCCGTAGGGAACCTAGCAATCCTTTTTCAGTCAATTCGTCCATGCAGTGTATTTCCTTGTTCGCCTACTTCGCTTTCCAGACCGGGGCTCTTTTCTCTTTAAAAGCTTTTAGTCCCTCCTGGGCATCTTCGGAGACCTGGACCCTATCAAAAATCATGCTGGAGAGATTCAATCTTTGTTCCAAGTTCATCTCCATCCCGCCGATGATAGCCTCCTTGATTCCCTGTACCGCCAGGGGAGCGTTCTTCAATATTTTTCTGGCGATCACTTCACACTCCGCCATTAGCTTATCCTTGGGGACCACTTTATTGAGGAAACCGTGTTTCAGCATCTCCTCAGTTCCCACCCTTTCAGCGGTAAAGGCAAGATAAGAGCCCACATTGCGAGGGAGGAAATGAGTTCCAAAAGCGGGGGCGCTCATGGAAGTGATTCCGCGGGAAACTTGGGGCCAGCCGAATTCGGTCCCTTCGGCCCCCACCCGTATATCACAGCAAAAAGCGATTCCCTCCCCTTGCGCTAGACAATAGCCCTGAAGAGCGACAATCATAGGTTTTTTCATATGGAGCACGTAACGATAAGCTTCTGCTACATCCGCCGATTTTATCCCTCCTCCCGCCAAATCCGCTCCGGTGCAAAAGGCTCGCCCTTTCCCGGAGAGGATGGCCACCCATGCATTAGGATCCGCACTGCATCTTTTCATGGTCTGGCCGATTGCATCTAAAAGTTCCGAGTTGATGGCATTCAATTGGTCCGGACGATTCAGAGTGATGTATGCAATCTTATCCCTTACTTCATACTCGATAACTGCCATTTTCCTTTCCTCCTTTGTCCTTCGTATTACCCTACGTACCGCAGCCGTAGGGACTATGATGATGACCCATGGCCGCACAAAAAGCTTTCCACTCCCCATCGGTGGAAACGCTGATGGCGCACCATCGATCTTCTCCTTTGCAGCGATAGGCGCCATGGGGTGCAGAGTTGGGGCAGCTATTCCCTGCTGGATGAGGGTCCCTTCCATGAACCGTGCAGTCCAACATAAGAGGTGCCAGGAAATATTGGCTGGGTCTGCATCCCCCATTGGAAGCCATGGATTATTCGCCCTCCCTTCGAATAATGAGAGAGATATTCTTTTTTACTCTCAGGAAGTGTTCATTAAGCCTATTCAGGGCGGCCTGCCTGTCTCTCCTTTTGATCGCGTTTAAAAGTAGGGTGTGTTCCCTATCCGCTTCATCCATCCTCATAAGGGGGATCCTTTCTGTTCGGTACCGGAGATAGATGCGTTCATAAATAAAATTCAACAGGTCCTTCACAATTTGATTGCCCGACATCTCGGCAATCCCCACATGAAACGAAGCGTCCTGAAAGAGCCTTTTCTTCGTATAGGAACCGGGCCTGTACTCTTTCAATTTCTTCAAAAGATCTTCCAGAAACTCGATCTTTTCTTCACCGTAATTATCGATGAGCTTTTTGATGCTGTATTCTTCCAGGGCCTGTCTGGCCTCGAGCAGATCATCAGCCTCCTTTTCAGAGATCTCGGTGACAAAGTAGCCTCGATTGTACTTGAGGACAACAAGCCCATCCTGCTCCAGCCGGGACAGGGCATTAATGATCGGCGTCGTGCTCATCCCAAAGGCCTTGGCGAGGTCCTCGTAGATAATCTTCTGCCCGGGAACCAGTTCTTGCTGATAGAGCATCTCCTTGATCCGGTTGTAGGCATCAGAGGTCAAGCCTTTTGTTTCGGGTTTCTGAAAGGGTGGTTTCGCTTTTCTGGGTGTCGCTTGGGGAGACATGTTCTGATACAGGGCTCCTTTCACCGTGCGGGAGAAGTCAACAATATTTAATAAGAAATCTTATAATGTTTTTTATTTTGCGCATAACACATGCCTTTTTTCTTGTCAAGAAAAAAATGCGAAAAAACGTAACCCCTCAGTTATGGGAGTTTAATTTCCATCCGGGATTGTACAAGATCAAGACCAATGGGCTCATGCCCACCATTGATGCAGTCTTTGCCAAGCCCGATACGCCCTTGCCTCTGGGCTACTGCAATGTGAGCCGGATAGCCGAAATCGGCTCATCCGTGCAGTCGAACTCCATGGTCGGAAATAGGGTGGTAATTCCATATTTCAATCCATTGATGTCCGGTTAAGGATTTGCATCTGAGGTCGTTTGGCGGTCAACGCCCTCAGAAGGGACTGGATGGCTAGTGTCTCGTCAACTATCAAGTGTCGGATAGAGACGGCGTAGTTTTATCCTGGCATCCTCCGCAGTGAATTGCCAGTTAACCTTCGCGCTTTTGTTGTTTCTGAATTTCTGCCATGCCGCTACTTCTTTCTTAACAATGTCGATATTGTCAATCCTTCTTTTCAGGCACTGTCCCGTAACACATAACAAATCGCTTAAGCGGATCGCGGCCACTTCGGGCCACTACCGCTTAGTTTTGTGTTGCGCAGATCCAAGGGGAACATGAGAATCTCGGTCATCCTTGCCCACCCGGACACGGGCAGCTTTAACCATGCCGTCGCGAAAACGGCGGTCAGAGAACTGCGCCGGGCCGGCCACGTCGTCAGCTTCCATGACCTTTACGAAGAAGGGTTCGACCCCGTTCTTCCGGCCATCGAGATTCCAGCCGAAACAGCCCTCTCGCACACGATTGCGGCGCACTGTCAGGAGATAGCGGCAGCGGAGGGCATTGTGATCGTGCATCCCAACTGGTGGGGACAGCCTCCCGCGATCCTCAAGGGCTGGATAGACCGAGTCATTCGTCCCGGCGTCGCGTACAGTTTCCCCGCGGGTGACAGTGGCGCAGGGGTCCCCGTGGGTTTGCTCAGGGCGAAGACCGTGGTCGTGTTCAACACCTCCAACACGCCCGCCGAACGTGAGCAGGCTGTCTTCGGCGATCCCTTGGAGCTGATCTGGAGGAACTGTGTGTTCGGTCTTTGCGGAGTGGACGACGTCCACCGCGAAGTGTTCGGCGTGGTTGTGACGAGCACCGAGGAGCAGCGCAATGAATGGCTGGATCGGGTCAGCGGTCTGGTTGCTCGCTGTTTTCCGGCGACGGCCTCCTGCGTCAAGGAGTGACCAGCTCGCGGACGTGCCCAGCAACAGCATCAAGACGGACAACGCTTCGCGTTGCCTCCTATGCCGTGTAGTTATTGAAAAAACTTGATTTGATCATTATATTGGCCTATATTTAGACTATTGAATATAGCAAAATAAGGAGCCACCATATGAAAACCATTTCAATTTCAAATGATATTGTTCCCATTGCAGAATTTAAAGCAGGCATCTCTAAATGGTTCAAGAGTATTCAAAAAGCCGGACATCCGCTGATTATTACACAGAACGGGAAACCCGCCGGAGTTCTTCTCTCTCCTGCTGACTACGATGAACTGGTTTATAAAAAAGCTTTTCTTGATTCTGTCAGCAAAGGGATATCGGATGCTGAAAGCGGAATTGTTTACAGCACTAAAGAACTCAAGGCTGCATTGAGTGAGAGAAGACGGGTATGATGAAAATCAAATGGACTCATGAAGCTCTGGAACGATTGTTCGAGATTAAGGATTTTATATCGCAGGACAGTCCCGCGAGGGCTGAGACATTTGTTGACCGGATCATCGAACACGCAGAATCCTTGTCTGAAAAACCTCTCAGAGGAAGAACTGTTCTCGAAATTTCCAACCCTGATATACGAGAGCTGATTTTTGGAAAATATCGAATCGTCTACAGAATAAATGGGAATAATGTTGATATCCTGACGGTATTCGAGGGACATCGATTGTTGCGAATTTGGGAGATTGATATAGGAGAATGGGAATGAAGGGTGTTTCCCAATGGGGCGGCTGGCAGGTCATGAAGGCCGTCGGCTGGAACGTGTTCCTGTTGTGTGCGGGAAGCGCAGTGACCGCCGCGGGACTCAACGGGCTCCTGATCCCCCACCGCTTCGTCAGCGGCGGGGTGACGGGGCTGGCGCTCGTCCTTCATTATCTGTCGCCGGTCCTCTCCGTCGCCCTGATTTACGCCGTGGCGAATATCCCGCTTTTCCTGGCCGGCTGGTTTTTCATCAGCCGCCGGTTCTTCTTCTACAGCATCGCCGGGACGATCATTTTTTCCAGCGCCGTCGCCTGGGTGGATCTCGGAGCCATTCCGGTCCAGGAAAAACTGCTGGCCGCCATCCTGGCCGGCCTTATCCTGGGAACGGGATCGGGGATCATCCTGAAGTCCATGGGATCGGCGGGCGGAACGGACATCCTGTCGGTGATCCTCCTGCAGCGCTTTTCCATCCGTCTGGGGACGACCCGGCTTGCCTTTAACATCCTGGTTCTGGCGGCCGCGGCCCTGCTCTTCTCCGTCGAGGATGCACTCTACACCCTGATCTACCTCTACGTCTCCGCGCAGATCGTTGATCTCGTGGTCACGGGCCTGAGCCAGCGCAAGGCAATCTTCATCATTTCGCCCCGGTGGCAGGAAATCTCCCGGGGGATCCTCGACGAGATCCACCGGGGTGTGACCATCCTCCGCGGCCAGGGCGGGTATTCGCAGCAGGAGCAGAAGATCCTCTACACGGTCGTGAACTTCCGGGAGCTGGCCGCCCTGAAGCAAATCGTCCGCCGAAATGATCCGGACGCCTTCGTCGTCGTCACCGACACCACGGAGGTAATGGGGCACCGCATCGGGAATCAGCCCCACTGGTGACCCTTCATCATGAAAAGACTTTTTCAACATGCCGCCACAGCCGGAATCCTTGCGGCGTTCCTGATGGCGGCGCTGATCTGCCTGCTGCCGGTCCTTGTCCGTGCGGAAACCGGGCCGTCGTCCGCGGGACGAAAACAGGTTGCGCTCCCCGTCTATGGTTACCGGGTGGTCAACGTTTATCCCCACGACCGGCAGGCATTCACGCAGGGGCTCATCTGGTGTGGCGGATTTCTTTACGAGGGCACCGGACTAAACGGCGCCTCCAGCCTGCGGAAGGTCCGCCTGGAGACCGGCCGGGTGGTCGAGCAGCATTCCCTGGACCGGCAATATTTCGGCGAAGGGATCACGGAGTGGGGCGGCAGGCTGCTGCAATTGACGTGGAAATCGAACCTGGGGTTCATCTACGACCGTTCAAACCTGAAGATGCGGGGAACCTTCCGCTATCCGGGCGAGGGCTGGGGGTTGACCCACGATCGGGATCGCCTGATCATGAGCGACGGTACCGCTGTCCTGCGGTTGATCGACCCACGGACTCTCCGGGAAACGGGGCGTCTGAACGTGCAAAGCGGCGGCGCACCGCTTACGGACCTCAATGAGTTAGAGTTCGTTCGGGGCGAAATTTTCGCCAATGTGTACCGGACGGATTGGATCGCAAGGCTTTCCCCCCAAACCGGCGCCGTGACCGGCTGGATAGATCTGCGCGGGTTGCTTCCGGAGGCCGACCAGCGGATTCCCGTGGATGTGCTCAACGGGATCGCCTACGACGCCGGAGGGAACCGCCTCTTCGTGACGGGGAAATTGTGGCCGAAGCTCTTCGAAATCGAGCTCTTCCGCCGCGACCCGTAGGCAGAGGGCCCGACAAACTGGAAATCCGTACGGCTGCCTTCCGCCTTTCGGATTCCCGGTCTGTCGGCAGCGGCGGCTATTGTTTGAGCGCCTCCCGGATCTGGCGGCCCGTCTCCGGCCCCTCGATGGCCTTTTCCATGGCATCGGAAAGGGCGCCGTTGATCTGGCTCTCCAGCTTCTCCTCCGAGAAGATCACGTGGTCCAGGCTGGAGCTGCTCTCCGAGGTGACCTTGTAGAAGATCCTTTTCTTCTGGACGTCCGCGAAGACCAGCGTCACCCGCGTCTTGGCGCTGTATCGTTTCCTCGGGATCGTGTCGAGACAGGTCACGTCGAGCTCTTCAATGGCGCCGCCGACGAGAATCGTTCCCCAATCCGGCAGGATCGTGTTTTCCTGAAGATCCCAGACCGCTTTCTCCGGGGAAACGCCGTATCCCGATTGAATCAGAAGCTCGCGCAGGGCCGACGCCACCGCGTCGGCCGCCTTGACGTATTTCGGCAGGATCGGGATGGAGGAGCCGTCCGACTGGACGACCCTGCCGATGAGAATCGTGTCCTCCATCTTCCGGCGATCGATGAAGGAGGCTACGGTCAGGCTGTATTTTCGGCCGTCGGTCACGGCCGGCGGGATCGCCTTCGTGGGCTGATAGCGCATGTTCACGTTGTAGATCTTGGGCGCACAACCCATTACTGAAACCAGCAGCAAAAGGCAGACGAGCATCCCGGCGTGCCGCAGCGCGGCGAATTTTCCATTTTTCCCGGATGCGGCCACTGTGGCCGCAACGTTCTCAGAAATCATGACAACCACCTCCTCAAATC
>Ga0172375_10012956_pt1 | contig 10403 bp, 10 predicted proteins | sample LakKiv1m_FD_114537 | JGI IMG/M metagenome (GOLD analysis project Ga0172375, IMG submission 114537) | Freshwater microbial communities from Kabuno Bay, South-Kivu, Congo - kab_092012_11.1m | ecosystem: Environmental > Aquatic > Freshwater > Lake | place: Democratic Republic of the Congo...
ATTTAATTTTCGACAAATATTAAATGAAAAGTAAATTGATACATATATCAAAAATAAATAAAAAAACATTAATTATCCACTGAAGAACAATTATTTTTTTACTAAAACAAAAGAATGATTGTAGTGAAAACACCACAACAATTTTAAATAAAAGGTTTATTCCTTAATATAATCTTCAACACTATACCATGGGTCTATATAATCTTTTGAGTGGCGACCCGGAATGAAATATAGTTTACCTTTTGTTTCAACAACTTTGAAATGTATTGAGTGAACCCAACTTCTGTCTTTACCCCAAATTTTTGCATCCACCAGTTTTGTTTCTGTATTATAATTTTCAATGCTAAAATCTACAGGAGTATAGGAATTGATAGTAAAATCCTTTTTTTTTAGTTTGTTCTTTTTAAAATAGCTTGGATCGATATAAGCCATTAGGTCTTTATTGCTGGTTGTGCGTCCGACCATGATTTGTAGATAGTCAGAAACAAATTGTTTTTCTTTTTCACCTGATGATGATTTTTGGGAAAACACCATAGCACATGAAAAGAAAAAGCAAATTAGAGTAAAAAGAAACTTTTTCATCATTCATTCCATTTTATTGTACATAATTTTTTGTTCGATCAATACGGCGACCTACTTCGCTTGCATATTTTTTGCCAATCGTTTGGGCATGTTCCATCACCCATTCAGAAAGTTTTGTATTACCAGCCGGTGGTGAACTAGTAAAAAGCAAATCACTTCTTAGACCATCGATTTCTTCCTTGGTAATAACAACATCTTTTACAAATCGGCCAATTATCTTTGCCGCACAAAGTCCGAAACCATTACTTACATGCCATAATGGTCGATCTTTTCCAATGATGGATGCAATAGTTTTTACAAGATCAAGATAAGTAAAAGTTTCTGGACCAATAGCATCAACAATTTTATTTTCTCTGTTTTTACCTTCATTTACTGCAAGAGCAGCAAAATCATCAACAAAGATGGGTTGTAATTTATATAAACCATCGCCAAAAATTCCAACGACAGGAAGTTTTCGAAGCATCCAAGCAATATTGTTTATGAGAATATCTTCATCGCCAAATAAAACTGCCGGTCGCAAAATTGAATAAGGAATTCCTGTTTCAATCAATGCTTTTTCAAGAATAGCTTTTCCTGAAAAATATTCCAATGGAGAATCAATAGAAGGATTTGTGATGCTCGTATGAACAATTTTTTTTACGCCTGCTTTTTTTGCACAGTCAAATAATATTAAAGTATTATCAACCGCCTCGGAATGAGTGAATGTTTTATGATTAAATCGTATCCAATAAGTAATATAAAGCACGTCCACACCTTCTAGTGTTTTGACCAGAAGTTCGGGTTTGTCAAAATTAAAATTATGTGCTTTTATTTTATCCCCAAATTCGTTCGGACGATTGAGTGAGTTAGTGATCGTAATAACATTATGACCTTCATTGAGCAAGCGTCGTCCGATATATTTGCCTGAAAAGCCATAGGCACCTGTTATGCAATGTGTTTCCATAGTTGTATATAAATAATATTCACTTTATTTATGACAAAATGAACATTAATTATTATCTAAAAAAACCAAAGGTAAAAAATCATTTAGAAAACAGGAATTTTTGTTTGAAATTAATCACCAAACGATATTTCGTCCGGAAGTTCATTCTCATCAAACTGCTGATGAGGAAAATATTTTTTTAGTAGCTCCCCTATAAGAGCTATCGATTTCGTTAGTCCAAGAACGATTTGTCCATCGCGAATATTATTCAGCATCACTTGATTTATCTCCTCCCAAAAGTACAGTGGAACAACATCCTTGATTCCAATATCATCAACTATAGCAAATTTACGACTTTTGATTGCCAAATAAAGCAAAACGCCATTTCGCAATTTTGTTTGATTTATATCTAATTCTGCAAATACTTCTTTAGCACGTTTATTTACATCTCCAATGCAAATAGATTCAACATGCAATCGTAATTCACCTGAAGAATCCTGCTCCGCATTTTTAATAGCAAAATCGATATCTTCAAGGTCTTGGTCATTGAAAAAATTAGTTATCGTTGTGGTCATTCAGGTATTCGGTTAGGCAAAAAAAATCATCCCACAAACCATTTTGTGAGATGATTTTTATTATAGTTAATTTAATTTATTTTGTTTCAGTGGGCTTAGTTGATTCCTCATTATAAAGTTCGGGAGCTTCATCTGAACCTTTTTTTGGTTTAAAATTCTGAATGTCGCGTTCCCATACATTATATTCCTTAGCAAAGCCAAACATTTTGCCCACTAAATTGGTTGGAAATTTCTGTCTCCGTTTATTATAACCTTTCGCAGCTGCATTAAAAGATTCTCTTGCTTTAAAAATGATTTGCTCTGTTTCTTTCAAATCTGCCATCAATTGAATATAAAGAGCATCAGCTTTCAAGTTAGGATAGTTTTCAGAAACCATCATAAGTCTTGATAAGGTTGAACTTAAACCGTTCTGTTCCTGCTGGAATTTAGCCATAGTATTTTCATCAACCTTATCAGTTTTAATAGTAACAGCAGTTGCTTTAGAACGTGCTTCCTGAACTTCTGTTAAGGTAGTTTTTTCGTGTTTTGCATAACGGTCAACAGTATTTGCAAGATTTTTTATGAGGTCAAGACGTCGTTGATAGCCATTTTCGACCTGTGCCCATTTTTCTTTTACCTCTTGTTCTGCGGATATAAGGCGGTTATAGGAAAACCACATCCAAATACCAAGGATTAACAAAATGATAAAGAGTACGCCGCCGATCATAGCTCCTGCTAAGCAACCGGTGCCCGATTTAGTAGTTTTAGCTGTTTGAGTTGATTCCATATTTATATTTTTAGATTTGGTAACAAAAGTAATTATTATTCTATCATGTCAACCGATCTTTTTATAAAATTGGTAAGCTCCTCCCCTTTTAAGAGATTCTGTGATAATAAAGCTAAATCGGTTATTTGTTTTACTAATTTTGATTGCTTCTCGACATCTGGTTCGTTGATTATTTTAGAAGTAATCGAATGGTTCACATTTACTACAACATTGTAAGTTTCGGGCATAGCACCATAAAAGCTATTACCTCCCATTGCTGACATTTCGCGCATACGACGCATAAACTCAGGCTGTGTAACTAAAACCGGTTGTTCAGATTCACTCATGTTTTCGAACACAATATTAAACTTATCTTTACTAAGTTGGGCTTCAAACACAGGTTTCAGTTTCTCCTTTTCTTCGTCGGTAAGCTTTGATGGTATTACATCTTCTTTTGTAATTAATTTATCAAGAATGTCTGAATCAATACGTGTAAATTTTGTTTTCTCAAATTTTCTTTCAACATGACTGATAAAATGGCCATCAAGAACACCATCCATCAATAAAATATCGTAACCACGTTCTTTTGCGGGTTGCATAAATACATGCTGTTCATCAGCATTCGATGTATAAAGCCAAACCAGATTTTTGTCTTTATCTTCCTGTGTTATTTTAATAAACTCTTTGTATTCATCAATCGTGAAGTACTTGCCATCTGTGTTTTTCAGCAGAAAAAACTTAGTTGCTCTTTCGTAGAATTTTTCATCTGAAATCATTCCATATTCAATAAAAACTTTGATATTATCCCATTTTTCTTCGTAATCTGACCGATTACTTTTAAAAAGCTCCTCTAATTTATCCGCAACTTTTTTAGAAATATGGGAAGAAATTTTCTTAACATTCGGATCGCTTTGCAAATAACTTCTAGAAACATTTAATGGAATATCCGGTGAATCAATCACTCCATGAAGTAAAGTTAAAAAGTCAGGAACAATTCCTTCCACTGAATCGGTAACAAAAACCTGATTGCAATACAATTGAATTTTGTCGCGTTGAACTTCTAAATTTTTCTTCACCTTCGGAAAGTAAAGAATACCGGTCAAATTAAAAGGATAGTCAACATTCAGGTGAATATGAAATAAAGGTTCTTCAAAATTCATCGGATAGAGTTCGCGATAAAAATCCTTGTAATTATCAAGAGTAAGATCTGATGGTTTTTTAGTCCAGGCGGGTTCTGTATTGTTTATTATTCGTGGGACTTCGGTAGTTACTTCTTTATCTTTTTCATTCTTTTCAGTATGTTTTTCTGTTCCAAATTGAATAGGCACAGGTAAAAATTTACAATATTTTTGAAGCAAATTCAGTACGCGATATTCTTCTAAAAATTCTTCTGAATCTTTCCCAATATGAAGGACAATATCGGTTCCACGGTCTTTTTTATCAATTTCTTCAAGAAGATAATCAGGATTACCGGTACATTCCCATCGAACTGCTTTTGCTCGTGGACCTTTTTTGTAAGATTTTGAAATGATTTCAACTTTTTCAGCAACCATAAAAGATGAGTAGAATCCCATTCCAAAATGCCCTATCATTGCATTGGCTTCAGGTTGGTCTTTGAATTTTTTTACGAATTCTTCAGCTCCTGAAAAGGCAATCTGATTAATGTATTTTTCGACCTCTTCTGAAGTCATGCCAATACCTTTATCACTAACAGTAAGTGTTTTCTTTTTTGCATCAAGTTTAACTTCGATGGTAATATCGCCTAATTCGCCTTTGAAATCGCCAACAGATGCTAGGGTTTTGAGTTTTTGCGTTGCATCAACCGCGTTTGAAATCAACTCACGTAAAAATATTTCGTGATCTGAATAAAGAAACTTTTTAATTATTGGAAAAATATTTTCCGTTTGAACATTAATTGAACCAGTTTGCATGATATTTTTTTATTTAAAAGAGCAAGCAAATGTCAAACAATATGCCATGAGTTTATTAATGACATTTTGACAGCAAAGCATGAAAAAAGTGAAATTCATAAAAATACATTTTTCAATTCATACATTAAAGAGGTGCTATTGACTTCGAAATAAAATTGGAAACAAAGTATTAAAGGGGTTCCCAAAGTTCGATTTTATTTCCTTCGATATCCATGATATGAACAAACTTTCCAAAGTCATAGGTTTCAATAGTGTCCAAAATAGTTACACCTTCTTGTTTTAATTCTGTTACTAATGCTTCAAGATTTTCCACACGGTAATTAATCATAAAATCTTTTTTTGATGGTTCAAAATAGTTGGTTTCTTGAGCAAAGGGACTCCATTGTGTTTGTGCTTTCTTGCTACTATCAGGACTTTCGAACCACTCAAAACTAGCCCCATATTCATTCGTGTTTAAACCAAGGTGTTTTTGATACCATTCTGTCATTTTTTTGGTGTCTTTGCATTTAAAAAAAATGCCCCCAATTCCGGTTACTTTTTTCATGTGTTGTGTGTGGTTAGTTTTTTTAAAAATTATTTCATTAAATGCAAAGCCAAGTCCGAAAGTTGCAGCAAGTGTCAATGTAATCATTATTCTCTTCATGGTTGAAGTGTTTAAATTTCTATATGTTGTTAAATAATCTTACGACAAATTTACAGAATAAATAATTTGTTAAAAACATTTTGTTTTATACTTTATTTAAAAGCAATTAAAAAAACGATGGGAATACAACAAATAGATTGATATGGGAGTATCAATAAACTGGTAAATGAGAATGCTACACTCATGTATAAATTGTTTTTCAAATTATGCTATCTGAAAATAATTTGTATTTTTGAAACAATAAAATTTGGATAATCAACCTATATGCCTAAAGCAAAACAACAAATAAAAAAGAAAAGCATTTCTCCTGTTGCAAAACCAAAACAAACCATTGTACAACAGAATTCGTTAAATATAAAATGGGTTGTAGCGCTTCTTAGTTTGATTGTTATTACTTATATCGTTTATACTCCTGCCTTAAAAAATTCACTAACCGGCTGGGATGACAAAAATTATATTATTGAAAATAAACTTATTCACAAATTAAATGCTGATGTTATTTCAAAACTTTTCTCGGTAAAAGAGGGAAGCATCATGGGAAATTATCATCCAATCACGATGTTGTCGTATGCAATGGAATATGACTATGCAAAACTAAATCCAAAAGTTTACCACACTACAAATATTGTTCTTCATCTGATAAATGTACTGCTTGTTTTTCTATTTATTCGAATGCTTTCGAGAAAAAACCCCATTGCATTTATTACAGCTTTATTATTTGCCATTCATCCGATGCATGTCGAAAGTGTTGCATGGGTTGCCGAACGGAAAGATTTGCTTTATGTTCTTTTTGAATTATGTGCACTGATTGCTTATCTGCATTATATTGGGGATACAAAAAAAAGAAAAGTTTTTTATTTGTTCAGCATCCTTCTTTTTGTTGCATCAGTTTTGAGTAAAGCGATGGCCGTTTCCATGGCTGTAATTCTTCCTATCATTGATTATTATTATGGACGTAAAATCATTAACACAAAAGTAATTCTCGAAAAAGTTCCGTTTTTCATAATTTCTATCATCTTTGGTTTGATTGCTGTGGAAGCACAAAAATCAATCAAAGCAATAAACATCATTGATTATTCTTTTTATGATAGGATATTATTTGCGGCTTTTGGTTTTATAACTTACATTTGGAAAAGCATAATCCCTATTAATCTTTCATGCTTTTACGATTACCCTGTAAAAGGCACTTATAGCTGGTATATTGTTTATGTAATAATTTCAATCGCATTAGGATTCATCGTTTACAAATCGTTAAAATATTCTAAGATTGTTCTTTTCGGAATGCTATTCTTTTTATTTTCGGTACTGTTGATACTTCAAATAATTCCTGTAGGTGGTGCAATTATTGCCGATCGATACACTTATGTTGCTTACATCGGTTTGTTTTTTATTTTCGCTCATGGCATCATGTACATTTGGGAAAACAAATCAAAAAATATTCAAACTATCAAACCTCTTATCGGTATTGTACTTTCGATATTTATTATTTTTATGTTGGTCTCAACATACAACCGAACTAAAGTATGGAAGGACACATTGAGTATTTGGAATGATGCGCTCGAAAAATACCCATCTACTATCAAAGGATACAACGGAAGAGGAGATGCTTACAATGAACTCAAACAGTATGAACTCGCTTTAAAAGATTTGGATAAAGCTATAGAAATGAAGCAAGATTACACAGATGCATATTATAATCGCGGAATATCTTATTATTTTATCGGGCAACAAGCACAATCATCCGGAAATAATGAACTTGCTATAAAATACTATTATCAAGCCATTCATGATAATTCGATGGCCATTAAATTTAATCCTGAATTGGCAATTGCCTATTACAACCGGTCAGGAAATTATTACACGATTGGCAAGGCCGATTCGGCACTTACAGATGCACTTAAAGCACAGTCTCTTGGAATGGAAGTGGACTCACTTTATATTAAAACACTAAGACGACAGATAAAGAAATAATTTATTTTACTTTATGCTTCTCTAAATTCTGAAAAAAATCAGGAGTATGCTCATTTGTTATTGCTACCCATAACCATTTATTTTCTCTCTTTTGAGCATTCAAGGTCATCAGACCAACTTCTTTTTTCAATGTGTCTTTAGGATTTGAAACATTGAACCAATCCATTCTCCAGGGATAATAGACCAAAGCATTTTTTTCGTCCAGAAATCGAATGCTTATATCACCAGCAAAATAATAATAGCTTATTGAATCGTTTTGTGATAAGTACCTATGAAATAATTCTATTTCTTTTTTATTTGCAAAAAAATACCCGGCCGAATTTATAAAGGTTGCATCATCCGCAAACTGTGACATTATGATCGTTATATTTTTTTCTTTCATTGCGTTTTCACGCTCCCTAACCATTTTAATTAATTTTAAACTATCATCGCTAGTATGTTTTTTTTCTGAAGTAGTCTTATTGCATGAACATATAATTGCGAATAGTAAAGCTATTAATGAAATTCTGATATAAATAAATTGCTTCATTAAAAATTAGTTTTTAGTATCGGTCTTTGATGCAAATGCAATAATATGTCCATCAAAATCTGCAACGTAGCCAACTTTATCACCCCAATCTCTTTCGTCTATTGTACTAACCTCAATTGCTCCTAATTTTAATGCATTAATAAAAGATTCATTGATATTATTTGTATGCAAATATAATTCGCATCTTGGTATGCCGTTACCCAAAGAGGGATGAGGTGTTTTATCATTAAGAATTTTTGCAATACCTGTTTCTGGCATCAATCCAATTTTAAAATTTTCAGCAATAACAAATTCTGTCATACCGGGAACATCTAAATCAGGCAGCTTTCCAAGTATCATTGAATAAAATTCTTTGCTCCTATTTTGGTCAGCAACATAAAGAATGATTTCAAATTTATTTATCATTGATTTGCAAAAATTTATTTTTTTTATCAATGACAATTCCCTTAGATTTAAAATTAAATGGATTATTCAACATTTCGCGAGTACCGTCATCGTACAGAATATTCAACAATTTAATATTTAATTCTTTGTAAATTTTTTCTTCGGTAGTTTTATTTTTAACAAAAGTGATAAATGCGAAAACACCATCTTCATTAATATTTGTAGAAAATCTGACTATCCCATTATCAGTAGAAATACTGCTTACTAAATATGCAATACTATCGACTTTGGTAATCTCAGCTGCCTGAGGCATAGCTATTTTATATTCACTTAATTCATTCTCTTTGTAGGAATCATATTTATTGAATTTACTATCATAAGTTTGTATAAAATGTGAAATAAAATCAACAGCATTAATTGATTTTGGCTCCTTATCCATTTTTACAACTTTAAAATTAATTGGATTGTTAGTTTTTTCTCCATCCGAGAAGCTGACATAAGAAGGTTGTTCAATAATATGTTGGATTTGCTCGGGGCTATATTTTTTAGGATTATAATATAAAGTTGTTTGTACCGGTTCACCAAAGGAGGTTTCTATTGCATAAATATCTGAGTAATCAGAAAGTAATGCATTAAGGTCATAAGCATCGTAATCGTCAAAATAATTATTTAAGCCAAAATGCAATACTGCAACATTGCTTTTATAAGATGCAGGTTGGTGAAGCAAATTGCTTGTAGGTGAAAATATTGCTGCTTTCAATTTTTCGGGACCAGTTATAGCAGCATCATAGAATATTTTAATAGTATGTGTTTTAACAAATGTTTCAACACCCAATACTCCAGGCACTTCACGCATTTGAGTTGCAAATGACATGGAACTTCCATAGCATTTAATATTCTTCAATCCAGTCATAGTAAATTCCTGAGCAGTTTTCATTTGTAGCTCTGTTCCCCAACGTTGATTGATAGTTGGCAATTCGTATGTTGATGAAAAATAAATAGATGCTGCAACTAGTATAACGACAGCTACAGGTGGCAACCAACGAAGATTGTGGCGATTAATTTTTAAAGTGCCTTTTTCGGGACATTGTGTGATACAATCCCCGCACATTGTGCAATCAATATGATTTAATTTAACAGGTTCTGAAACCCTAATAGCATAAGGACAAGCTTTATCGCATTTTTTGCAATCGGTACAAATAGTTATATCACGGGTAATTTTTAGTAAAGGAAAAAAATATGATTTCAAAAGCAAAGCTTCAAATAAGAAACCGGACAGACATACAGCACCTAGATACCAAACCCAAGATATGTTTACATGAAATACCAAAAGTAGTAATAGCCAAAAGCCAGTAATAATTGCGAAAACTAGAAAATTGCTGAAAATATTAGTAGCAGCACCAAGTGGACATAAATATTTGCACCAAAACAATCTTATAAAAACAGCTCCAATTACCATAACGGCAATCGTAATAACTGCATAAAGAATGACTACATCACTGCTAAATACAGAAAATAAAGCGTAGTACGGATCATATTGTTTACAAAATAATTCACCCGAACTTATCGTAAAATAAAAAGTAAGAAACAACAAACCATATTTTAGCAAACGTAAAATGCGGTCAGCATTGCCTTTTATGGTATATCTGATTTTTAATGCATCCCCTATTTTTCCCAGCCATTCAGAAAAAGTTCCAATCGGACAAACATAGCTACAAAATAATTTACTAAATAAAATCGCTGCAATCATTAGAGCCAAGCCCATAGTTATTTGCATAGTTGACATTGAACAAGCAAGAATATCACTAAACAAAAAGCTGGACAGGGCTTGCATGCCTCCAAAAGGACAATAGGCTTCGAAGTCAGGTGTATATTGTTTATTGTAAAAAGGATGGATTACCATATACGTAAGCAATATCACTACTATCCATTGAATACTCAAACGATAGTAATTAGTTGGTTTTCGTTTTTTTGATGCCATAAGATTTTTAGATATTTATTTAAGAAAACCCTGTTTTTTAATTGCATTCAGGAATTGTTCCGAGAAATATTCGTTATCTTTTTTAGTATATCTTTTTTGAACAAATATTTGTGCAAGGTTTTCGAGTTCATTTAATTTAA